>Ga0209009_1000205_pt1 | contig 24029 bp, 18 predicted proteins | sample BlaSpr_A8_OM3_M2_FD_187979 | JGI IMG/M metagenome (GOLD analysis project Ga0209009, IMG submission 187979) | Forest soil microbial communities from Thunder Bay, Ontario, Canada - Black Spruce, Ontario site 2_A8_OM3_M2 (SPAdes) (version 2) | ecosystem: Environmental > Terrestrial > Soil > Boreal... | reverse complement strand
GCGGCGGGCATCTTCTCGTGCAGGCCCTGGCCGGTCTTTCGCGAGCGGGGGAGGGGCCCGGGCCTTACGAGGAGGCCGCGCGGCTCTTTGGCAATCGCCGGAGCTTCGACTTTTCTTACCTCTGGTGTTGCAGCGACGACGTCACGCTCTCCGAGCTGTCGCTGGCCGCGAGGGCCATCGGCCGGACGAAAGAAGCGGAATCGCTGCTCGACAGGTCCCTCGCTGCCGGCGCGGGGACGTTGAGAGTTGACTGATTAACAAATTTTTAGTTAGGTTAGTTGGTTTGGTTAGTGCGAGCCCCGTCGTGCCCCCGGACCGTAGGGGCGGGGCTTGCCCCGCCCGCATCTGCTGGATCCGCCGAGTCGTCGAGACAGACACACGCTTGCATCAGGGATCCACTTCGCCGATCGAGCGTTCGCGCCATAAGAAAACGTAACGGCGAGATCGACTGAGGCGGGCGGCCCGTACCGAGCGTCGTTGGCCGCGACGGCGGCCGATGGACGCGACATGCGGCGGGTCGCCGCCGCACACGGCCGCCCCTCCGGCACGGGAGGAGGTCGTGAAGAATTGCGGATTGGAGTTGTGGGTTCAGGCACCGGGCCCCAACTCTTGACTCTCGACGGTTTCCTAGGCGACGAGCTGGCGCAGGACGTACTGGAGGATACCGCCATGGTGGTAGTAGTCCACTTCGATCGGCGTGTCGATGCGGACGATCACCGAGACGGTCTCGGTCCGGCCGTCGGCGCGGTGGATCGTCAGCGCGACCTCCTGTCGCGGGCGCAGCCCTGACTCGAGGCCGGTCAGGTCGAAAACTTCGCTGCCGTCGAGATTGAGCGTCCTGGCGTTCTGGCCTTCGCGGAACTGGCAGGGGAGGACACCCATGCCGACCAGGTTCGAGCGGTGAATGCGCTCGAAGCTCTGCGCGATGACCGCCCGGACGCCGAGGAGCCGCGTCCCCTTGGCCGCCCAATCCCTGGAGCTTCCGGAGCCGTACTCCTGTCCGGCCAGAACGACGAGCGGGACTCGCTCCTCCTGGTACTTCATCGCCGCGTCGTAGATGGAAAGCCTCTCCCCGCCGGGATAGTGAAGGGTCACTCCGCCTTCGACCCCGGGGACCATCAGGTTCTTGATCCGGACGTTGGCAAATGTCCCGCGCGTCATGACGCGATCGTTGCCCCGGCGCGAGCCGTAGCTGTTGAAGTCCTGCGGCGCGATCCCCTGCTGCTGCAGGTAAAGGCCAGCCGGCGACGCCGGCTTGATCGCCCCGGCGGGGCTGATGTGGTCCGTGGTGACTGAATCTCCAAAGATGGCGAGGGGCCGGGCCCCGCGGATGTCGCGGACCGCGTCGGTTGTCATCGAGAAATTCTCGAAGAACGGAGGCTCCTGGATGTAGGTCGAGGCGGGGTCCCAGCGATAGACCTTTCCGGTCGTGCTCGGGATCTCGTTCCAGAGCGGGTTGGCCGCGGCGAAGTCCGAATAAAGCCTGCGGTAGGTTTCGGGGTCAGTCGAAGAGACGAGCGCGTCGCGGATCTCGCCGGGGGTGGGCCAGATGTCCCGCAGGTAGACCTCGTGTCCCTGCGGGTCGCGGCCGAGGGACTCGCGCGTGATGTCGATGTCCACGCGGCCCGCGAGCGCGAAGGCCACGACGAGCGGCGGGCTCATCAGGAAATTGGCCTTGATGTTCTGCTGGATGCGCGCCTCGAAGTTGCGGTTGCCCGACAGGACGCTCGCGGTCACGAGGTCGTTGCCCGTGACGACCTCTTCGATGCGCGGATCGAGCGGTCCGGAGTTGCCGATGCAGGTCGTGCAGCCGTAGCCGACGAGGTTGAAGCCGAGCCGGTCGAGATAAGGCTGGAGGCCCGTGCGCGCCAGGTATTCCGTCACGACCCGCGACCCCGGAGCGAGCGACGCTTTCACCTTCGGTGACACGCAAAGCCCGCGCTCGACCGCCTTGCGCGCGAGGAGGCCGGCCCCGAGCATCACGCTCGGATTGGAGGTATTGGTACAGGAGGTGATCGCCGCGATCAGAACGTCGCCATGCCCGAGGGTCACGACGCCAGGTGCCAGGTGCTCTTCCGGGACCTCCTCGACGCGGTCCGGCGTCGGGCGGTTGTTGACCATCTCCGTCTCGGTCCAGGGGTTGGTGTTTTTCGCGGCAGATTCGGCGGGAGTCACGGGCGCGGGCTCCTGGTGCCCCCCTCCGGTCATCGGCTCCGCCGGCACGGTGCCCTCGAAACCGATGGCGGTCGCGAAGCGCCGGCGCAGGCTCCCGTTGCTCTTGCCGTAGCCGTTCTCCGACACCGGCTTCTCGAGCAGCTCGAGGAAGCGGGTCTTCAGGTCCGGAAGCTCGATGCGGTCCTGCGGGCGCCTGGGCCCGGAGACGCTCGGGCGCACGGAGCCCAGATCGAGCTCCAGGACCTGGGAGTAGTCGCACTCGCCGCCTCGCGGCATCCCGAAGAGGCCCTGCGCGCGGAAGTAATTGCGGAAGGTCTCGACGTGCTCCTTCGGGCGGCCCGTGGCGAGGAGGTAATTGCACGATTCCTCGTCGATCGGGAAGAAGCCCATCGTGGCGCCGTACTCGGGAGCCATGTTGGCAATCGTGGCGCGGTCGGGAAGCGGGAGCGACGCGGCCCCCTCGCCGTGGTATTCCACGAACTTCCCGACGACCCTCGCGGAGCGGAGCATCTGCGTGCAGTGGAGGGCGAGGTCCGTCGCCGTCACGCCGTCGGCGAGCTTTCCCGTCATGTGGACGCCGACGACGTCGGGTGTCAGGAAGTAGACGGGCTGTCCGAGCATCCCCGCCTCGGCTTCGATCCCCCCGACGCCCCATCCGACGATGCCGAGCCCGTTGATCATCGTCGTGTGCGAGTCCGTCCCGACGAGCGTGTCCGGGTAGTAAACGCCGTCCCTGTTGAGGACGCCGCGGGCGAGGTACTCGAGGTTGACCTGGTGGACGATGCCAATCCCCGGTGGAACGACGTCGAAGCCGTTGAAGGCCTGCATCCCCCATTTCAGGAACTCGTAGCGGGCGCGGTTGCGCTTGAACTCCATTTCCATGTTCCGCGCCAGAGCGTCGGGTGTGGACCAGACATCCACCTGGACCGAGTGGTCGACGACGAGCGCGACCGGCACGAGCGGTTCGATGACGGCGGGGTCCTTGCTCATCCGCTCGACCGTGGAGCGCATCGCGGCGAGGTCGACGAGGAGCGGGACGCCGGTGAAGTCCTGGAGGATGATGCGGGCGACGACGAAAGGGATCTCCGCGGTCCGGTCGGCGTTGGGCTTCCACCGCGCGAGCTGTCGGACATCCTCCTCCTTGATGCGCCGTCCGTCCAGGTTTCGCACGACCGACTCCAGAACGATCCGCAGGCTGAAGGGGAGCCGGGAGATCTCTCCCACGCCCTGCTTCTCCAGCTCGCGCAGCGAATAGAAGGAGCCATCGGCTCCGGTGCCCGTGCGGAATGTCTGGCGCGCGCGAAAGGGATCGGTCATCGGGGAAGTCGAGAGTCGAGAGTCGAGAGTTGAGAGTCGGAGGCAAAGTGCCGGGAGGGAGCCCGCCTCGGAATTCCCGGGAAGGGAGAAGCTTTTCGCGGAGTTGTCATGGGCGATTTCCGAGTCTATGGGGCGTTCCCTGGCAGGTCAAGAAGCATGAGAACCGGGCAGGCCAGGAAGCATGAGAAGAGAGTGAATCCGGGAACCTGCGGCTCGGAATCGGCATAGATTGGGCAGGAATTGGAGGAAACGAGATGAAGAGGAAACCCCGTTTTGTAGCGATCCTGGCCCTCCTGGCGGCCGCGGCGCTGCCGGTCCTGGCGGAGACCGAGACCTTCGCTTTCGACAAAGCGCATACCCTGGTGGGCTTCCGGATCCGGCACTTCGTCTCCAAGGTCGAAGGGCGGTTCAAGGATTTCGACGGAACGATGTGGATCGACCGCCAGAACCCTTCGGCGTCGAGGGTCGAGCTGACGATCCAGTCCGCCTCGATCGACACGGCGGTAGAGGGCCGCGACAAGGATCTCCGCTCCGAGAACTTCTTCGACGCGGCGAAGTTCCCGACGATCACCTTCAAGAGCACGAAGATCGTGTCCAGGGGGAACGACGCCTATGAGGTGACCGGCGAGTTCTCGATGCACGGCGTGACGAAGACGATCACGGTCCCCGTCAAGCACGGCGGATTCCTGAAGATGAAAGGCCGGAACGGCATGACCGAGAAGACGGGTTTCGAGATCAACTTCCCGCTCAACAGGAAAGACTTCGGCATCGTGTGGAACCGCCCCCTGGACACCGGCGGTTTCATGCTCTCCGACGACGTGGAAATCAACGTCCAGGTCGAGGCGAACAAGGTGATGCCCGAGGAACCCAAGCCCGCGGCGCCGCCTGCGAAGAGCTGACCCGCCAGGCTCGCACTTTCCCCCCGTCCCCCCTTCTCCCCGTCCCCCCGTCTGGCACTGGACGGGGAGACTGGGTGACAGGGAGACGGGGTGAAATAGCCTGTTAACATCACTCGACGGCAATGGACTCACACCTTCTCGGCTGGTTCGCCGTCGCTCTCTATCTCGGCGCCGAGGCGTATTCGATCCTTTCTCTCGTCCGGCCGCGCGTGCCGGCCCTGCCGGGCCACCTTCTCGTCGGCGGAGGGCTGATTCTCCAGTTCGCCGAACTGGAAACGCGTGCTCGTGCCCTGCATTCGGTTCCCTACCGGACCATCGGCGGATCGCTCGCGCTCTTCGGCTGGATGCTCGGGCTCTCCTACCTGGCCCTTCTCTTCCGACACCGCGAGAGGGCGGTCGGACCGTTCCTGATCCCTTTCGTCATCCTCTTCTCGGTCCTCGGCCTGCTGTTGCCGCAGCCGGGCCTCGCCGCGCGGTCGGACACGAGGGGGGCCCTCTTCGCGCTGCACGTCACCTTCGCGATCCTCGCCTACGCCGCCTTCACGTTCTCTTTCGTTCTGTCCCTCCTGTACCTGATCCAGAAGCGCCAGCTCCGCCGGGTCCACACCGGACTCCTCTTCTCGAGGCTGCCGGCCCTGGACGTCATCGCGAGGCTGAACCGTACGAGCGTGTCCATCGGCCTCTCGGTCCTCGGCGTGTCGGTGGTCCTGGGGGCGATCTGGGCGGAGCACGTCTGGAGCCGCCTTCCGGACGCGAAATTCGGCTCGGCGATCCTGACGCTCTCCGTGTACGGGTTCCTGCTCTGGAAGGACCGGCGAGGCTGGGTCGGCGAACGCGTGGCCCTGCTCTCGATCCTCGGTTTCACGCTGATCATTTTTTCGTACACGGTCGTCAACCTCTACTTCTCGGCGCAGCACGCCTTCCGATGAGCATTTCCGAGGAGGCCCGCCTCGCCCTGCTCGGTTTCAGCTTCCGGGGAGCGGGAGCGCCCGTGCGCGAGCGCGTCGCGTTCACGGCCGATGAGATCCGGGAGGCGCTGACGAGCCTCGTCAAGCGCGGCTTGATCTCCGAGGGAGTGATCGTCTCCACGTGCCATCGCAGCGAGATCTACAGTCTCGCGCCGGACGAAGGCGCCCGGAACGTGCTGACGCGATTCCTCTCGGAATGGCGGGGCCTTGACCAGGCGGAGATCGACGGCAGCTGCTTCTATCGCGTCGGGGGAGACGCCGTGCGTCACCTCTTCCGCGTGGCGTCGGGGCTCGACTCCCTCGCTCTCGGAGAAAGCGAGGTGCTCGGGCAGGTCCGCCAGGCGCTCTCCCTCGCGCGCGAGTCCGGGTCCACGCGCGCCGTCATGCAGCGCCTCTTCGAGAGCGCCGTGGCGGCCGGAAAACGCGTCCGAGCGGAAACCGAGATCGCGCGGCATCCGCTTTCGGTGGCTTCCATCGGGTTCGAGCTCGCGAGGAAGGTCTTCGGCGACCTGTCGCGCCGGAGCGTGCTCGTCATCGGGGCGGGCGAGACGGGATCGCTCTTCGCGCGGCACGCCGTCGAAGCCGGCGTCCGAGAGCCGGTGATCGTGAACCGGACGGAATCCCGGGCGCGGGAGCTGGCGGCGAGCGTCGGCGGCCGCGCCGTCCCCTGGTCCGGTCTCGCCGCGGCGGTGCCCCTGGCCGACGTCGTCGTCAGCGCCACCTCCAGCCCGCAGCACGTTGTGACGCGAGACCAGGTCGAGTCGGCAATGCGGGAGCGCCGCGGCCGCCCGATGCTCTTTCTGGACCTCGCCGTGCCGCGCGACATCGCACCGGACGTCACGGAGGTCTATAACGTCTTCTCCTACTCGATCGACGACCTCGAGGAGGTCGCCAACGACAACCGAGCCCGCCGCGCGCAGGAGGTCCCCGTCGCCGAGAAGATCGTGGACGAAGAGCTGGAGAACTATCTCGCGTGGCTCTCCAACCTCTCGGTCGTGCCGACCGTGACGCAGTTGCGCCGCCGCATGGAAGAGCTCCGGGACCTGGAGCTCGATCGCGCGCCGGCCGCCGAGCGCGAGCGCCTCCGCGGCCTGCTCGACGCATTTTCCGCGAGGATCCTGCACGAGCCGCTGCGCCGCATGAAGGCCGAGCCGGACCCCGCCCGCAAGCTCGACCGCGTCGAAGCAGTCCGGCACCTCTTCGATTTGGACCGTGAATAAACTCGACGATCGGACCTGCGGTACTTCGCACGGTCGAACCCCGGGGTGCCGTGGGGGAGGGGCTTGCCCCTCCCGCCCCCCGCGGCTTACTCGACAGAGGCGGGCGGCCCAACGGTCGCCCCTACGACACGAAAGGCACGACACGGCTCGAGGCAATAGCTCATGAAGTTGAAGCTCGGAGCGCGAGGGAGCCCGTTATCGCTGGCACAGGCCAAACTCGTCACCGAGTCCCTGGCGGGACTCGCGGAGGTTGAACTGGTCGTCGTCAAGACGACGGGAGACCGGCTGTCGGCGGCCGGGTCCCCGATCGAGTGGAAGGGAGACTTCACGCGGGAGCTCGACGAGGCGCTCCTGGACGGGCGGATCGATTTCGCCGTCCACAGCATGAAGGATGTCCCGACGCACGTCCCGGACGGGTTGCTGCTCGCGGCGGTTCCGGTCCGGGAAGATCCGAGAGACGTCCTCATCGCGAGGCCGCGGCGGAACTTCGAGAGTCTTCCCCGAGGGGCGCGTGTCGGCACGAGCAGCCCCCGTCGACGGGCGCAGCTGCTGGCCGCGCGGCCGGACCTCGAGGTGCTGGAGGCGCGGGGAAACGTGGACACGCGGATCGCGCGGCTCGCCGAGGGGCGCTTCGACGCGATCGTGCTCGCGCGCGCGGGTCTCTCTCGGCTGGCGCGGCTGGAGGAAGTCTCCGAGGTGCTCTCTCCCGGGCTGGTGTTGCCGGCGATCGGGCAGGGAGCGCTCGCGATCTATGCCCGGCGGGACGACCGATCGACGCTCTCCGTCCTCGATGCGCTGGACGACGCCGCCTCGCACCACGAGGCCGAGGCGGAGCGAAGCCTCCTCTCGACGCTCGAGGCCGGGTGCAAGGCGCCCGTTGCGGGTCTCGCTCGGGTAAACAACGGCTCCCTGACTCTTTCGGCGGGAGTCTTTTCTCCCGACGGGTCGAGCGCGCTGCGCGAGGAGTCGGCGGGCCCCGTCTCCGAGGCCGTCTCGATCGGGCGCGATGCCGGGCAGAAACTCCTCGGCCGCGGAGCGGCGGCTCTGATCGAAGCCGCGAGAACGTGAGCCTGCCGAGAGCCCTCGCCGTGCGCTCGGGAGCGAATCCTTTTGTCTCACTGGCGAAAAGCTCTCGCATCGAGATCCTCGAGAAGACGAGCCATTCGATCGAACGGCTCGACCCGGACGAAGCGGTCCTCGTAGTTTCCGCCGAGTTCGCCATCTTCACGAGCCAGGTCGCGGTGGAGACGCTTTTCGCGGACCCGCGGAGGGCCTCTCTTTTTCGCTCCGCGACGGCGGGCGGCCGCGTCGTCGCCGTCGGCGCGGCGACGCAGGGAGCGCTCGCGGAAAAGGGGATCGCCGTGGATGCCGTGGCGGACGGTTCCGGCGCAAGTGTTCTCGAGCGGCTGCCGGCCAACCTCGACGGGAGGCGGGTTCTCCTGCCCTGCGGCGAGGACGCCACTCCCGAGCTTTCGGAACGACTGAACTCGCGCGGGGCGCACGTCGCGCGCCTGGTCCTCTACCGAAAGGTACCGAGACCGCGCGATCCCGGTCTCGAGCGCGAGATCGTGGAAAAGCCGTTCGCCGCCTTTTGCACGACGTCGCCTTCCGCCGCCCGGTGGCTGTTCGGCGGCCTGAGTGAGGCCGCGACGCGGCGCCTGCAAGCCACTCCGGCGGTCGTTCTGGGCCGGTACACGCGGCGCTTCCTGGAATCTCACGGAGTTTCCCGGATCGAGGTGACCGAGGAGGCGCGCTTCTCGGAGGCCGTGGCGCTCCTCGAGGCTCTTGCGACCGAGGCCGTGCGGACATAGATTCCCCCCATGGCCGGCTTCCCGACGGTTCGACTGCGGCGCCTGCGGCGGTCTCCTTCCATGCGCGCGCTCGTGCGCGAGACGCGCCTGACGGCGGACCGTTTCGTAGCGGGGTTTTTCGTGCGGCACGGAAAGGGCCTGCGGCAGGCAATCTCGTCGCTGCCCGGCGTCTCGCGTCTTTCTCCGGACGAGGCCGTCGCGGAGGCTCAGGAGCTCCGCTCGCTCGGCGTCCCCGCGGTCATCCTCTTCGGGATCCCCGAGAAGAAAGACGACACAGGGAGCGAGGCCTGGGACGACGGCGCGGCCGTCCAGGAAACCGTGCGGCGCCTGAAGAAAGAGGTTCCGGAGATCCTGGTCGTGACCGACGTCTGCCTGGACGAGTACACCTCGCACGGCCACTGCGGCGTGATCCGCGACGGCGAAGTGGACAACGACGCGACGCTCCCGCTCCTGGCGAAGGTTGCCCTGGCCCAGGCGCGGGCCGGATCGGACGTCGTGGCGCCCTCCGACATGATGGACGGCAGGGTTGGGGCGATCCGCCGCGCGCTGGACGAGAACGGCTTCGACCAGACCGCGATCCTGGCCTACTCGGCCAAGAGCGCCTCCGCCTTCTACGGCCCTTTCCGCGAAGCGGCCGATTCGGCTCCGAAGTTCGGCGACCGGCGCGGGTACCAGATGGACGCGTCGAACCGGCGGGAGATGATGCGCGAGATCGCCCTGGACCTCGAGGAGGGGGCGGACGCCGTCATGGTGAAGCCGGCGCTCGCCTACCTCGACGTGATCCGGCAAGCGCGCGAACGCTTCGACTGTCCCATTGCCGCCTACAACGTCTCCGGGGAGTACGCCATGGTCAAGGCCGCCGCAGCCAACGGCTGGATCGACGAGAAGAGGATCGTGCTCGAGATCCTGACGGGGATCGTGAGGGCGGGCGCCGATTTCGTGATCACGTATCACGCGCGAGACGCCGCCCGGTGGCTGAAAGAAGGCGGTTGAAGAATCTTCGACCTTCGACAATGAAGAACAAACGCTCCTCCGCGTTGTTCAAGCGCGCGAAGGAACTGATGCCGGGAGGCGTGTCGTCTCCCGTGCGGTCCTTCGCTTCGGTCGGAGGAGAGCCGTTCTTCGTCCAGTCGGGGCGGGGAGCGCGGCTCCGCGATGTGGACGGAAAGTCCTACATCGACTACGTCCAGTCCTACGGTCCTCATCTCTTCGGGCACGCTCCGCCTTTCGTGCGGAGGGCGCTGTCGGGAGCGCTGCGGCGGGGGACCTCGTTCGGAGCGCCGACGGCGCTCGAGGTGCGCCTGGCGGAGCGCGTCGCCGCTGCCGTGCCCTTCGTCGAGATGGTCCGGTTCGTCAGCTCCGGGACCGAGGCGACGATGAGCGCGGTGCGGCTCGCGCGGGCCGCGACCGGTCGCGCGCGGATCATCAAGACGGACGGGGGATACCACGGGCACGGGGACGGGTTCCTCGTCTCCGCGGGCTCTGGTCTCGCGACGCTCGCGATCGCGGGCAGTCCCGGCGTCCCGGCCGAGGTCGCCGCGTTGACGGTCGTCATTCCCTACAACGACGCTCCCGCCCTGGAGAAGGCGTTCGAGTGCTTCCCGGGGGAGATCGCGGCCTTCATCGTCGAACCGATCGCGGCCAACATGGGCCTCGTGCTCCCGCGGCCCGGCTATCTCGAGGCGGTGGCCGAGATCACGCGGCGGCACGGCGTGCTCTTGATCTTTGACGAGGTCATCTCCGGTTTCCGCGTGGCAGCGGGCGGGGCGCAGCAGCTCTACGGCGTGTCGCCGGACCTGACCACGCTCGGGAAGATCCTCGGCGGCGGCCTGCCGGTCGGCGCCTACGGCGGGCGGCGCGACCTGATGGAAAAGATGGCGCCCGCCGGTTCGGTGTATCAGGCCGGAACGCTCTCCGGAAATCCGCTGGCGATGACGGCCGGCATCGCGATGCTCGCGCAGATCGCCCGCCATCCTCCCTACGCCGAGCTCGAGGCGAAGGGCGCGCTGCTCGAAGCCGGCGTGCGGCGGGCGATCGCGGACGCGGGAGTCGCCGGCCGGGTGAGCTACGAGAGGATCGGATCGCTCTCGACGCTCTTCTTCGCCCCGGGGCCATTCTCGGATTTCGCCTCGGTCAGGAGCTGCGACACGGCGGCCTACTCCCGCTTTTTCCATGCCATGCTGCAACGCGGAGTGTTCCTTCCACCCGCGCAGTTCGAAGCGTGGTTCGTTTCCACGGCCCACTCGGAACAGGATCTTCGGCGCACCGCCAGGGCCGTTGGGGAAAGCCTCGCCGTGGCCTTCGCCGAGGAACCCCCTCTCCCTTTGGGAGAGGGAGGGGTGAGGGGATAACAGAAGAAAGGGATTCGCTTGAACGCTTCGCTCGACTGGAGGACGCCCCTCACGCCAACCCTCTCCCGCCGGGAGAGGGGGTGAGACCAGAGGGGGTAAGCCCGCGGAGAACTTCGAGGCTCTTTTCCAGAGCTTCGTCGGTGCCGAGCAGGAGGAGGTGGTCGTGCGCCTCGAGCACGAGCCCGGCGCCCGGGGTGACGATCGCTTTCCCGTCGCGCACGGCGGCGAGCAGGATCGCTCCTCCCGACGCGCGCAGGTTCAGTTCCTTGAGCGTCCGTCCTCGCGCGGGCCAGTCCGGACCGACGGTTACGAACTCGATCCGCGTGCCTCCGAGCGCCTCCTCCAGCCGCTCGGCGGCCACGTCGGGCGCACGGAAGCGCCGGAACCCATCCTCGCGCGTGCGCCGGATTTCGTCGGTCTCCGATTCGACCCAGGGGAGGGGAAACCCGAGCCGCCGCAGCGTCCGCCCGGAGATCTCGAGAGAGGTCTCGAACTCTTCGGCCACGACGTCGTCGGCGCCGAGCGACGACAGCTCGGGGATCTCCGCGAGGTAGCGCGTCCGCGCGAGCAGGAAGATCCCGGGGGCCAGGCTCCGGCAGAGGGAGAGCGTCTGCCGCGTGGCTCGCGGATCGGAGAGGAGCACGATCGCCGCCCGCGCGCGCTCGATGCCGGCATGCTTGACGGCCGAGGCGCTCGTCGTGTCGCCGTATTCGATCGGAACGCCCCGCGCCCTGCCCTTTCGGACCCGCTCCGGGTTGAGATCGAGGACACGGAAGGGGACCCCCGCCCGCGCCAGCACCCGCGAAAGTGTCTCGCCCATGTGCCCGAACCCGAAGACCACGACGTGGCCTTCTTCCGGCAGGCCCCGGTCCGCGGCCGTGTTGGTCGAGAGGTCGCGTGGCCGGCCAAAAGGGATGTCCACGACGCGGTTGCCCACGGCGTGCCCCAGCCGGAAAAGGAACGGCGTCGCGATCATCGAGATGATCGTCGCGGAAAGCGCGACCTGATAGACGTCCGGCGAGACGAGGTTTGCCGCACGGCCCTGCGCCAGGAGGACGAACGCGAACTCCCCGATCTGGGCTAGCGAGATGCCGACGATCGCCGCGACACGGAGGCCGTATCCGAGGAGCAGGACCGGAATCGCGGCGACGACCGACTTGCCGACGAGGACGAGGGCAAGAGCGGCCGCGACGGCCGCCGGCCGCGAAACGAGGATCCGCGCGTCGAAGAGCATGCCCACGGAGACGAAGAAGAGCGCGTTGAACGCGTCGCGGAAAGGACTGATGTCGGCCATCGCCTGGTGCCCGAAGTCGGAGTCGGAGACGACGAGCCCGGCCAGGAACGCCCCGACAGCCAGCGAGAGCCCCACGCTCGACGTCGCGAGGGCAGTGGCGAGGACGAGCAGGAGCACGGCCAGGAGGAAGAGCTCCTTCCTCCGCGTCGCGGCGACGGCGTGAAGAAACCGCGGAACGAGAAACCGCGCGGCGAAGAAGACGAGGACCACGGCGACCGCGCCTTTCGCGAGGGCGAGGACGGCTTCCGGGACACCGCCGCCGCGGCCGCCCGAGAGCGGCCCGATGAGCAGGATCATCGGCGCCACCATCAGATCGCCGAAGAGGTTGATGCCGACGAGGAACTTCCCGTGCGGCGAGTCGAGCTCCCGGCGCTCGACTAAGAGCTGGAGAATGACGACCGTCGAGCAGGTGACGACGAGGAATCCGAAGAAGACGCTCTGGTTGACGGGATAGCCCCTGGCGGTCGCGAGGGCGGCCGCGAGCCCGACGACGCCGCAGAACTGAATCGGCCCGGCGACCCAGACCGCGGTCCCCAGGCGGCGCAGGGAGGACAACGGGATCTCGAGACCGACCGTGAAGAGAAGCAGGACAACGCCGACCTGCGCCAGCGCTTCGACGGTGTCCACGTCCTTGACGAATCCGAGGCCGTGCGGTCCGAGCGCCACTCCCGCCAGCAGGTAACCGATGAGAGAGGGTTGCCGCAGCCGGTTCAACACGTACGCCGCCGCGAGGGCCGCGAGAAAGACGAGAGCCAGGGGAACGAGAAAACTCGGGACGGTCACGGCCTCCTACTGTAGCCCGGCCGCCGTCGGGGAATGGCCGCGGGGGACCGAGTCTTCTCTGGTAGCCTCTTCGGAACCGACCGAACGAAGGAGCCGTAGCCGATCATGACGACCCAGACGCCGGCCAGCGACAAGCAGTGGTTCGGGCACCCGCGCGCTCTCTCGACGCTCTTCTTCACGGAGATGTGGGAGCGTTTCAGCTACTACGGGATGCGCGGCATCCTTCTGCTCTTCCTGGTCAACGCCGTCTCGACGGGCGGCTTCGGCATGAGCGACAAGACCGCCTCCGCCATCTACGGTCTCTACGTCGGGATGGTCTACCTGATGGCGCTGCCCGGCGGATGGATCGCCGACCGGATTCTGGGCCAGCGCCGGGCGGTCTTCCTCGGAGGCTGCATCATCGCCGCGGGGCACTTCAGCATGGCCGTGCCGACGGTGGCGACTTTCTACCTGGGCCTCTGCCTGATCGTCATTGGGACGGGACTGCTCAAGCCCAATGTCAGCGCCATGGTCGGCGATCTGTATCCCGAAGGGGGAGCGCGGCGGGACGCCGGGTTCTCGATCTTCTACTCGGGCATCAACACGGGCGCGCTCTTCGGCCCGCTCGTCTGCGGGTTCCTCGGCGAGAAGGTCAACTGGCACCTCGGATTCGGGGTAGCGGGCGTGGGCATGGTCTTCGGGCTCCTGCAGTACCGGCTGGGCGGAAAGTACCTGGGCAACGCGGGATTGCGCGCGGCCGAGCCCGGCGACCGGATCGCTCTGCGGCGACTGGCCGCCGGCACCGCGACAGTCGCGCTCGCGCTCGCGCTCCTGGTCCTGCTCCAGGTCCTGGGCGTCCTGCATCTGACTCTCGTCCAGGTGGCGCAGAGCACGGGTTACTTCATGGCGGTCCTGGCCGTCCTCTACTTCGCCTCGGTGCTCCTCTTCGGCAGGCTGTCCGTGCCCGAGAAGAAGCGCGTCGTGTTGATCTTCGTCTTCTTCCTGGCCGCTGTTCTCTTCTGGTCCGGCTACGAACAGGCCGGATCCTCGATGAACCTCTTCGCCGATCGCCTGACCGACCGAGTGATCGGACACTGGGAGATGCCTGCCTCGTGGCTCCAGTCGGTCAATCCCGTCTTCATCATCGTCTTTGCTCCGATGGTCGGAGCGCTCTGGGTCTGGCTGAGATCGCGGGAGCCCTCGACCCCCGCGAAGATGGGATACGGCCTCTTGCTGCTCGCGCTCGGCTTTCTCGTGCTCGTGTGGGGCACCACCTACACTCTCGGCGGCGCGAAGGTCTCTCCGATGTGGCTGGTCGTGACCTACTTCCTCCACACCGTGGGAGAGCTCTGTTTGAGCCCGGTCGGTTTGAGCAGCGTGACCAAGCTCGCACCGCGCCGCCTCGTCGGCCAGTTGATGGGGACATGGTTCATGGGAACCGCGCTCGGCAATCTGATCGCCGGACTGGCGGGTGGGGGATTCGAAGGAATGACCACGGGCGAGATGTTCGCGGCGGTGGCGAAAGTCACCGGTGTCGCCGGACTGGTCCTGCTTCTCTTCTCCAGGCCTCTGCGCCGCCTTATGGGCGGGCAAGGCTCGCACCAGGTCGAGGTGATTCCGGTCGGAGCCGACGCAGCGGCGGCGGAGGGCGTCGATCGGTTCTGACGACCGGGTCCGGATCGGCAGTTGAAAGTTCCAACCGCGCCGGAAAAAACCTTGCGGACGCACGGCAGAATTCGGTCACCCGAGGCGCCGTAACGTCAAAACAATGTCAAGTCCACCCGGGTAGGTTGGATATCCTTGGGCGAGCCCCTGTCCCAGCCGGCGGTTGCACCACTTTGCCAGTCATTGACTTAATACGGAGTCTCGCCGATCGGGTCAGCCCGGATGGAAGTGTTCGAGGATTAGGCACAATTGTTGCACCTAGAGTCTAACTGGAAGTGTAATGAGACAGCCAGTAGACGTCGCCGGGTACCTCCCGGCGAGAAGTCTGTCTGTACGCTCCTGGCAGCCTGGAGTCCGAAGGATTCAGCGTTTCCTGGGTCGCAACCCCTAAAGGAGGATCTCCGGATGATCAGCGCCGCCGACCCACCGCGAGTCTCGCATTTCGGATGGAGCTCCGCAGCCGCGAAGGGCCGTGCTTCCAATCGCGTGAGTGCCGAGGTCCCGGCGGTTCTGATCGCGACGGCCGATCCCGTGCTGCGGGGTCGGTGGCGGAGCGTCCTTGAAGGGGGATATCCGGTTCGCGACGTTTCGGATCGCGGCGGCCTGGAACGGACGATCGCGACGCTATCTCCCGATGTCCTTCTGCTGGACCTCGACCTGCTGGGGGTGGGCGGGATCGGCGACGGCCCGATCATCCGGGCGCTGGCCCGCGGCACGAGGGTGGTCCTCCTCACGGCCTCTCAGAATGAGCGGGAGGGGATCCGGGTCCTGAAGGCGGGCGCCCGGGGCTACTGCAATAAGAGTGTCGAGCCGCAGTTGCTCAGGAAGATCGTGGACCGGATCCACGATGGCGAGATCTGGGCCGAGCGAAAACTCATCCCGAGGCTGCTCGAGGAATATGCTTCCCACCCCGAGGAACGGCCCGAAAGCCTTTCCAAGCCCGACGGCCGATTGAACCTCCTGACGCCGCGGGAGCGGGAGGTCGCGCTCCTCATCGGCACCGGCGCGAGCAACAAGGAAATCGCCAGCCGCCTGCGAGTCGTTGAGGGGACGGTCAAGGCGCGCCTGACCGCAATTTTCCGAAAGCTCGGCTTTTCCGACCGGCTCCAACTGGGTCTTTTCCTGGCAAACTCCAACTCGGGTGCGACCCGTCGGACCGTCGGTCCCGAGGAGCCCGCCGCCCCGCCGCTCGACCGCTTCAGCCCCTGAGCAGGCTCCCCGCCAGCGGGCGGACAAGCACGCCGAGCACGCTCCCCGCGGGCCTTCGTCGGGCGATCTCGCGAAGGCGAGCAATCTGTTCGACCGAGAGGCCGGTGCCCGCCACGAGCCAGACGAAGTCTCCGAGGCCCCCGGCGCCCGCGGCAAAGAGGGCGAGAGAGGCCGCGAGGTTTGCTCCCCCGACGACCAGGAGAAGGATCGCCGATATCTTTCCCCACCGAAGAGTCTCCATGCCGAAGCGGAGCTCGAGATCGTTCTGCTCGGCCGGCGTGAGGAGCGCGAGCAGCGGCTCGAGCATCCGGAATCGGTTCTGCAGCGCCTTTCCCGGGCTTGCAGGCAGCCCACGGAATGCCGGAGCCGTGACGGCCGGCCAGCCTCCAACGATTCGTCCGATCTCGTAGAAGAGGGCTCCGGGCACGGAGCCGACGGGGCACCCCAGCAGGAACGCCGTACCCATGCGGATTCCGGACTCGACCACGAGGTAGACAGCGAGCGCGACCGGCAGCAGGTCGGGGATCGCGCTGCCGCGCCCTTCGAGACTTCCACCGGCTCGAAAGAGCCCGGCGCCGAAGGCGGCGGCCAGGCTGAACACCACGCTCACGAGGCCCAGCGCGAAGAGGGGGAGAGCGGACGCGATGGTCATTCCAACGGCCGGCGCGCCGAATTCGCTTTCCATTCGGGCCTGAACCGGGCCGGGCAAATGGCCGAGCAACGGCGCGAGGATTATCGTCAGGCGCCGCTTCGTGATCCTGCGCTTTTGCCGCGCGCGTTCCCGCGGACGATGCGCCTCGCTCCCTTCGTCGTAGGTCTGAATGGAGCGCACCGCATGCCGGTCAGGCCAGGGCTCGAGCCGGTACCGCGTGGTGCCATCCAGATAGGAAATTGCCTCGACGACCTCGAAGAGATCCGCCTCCCACCGTACGGCCGTCCCCGGGTACTCGCCCGGAGTGTGCGCCCTCCCGCGGCGGGGCGTCCAGCCCTTGGGCGCCGAGCAGATGATCCAGAAGGCGCCGTCCGGCGCCGCTTCGAGCCGATCGCTGCCGAAGGGGGTCATGTCTGCGCGTTCAATGCCTGCGGCCAAGTGTACGGCGCGACGGGTGCTCGTCGACAGCTCTTCCGCCGCGAGAACGGCCAGGGTTCCCGGCGAACGGGTCAGGCCGCCGATGCGGGTTCGCTGACGCCTCGAGATTTATGTCAGATCTGACATAAATACTCGAGCCTGCCGGCCTGATTCGATTGCATCATGGAAACGCCCTCCCCGGGGGGGCTACAGTGACGGCGATGCGTGGGGGTGATTCCTGAGCGCCTTGTTCCTGATTTTCGCCATCGCCTTTGTCGCGGCGTGGATTCCTCTCGCTCTGGCGATTGGCCGCAACTACGGACGTTTTCGCGGCTCCCGGATCGTCATCTGTCCTGAGACGATCACTCCCGAGGGTGTGGAAGTGGATGCGGTGCACGCCGCCTGGACGGCCGCCGCCGGTTACAGGCAGTTCTCGCTGACATCCTGTTCCCGGTGGCCCGAGCGCGGGGGCTGCCCGCAGCAATGCCTGGCTCAGATCGAGGAGGCGCCGGATGGATGCCTCGTCAGAGCGCGCGTCGCGCGGTGGTACGAGGGCTCCGCGTGCGCGTTCTGCCGAAAGCCGATTGACCCGATCCACTGGCTCGATCGCCGGCCGGGCCTGGTCAGGCCCGACGGAGAGATCCGGGATTGGCGCGACATGGCCGTCGAGGATCTGGCCGAATCCTTCGCCGCCTGCCGGCCGGTCTGCTTCGATTGCAGCGTGGCGGAGACGTTTCGCGCGCGCTTCCCCGACCTCGTCGTCGAGGATCCCCGGCCCCCGGCCAGACACGAGCCGGGCGACCTTTCCGGCTTCGTCGCCTGACCTGTTCCGGACAGTCCCGCTCGCCGTCAGTTGGCGGGAGGACCGGCCGTCGAATAGGTCAAATCGGTTCGCATCAGGAGAATTCTCGTCGTCGAAGAGCGAACGAGCGGAACCGACCGAGCATTAACGGCGAAAGCTCCCGCCTCGCCGAGCGCTCTCGTCAGGACCGGGCCGCCGTCGATTTCCGCGAGGTTCTTGAGCATCCGCGATGAGACGACTTCGCCTCCCTCGCCGCCGAAGATGGGGCGCGATACGAAGAAGTGTGCGACGCCGGCCTTTTCCAGCGCGGGAAGGTAGTCGTTCTTGAGCCAGGTCAGGTAGTCGTCCATCCTGCCCTGGGCCACCAGGGTCCTCGTCTCCAGCCAGTAGACCCCCATGGGAACGTCCGCCTTGTTGATTTCGAGCTCGGCCTGCCGCGCCGCATACTGGCGAGTTTGTGTGGTATAGCAGCGGTCGAGTTTGTGAGCCAGTTTTCCCCATCCCTGCTCACCCAGAACTCTCACGACAACCGGCGGGCCGTCGAGGTCCCCGAATTTCATGACCGGCACGACGGTCGTATACTCCGTTGTGTCACCCGCGAAGTTCTGCAGCGTAAGAAACCACGGAATCCCGGCTTTCCTATAAGCCGCCACGATCTGCTTGAGAATGGCTTCGAACTCCTGCCGCATTTCGGGTTTTACTCTGGTTGTCGTGGAACCGGTCCATCCGGGCTGAGCTTCGGTCTGTGCGAAGCAAACGGTGGAGAGACCGGTAACCAGGGCTAACGAAGCCAAACGCAGGGCAGGAATGCACATCACGTACTGAGCAGCGCCGGCTGCTTGCGCGGGCTTCGCCAACCTGATCTCACAAGCGATAGGCCCTCCGCTACGCTCTTACGCGTAGCGGAGGTTGACCTATCTTATACGATGTTTCCGGCAGCGCTAGGGGAGAGGTCCGACGTTGTTCCAGGAGCAGTTGCCACCTGTGCCCGTGCAATGTGTCAGGACGTTGGGGCAATTATTGGCAGCCACCGTGCAAGTGAGAATTGCAGGAACGATCTGGCGCAGGCCTTCGGGTGTCAGTTCCAGTTTCATCACTTGCTTCAGATCAGCCGATAGTAAGTTCGTTGAGTTGGTGATCTGAGTCCCCAACGTGGCGAACAGCGCCACGATATGGGCGTCGAGGGCGGTGAACTCGGCCGCAATGTGGGTGTCAACGTTCGTGAGGTGTGTGTCCAGGGCTGTGAACTCGGCTGTAATCTGGTTGTTAACATTCGTAAGGTGCGTGTCGAGGGCGGTTTCGGCGGCCCGGACATCCGCGAGATCATCGTGAATGTGATCGAGCCGATTGAAATTGGCGTCCACCTGGTTTGCGGTGACCTCCCCCGCGCAGAACGTCGCTGCGTCGAAGAAGCCGTTCGCAACATCAGCCGCGATGGCGAACGGAACGCATGCAAGCGAGCCGTTTTCACCCAGGATGTCCTCGTTGCAAACCCAGGCCGCCGCGGCCAGGATCGCGTTTGCAACCTCCTTCGCAAGGAAAAGGATGTATCGGGTGTCGGCGGTAATGTCCACCCCAACGCATCCGCCGACGAGGGCGACCGGGCCGGGAAAACCCGGCGTTAGTGGTGCCAGGGCGCGTTCCTTCTCGGCTGCCTTCTGCTGGGACTCCATTTTAGTGGCGAGGTACTGACTGGCCATCACGCCGACGGAAAGGTCCGGGACCTGGTTCTGTCCAAGCGTTTTGGTCAACTGAGCATCTGTAACCATCCGCATGGCTTCCCGCCCCTGGTGAGCACGCTCTTGACGCGCCTTGTTGCCTGTTGCCTTTGCCATGCGCTCGAAGTTGGACATCATGACGTCGTAGTTCGCTCGGAAAGTCTGCAGGGCACCAGGTTCCTGGGCGACCGCGGATTGGGCAATGGCCAGAACCGCCAGGATGGCTAAGAAGCGAGAGCTCGTCCGAAACAAAGCCGTGTGTACCTTCATCTCTTCCTCCTCTGCAAAGGTGTTGCTTGAAACACTGCCAAACGTGTTGCTTGAACGCCGCGGTGGGACGCTATACGCTCCGGGATTGGCAGTCAAGCGAAATTTCTCGCCGCGGACTACGAGGACATCACGTCCGCGCCGGCGGCCGACAATCAACCCACGAGCCTGGCCGCGAACGGTCAATCTCGCCGAGATTGGGCGAAACCGAAGCACACGGCCGGAGTCGTTCGGGAATTGTCCGGGCTCGGGCCCGAGCCGGACGACCGTGGATTGTTCAGAGTCGGTACGATCCGGAGCCGCGCAAGTATATCGTTGGATAGAGAAAACGTACCGAGCGATGGATGGGTTGTGTGGGCCAGCCGGTTAGCGTGACCGGGCTCTACGTCCTCGGCGACCGCAACGGAATCTCCAACGTTTCCAGCTCGGGCGACATCGTGCTGGCGCGGCAGTTCTCGGGCCAGTGCGGCGCCGCGACCGACGGGTGCGGCGGGGGTCGGGACGAAGACGGAGGAACCGGGATGTTCGCCTTCCGTCTCGGCACCTGGGAGTACCTCGGCCGCACGAGCACTGACATCCCCGACTCGACACAGACGACGGACCCGCTCGGGAGGACCTGGGTCGTCCAGGCGCTGGACGGCAACGGAAGGAACTTCCTTTGGGTGTCCGGCGGCAACCCGAACGCGCCTCCCCTCGCCAACGCGACCGCGACGAATCTGTCGGCCGAGAGCCGCACGGACAAGACCAACTACTACGGAGACAAGTGGCAGCTCCAGGACGCTTCCGTTTCCGCGGTTCCGATCACCCGGATCGATTGGGACTTCATCTACAAGGGGGCTCTCTCGTGCGACGAGGTCGGAGCCCCGTTAACCGAAGCGACGTTCACGGGATATCTTCCCTGCGACCCCGGCGGTGTCGTCCAGGGCTCTCTCCGCACCGGCGCCAACTGCATGCAGAGCCTGGGGCTGACCAACCCGCCGGCCGCGAACAGTTATCGGTTCGCGATGCAGAGCGCGAACCAGAACGGCACGAGCGCGAGCCCGTTCATTTCCTCAACCGTGCAGTTCGCCTGTCCGCAGGCGACCATCCTCGGGTGCACGGGATTCTCGGGCACCTGCGCGAAGACCTCGGGCACGCTCGGCGTCCTCGCCGGCGGCAGCGCCGACGCAAGCGGCTCCCAGGGGAATCTCGCCGAGGCCTCGGTCAACTGGAGCTTCACCGGGTCGAGCCCGATCAACGTCCAGGGACTAACTAATTGTCCCCGTGCCCTCGGGCGCGACCGGCTTCACGCTGACGATCACTTATCCAGGCGGCTATCGGGCGACGGCCCAGGGGAACATCGTCCAGGCCAACCTCGTCGCGGCATTCTCCCTCGCTCCCGATCCCGTCCTGACCAGCTCGTCGCTCACGCTGACCAACCAGATGCAGGTAGCGAACGCAACGCTCGATTCGGTGAACTACGTGATCAGCCAGGGAGCATGTTCCTCTTCTTTCAGCGGTTTTTCCTCCGCCCCGCAATTGCCGGGCTCGTTCCTGGCGATCGGGGGGACGGCGGCCATGCAGGCTCCCGCCTCGGCCGGCGGGTACTGCGTCAACCTCAAATACAACTACAGGCCGCAGGGCCAACCGCAGCAGGCGCAGGTCGTATCGAACCCGTTCTCGGCCATGAACTGGACGGCGAGCCCCCGGATCGCGATTTCGCCGGTGCCGTTCTGCACCTCATCGTGCCAGCTCCAGGCGGGGACGACCTACAGCCTCTCCGATGCCGAGAGCATTTCGGTCTCCCCGCACCCCGGTGCTCAATGGGACCTCAGCGGTATCCCGATCGGAATCTCGCCCGACGCCAACGTCCCGGTTTTTTGGACGCCGGCAAGCGCGTGTTCCTCGTGCACGCTTCGGGTCACGGTCAACGGTGTCTCCGCGACCCTGCCGGTCGCCGTCTCGGGTTCGGTCGTGCCGACACCGACGCCGACACCGACCAGCACACCGACGGCCACCAACACCCCAAGCAAAACGGCCACGCCCACTCCGACACCGACCCCGGCGCCCCCGGCCCGCCTCTACACGGTGAGCCCTTGCCGGGTGGCGGACACGCGCAATCCTGACGGACCGTCGGGCGGTCCGGCTCTGTCGGCGAATACTCTTCGGACCTTTCCTGTCGCGAACATCTGCCAGATCCCGAGTTCGGCCACAGCGGTCGCGATCAACGTGGGCATCGTCCTGCCGACGGACATCGGCGATCTTCGTGTCTATCCCGCCGGGGAAGCCCCGCCACCGACCAGCACCATCAACTTCTGCGCCGGAAGCATTCGGGCCGACAACGCCATCGTCGCCCTGGGCCCCGGAGGTCGGATCGCCGTCGTGTGCGACATGCCTTCGGGGAGCACGAACATGTTTTTCGACGTCTCCGGCTATTTCCAATAAACGCCACCGGGTCCAAAACGCGCCGCCGGCTGTTCCAGATTCGCGACCGGTCGCCGCGCGAGGCCTTTCAGGAGCGCGTCTCGCGATCCAGGATCTCGAGGGTCCGGTCGTGCATCGCGTCCGCCTCGGCGTGGCTGTTGCCGATCGCCGTCAGCCCCACCTTCCCGTACTGCGAGAGCGCCCCGATCATGTGGAACAGGACGCCCGTCTCGGAGCCGTGGTCGTAGTGGAGGCGGTTCGCGGTCGTGATGTCGATCAGGTCCTCGGGGCAGAGACCGCGGTAGGCGTCGGACTTCAGGTTGTCGGTCGAGCGATAGAACTTCGGCAGGCCGCGAGGCGAGTGAAAGAGACCGGTCTGCGGATCCAGGCGACCGCCCGTCAGGAACTGCAGCGCAAGGAACGGATGTGTCGTGCCCCCAATCCGCAAGTTGATCTCGAGGGCGAAGAGCTCCCAGTCCGCGGTTGCTTCGCGCCGCCGCGCGAGAAAGTCGATCCCGAAGCGGCTCACGACTCCCTTGCCGGCAAGCACGGCGCCGATCCGTCGCGCCGCCGCCTGCACGGCGTCCCGGTAGGGGTCTTCGGCGGGGAACCGGCAGCCCAGGTAAGTTTGCCCCGCCGGCCCGCCCAGGATCTGGTCATGCGTCGAGAGCAGCTCGACCTTGCCGTAGGGATCGACGCGCAGCTGCGCGCTCGGAGACGCGATCTCGCCTCCCTCGACCAGCTCCTCGACGATCCCGCCGCCGGCGGGGAGCTTCGCCAGATATCTTTCGGCCGTTTCGTCCGGCTCCGAAAAGCAAGCTCCCGAGAGGGCGTCCCGGATTGCATCGCTGCCCGGCGAGAAAGGGTAGCGGAAGACGGCGTTCGCGCTGCCGGAGAAGCCCTCATTGAGCTTGATGACGGCCCGGCGCAGCTTCGGGTTGCCGCACTTCAATTCCGCGAGGGCCTCGACCACACTGTCCGTGGAGCGCAGGTCCTCCCGGCCGGCGGGCAAGGAGACTCCCGCCTCGCGAAACACCCGGCGGCTCCCGGACTTCGTCCCGAGAGGCTGCAACGCCGGATCCACGCCGTTGAGCGGTATGCCGAGCAGGACCGCGAGCCGGCGCTCGAGCGGCGTCGAGCTGATGACCGTCATGTAGGCCCGGGAAGGGTCGGAGATCCCGTAACGGATCCGCTGGATCAGGCGCGGCCGTTCGAGGATCTTTTCCGTCAGAGGCCGCGGGGACGCGTCGTGTGCGCAGAGAAGAGTCAGGCGCGCCTGCGCGTGGCGTGCGGGGACGCCCGCCAGGAACTGGAGGTAGTAGTCCAGGATCACCGGGTGTACCGGCTGGGACGTCACGTACACCATGTGGGCCCGGGGGTTGCGAAGCCGTATCAAGAGGAAGAGGAGCCGTTCCTCGTAGAAGCTCGCCGCCTCGAGCTTCGTCAGCTCGGCCCGGTCGAGCGTCATGGATGGAATCACGACGGAAGTGAACGGCTCCTCCAAGTGCGCCGAGAGCGCGTTCCATAGAGAGGTCAGCGTCGGCTTCAACCGCTCGAACGCCGCGATCTCCTCTTCGAGCGACAGGTCGGCGGAAAACGGAGGCTTGGGAATCACGCCGCGCCCACGATATGCCCGCCGCCACGCAGACCCCAGATGGATTTGTACTGGTCGGCCGACGGCCGGCGATTCAGTCCTCCCTCCGCAGGACGGCCCGACCCTGTCGGCTCAAGCGTTTACGGGTGCCGCAAGCCCTGACCCGTTGGGGAGCATCTCGCAGGGGCGTGTCGTGGCCCTCGAGTGTTTGGACTCCAGGGCAACCCCGTGCCTGGCGCTTTCGCAGAATCGCCCGAGCAGAGCAATCCCGTAGAAGACCGTTTTGTCAACGGCTTCGCGGTAGCAAACGGCGAGAAAATGGTGGGCCGCGTGGGACTCGAACTCATCCCGACGAGTTAACTACTCCCGATAACTCCAAGAGCGAAGAATGACTTCGGCCATTTCGCGCGATTGCCGAATTCGCGTAATTCCGGCATGATCTTCTCGACCTCCTCGCCGATAAGACCGAATTGCGTCCGTCCCTCCGGTTGCGCCTTGTAGCGGA
>Ga0209009_1000204_pt1 | contig 24030 bp, 37 predicted proteins | sample BlaSpr_A8_OM3_M2_FD_187979 | JGI IMG/M metagenome (GOLD analysis project Ga0209009, IMG submission 187979) | Forest soil microbial communities from Thunder Bay, Ontario, Canada - Black Spruce, Ontario site 2_A8_OM3_M2 (SPAdes) (version 2) | ecosystem: Environmental > Terrestrial > Soil > Boreal... | reverse complement strand
ACCTGATCACGCCGATCGCGATGGAGAAGGGCCTGCGCTTCGCCATCCGCGAAGGCGGAAGAACCGTCGGCGCCGGCACGATTACCGAAATCCTGGAATAACCAGAGCCGTGAAGCGTAAAACGTTAAACGTAAAACGAGGAGGCGGATAGCGAGGTAGTAGAACGAAAGACGAGGAGGCGTGAACGGGCTTCGTTTCACGTTTCACGTTTCACGTCTTACGTTTTACGAGCGAGCGAAGCGAGCCCATGAAAAACGACAAGATCCGCATCCGCCTGAAGGCCTACGACTATCGGATCCTCGACCAGTCCGCGTCGGAGATCGTGGACACCGTCAGGCGAACCGGAGCGAAGATCGCGGGCCCTATTCCTCTGCCCACGACGATCTCGCGATACACAGTCAACCGCTCGCCGCACATCGACAAGAAGTCGCGGGAGCAGTTCGAGATGCGGACGCACAAGCGGCTCCTGGACATCCTGGAGCCCACCTCCCAGACGGTGGACGCGCTCATGAAGCTCGAGCTGCCGGTCGGCGTGGACGTCGAGATCAAGGCTTTCGGGAAATGACCGTAAAGCGTAAAGCGTAAAACGCAAAACGAAGCACGAAGAGGGAAAGGAAAGACGAACAACGGGCCGCGTTTAACGTTTCACGTTTAACGTTTTACGTCTCCCGGCGAGCGAACATGGCCATACACGGAATCATCGGCAGAAAAGTGGGAATGACCCAGGTCTTCGAGGCCGACGGCACCGCGGTGTCCGTCACTGTCGTCCAGGCCGGGCCCTGCCTCGTCGTGCAAAGGAAGTCGGCGGACCGGGACGGCTACGAGTCCGTCCAGATCGGTCTCGTGGACTCGCGCCCGGACCGGAACGCCAACGGCCCTGCGAAGGCGCGTTTCGAGAAGGCCGGAGTCGCGCCCATGCGGACCCTCGCCGAAGTCGGGTTCGACGCCGGCGACGAGTGGAAGCCCGGCGACAAGGTGCTCTGCGACAGCTTCCAGGCGCAGGATCACGTGGACGTCATCGGAGTCTCCAAGGGGAAGGGCTTCGCGGGGGTCGTCCGGCGCCACCACTTCAAGGGTGGCGGCGCCTCCCACGGCTCGATGTTTCACCGCGCGCCGGGCTCGATCGGGGCGTCCGCGTTTCCGTCCCGCGTCATCAAGGGCAACCGCTCCTCTGGCCGGCTCGGGGGCCGTCAGTCCACGATGAAGAACCTGATCGTCGTGCGCGTGGACGCGGAAAAGAACCTCCTCTATCTGCGCGGCGCGGTTCCCGGGGCGCGTCGCTCAATCGTGAAAATCATGCGCTCGACGTTCGGGAAGCCGAGCGGGAAGCCGAGCGGCAAGTAAGGACCGGATGATGGCGACACTGCCCGTTTGGAACTGGAAGAAAGAACGCGTCGGCGAGGTTGAGCTGCCGGCCGCGGTCTTCGATTATCCGTACCGCCGGCACCTGGTCTGGCAGGCGGTCAAGGCCTACCTCGCGGGGGAGCGCCGCGGGACGCACAAGACGAAGGTCCGGAGCGAAGTCTCCGGCTCCGGCAAGAAGCCGTTCAAACAGAAGGGGACGGGGCGCGCTCGCCAGGGTGGCGGACGGCCTCCGATCCATCGCCACGGCGGAATCTCGCACGGCCCGAAACCCCGCTCCTACGCGGAAGGGCTCTCGGTCGGCGAAAAGAAGAACGCGCTCCGGGCGGTCCTCTCGCAAAGGGTGCGCGAGGAGCGACTCCTGATCGTCGAGAAAATGGAGACCGAGAGTCACCGCACGCGGGACCTGAAGGCCGCCATCGGAGGGCTCGGCATCGAGGGGAAGGCGTTGTTCGTGGACTCGCGCGAGAACCATAAGCTGCACCTTGCCTCGCGCAATGTCGCCGAGTGGAAGCTCGTGGACGCGCTCGCGGTCAACGTGTACGACGTCATGAGCCACGCCACGGTCGTCCTGTCGCAGGACGCGCTGTCGCGGGTCGTGCGGACGCTGGGGTGATCATGGAACCGTTGCAGTTGATTCGCCGGCCTCTCATCTCGGAGAAATCCACGAAGATCAAGGAGACGACCAACACCGTCTGCTTCGAGGTGGACCGCCGCGCCAACAAGATCGAGATCCGCAAGGCCGTCGAGAAGCTCTTCGGCGTCAAGGTGGCCCAGGTGAGGGTCGCCAACCGGCAGGGGAAGTGGAAGCGCATGGGCAAGTTTGTAGGGCAGCGGAAGGCCTGGAAAAAGGCGTACGTGCGGCTGGCCGCGGGCGAGAAGCCCATCGAGTTCTTCGAGGGAGTCTGAGGACGTAAACCGTGAAACGTAAAGCGTTAAACGAGGCGACGACCGAGAGCAAAAACCCTGAGCGTGGGCGTGAAGCGGGCTCCGTTTCACGTTTTACGTTTTTCGTTTAACGCTCGAGCGAAGCGAGAGAACATGCCCGTAAAGAAATTCAAACCGACTTCTCCGGGACGGCGCTTCCAGACGGCGCACGACTTCGCGGAGCTGTCGAAGGACCGGCCGGAGAAGAGCCTCACGGTCGGGCTGCGCTCGACCGGCGGACGCAACAACCAGGGGCGGCTGACCAGCCGCTTCATGGGAGGCGGCCACAAGCGGCTCTACCGGTTGATCGACTTCCGCCGCGACAAGATGGACATCCCGGCCCGTGTCGCCGCGATCGAGTACGACCCGAACCGGACCGCGCGCATCGCCCTCCTCCACTACGCCGACGGGGAGAAGCGGTACATCCTGGCGCCCAACGGGCTCGCCGTCGGCGCCCGCGTCGTGTCGGGCCCCTCGGCGGACATCCTGCCGGGGAACGCCCTTCCGCTGAAGGGCATCCCGCTCGGCACGACGATCCATAACATCGAATTGAAGCGTGGGCGCGGCGGGCAGCTCGTCCGCTCCGCCGGGACGGCAGCGCAGCTCATGGCGAAAGAGGGCGGGTACGCCCAGGTGCGCCTTCCCTCCGGCGAAGTTCGCCAGGTCCATATCGACTGCTATGCCACGATCGGCCAGGTCGGGAACCTCGAGCACGAGAATGTCTCCATCGGGAAGGCGGGCCGCAACCGCTGGATGGGCTTCAAGCCGCACGTGCGCGGCGTCGCGATGAACCCGGTGGATCACCCGATGGGCGGCGGCGAGGGGAAGACCTCCGGCGGCCGCCACCCGACCTCGCCATGGGGCTGGAAGACCAAGGGCATGAAGACGCGGAACAACAAGCGGACGGACGGCTTCATCGTCCGCCGGCGCAAGTCGAAGGGCTAAGTATGACTCGTTCGATCAAGAAGGGCGCCTTCGTGGACGACCACCTCATCAAGAAGGTGGCTGCTTTGAACGCGACCCGGGAGAAGAAGGTCATCAAGACCTGGTCCCGCCGTTCGACAGTCGTGCCCGACATGGTGGGTCACACGATCGCGGTGCACAACGGCCGCAAGTTCATTCCGGTGTACGTCGCGGAGAACATGGTCGGCCACAAGCTCGGCGAGTTCGCTCCAACGCGGATCTTCAAGGGCCACAGCGGCAAGAAGGCGGCCGAAGCCGCCGCGGCGGCCGCGGCGCCCACGGGCGCGAGGGTCGGCGGAGCGCCGAGCGCTCCGGGCGCGGCCCCGGCGGCTCCGGCGGCCCCGGCCAAGGGATAGGGCGAGGACGATGAAAGCGACGGCGACGCTTCGTTACATGAAAGGCTCGGCGCAGAAGGTGCGCCTCGTAGCGGACCTCGTCCGCGGCAAGTCGGTCAACGACGCCGTGGCGATCCTGCAGCACACGCCCAAAGTCGCGGCGGAGGCGATCCTGAAGACGCTGCGCTCGGCGGTCGCCAACGCCGAGCAGAGGCAGGCGCAGCTGGATGTCGACGACCTGGTGATCCGGAAGATCTTCGTGGACAAAGGGCCGCAGGAGCGGCGCATCCGACCCGCGCCGATGGGCCGTGCGTTCCGGGTGCTTCACAGGAAGAGCCATCTGACCATCGAGCTTTCGGACGGCGCGTCCGGGGCGAAGGGGTAAGGAGCAGCATGGGGCAGAAAGTCCATCCGTACGGTTTCCGGCTCGGTTTCAACCGCACCTGGCATTCGCGCTGGTTCTCGGTGAAGGACTACCAGACCTTCCTGCACGAAGACCTGAAGCTGCGCAAGGAGCTGAAGGGGCGGCTCTCCCACGCGGGAGTCTCCGAGGTGGACATCGAGCGTTTCGCCAACCGGTTGAAGGTCAACATCCAGACCTCGCGCCCGGGAATCATCATCGGCAAGCGCGGCGCCGAGGTGGACAAGCTGCGCGACGAACTCCAGAAGCGGACCAAGTCCGAGGTCCACATCAACATCATCGAGATCCAGCGGCCGGAGACCGACGCCCAGCTCGTGGCGGAGTCGATCGCCCTCCAGCTCGAGCGCCGCGTGGCTTTCCGCCGGGCGATGAAGAAGGGGATCGAGTCGGCGCTGCGGTTCGGCGCCCAGGGAATCAAGATTCGCTGCGCCGGCCGGTTGAACGGCGCGGAGATCGCGCGCGCCGAGTGGTATCAGGAGGGGCGGCTGCCGCTTCACACTCTGAAGGCCGATATCGACTACGGCTTCGCCGAGGCCAACACGACCTACGGGAAGATCGGCGTAAAGACCTGGATTTACCGCGGCGAGCAGCACAAGGCCAAGACCCGACGCAAGACGGCCTGAGCCGTAAAGCGTAAAACGTTAAACGTAAAACGAGGAGGCGGATAGCGAGCGATAAAGCGAGGAGCAGGGGGCGCGAAACGGCTTCGTTTCACGTTTCACGCTTCACGTTTTACGAGCGAGCAGCGCGAGCATAACCATGTTGATGCCATCGAAGGTCAAGTACCGCAAGCAGCAGCGGGGTCGGATGAAGGGGAAGGCCACCCGCGGCGCAAAGCTCGCGTTCGGGGACATGGGCCTCCAGATCCTGGAGCCCGGCTGGATCACGGCGCGCCAGATCGAGGCCGCCCGCATCGCGATGACCCGCGCCGTCAAACGCGGCGGAAAGATCTGGATCCGCATCTTTCCCGATAAGCCGATCACCAAGAAGCCCGCGGAAACCCGCATGGGCAAGGGAAAGGGCGCTCCCGAAGGCTGGGTGGCGGTCGTCAAGCCCGGACGCATCCTCTACGAGATGGAGGGGCTCGACCTGGCCACGGCGAAAGAAGCGCTGGATCTGGCGGCCGACAAGATCGGACTGAAGACCCGGTTCATCACGCGCGAATCGGAGATGGAGCTGGGATGAAGAAGAAGGAACGGGAGACGCTTGCGCAGCAGGGCGCGGGCGAGCTCGTCGAGAAGGAAAAGCAATTGAAAGAGGCTTCCTGGAAGTTGCGGCTGCAGCAGTCTACCGGGCAGTTGGAGAACCCGAGCCGGTTGAGGGTCGTGCGGCGCGACATCGCCCGCGTCAAGACCTTCCGCCGCGCCCTCGAGATCGCGGAGAAGGGATGACGTCCATGACGGCAGAGTCGGAAAAGGGACGCCGCCCCCGCCAGACGAAAGTCGGCCGGGTCGTGACGGACGCGATGAACAAGTCGATCGTGGTCGAGGTCGAGCGCCGGGTCCAGGAGCCGCGCTACCGGCGGACCATCAAGAGAACCAGCCGCTTCATGGCACACGACGAATCGAACACGGCAAAGGTCGGCGACCGTGTCCGCATCGAGGAGACGCGCCCGCTCTCCAAGCGCAAGCGCTGGATGTTGAGAGAGATCCTGGTAAAGGCGGATGCCTAGATGTGGACGATGAGCCGTAAAACGTCAAACGCAAAACGTGAAACGTGGCCCGCGCCGGACCGCTCGTTCTCCGTCTTCCGTGCTTCGTTTTACGTTTTACGTTTTACGTTTGACGGGGTGGCTCGATGATTCAGATGGGCACCATCCTCGAGGTGGCGGACAACTCGGGGGCGCGCCGGATCGCCTGCATCCGCATGCGCGGAGGGTCGGCGGGCCAGTACGCGGGACTGGGTGACATCATCACGGCGTCCGTCAAGGAAGCCGCGCCCGATTCTCCCTTCGTCGAGAAGCACGGCAAGCGCGTCGTCCGGGCGGTCATCGTGCGGACGCGGCGCAATCACCGGCGCCGTGACGGCTCGTACATCCGCTTCGACGACAATGCCGCGGTCCTGATCTCGCCCGAAGGCGAGCCCGTCGGCACGCGCGTCTTCGGCCCGGTGGCCCGGGAGCTGCGCGAGAAGAAGTTCATGAAGATCATTTCGCTCGCTCCGGAAGTGTTGTGATGAAAAACGCGAGACTGCGCAAGAACGACGCCGTGATCGTCATCGCCGGCAAGGACCGCGGGCGCCAGGGCAAGATCCTGAAGATCCTGCCCGGCAAGGCCCGGGTCATCGTCGAGCGGGTAAACATGATCAAGCGGCACGTGCGCCCAAACCCGTCAAAGAACATCGCGGGAGGGATATCGGAGAAGGAAGCGCCGATCCACATCTCAAACGTGATGCTCGTGGACCCGGACCAGAACACGCGGACGCGAATCGGCCTGCGGCGCGATGCCGAGGGAACGCCCGAGCGCTTCGCCAAGAAGAGCGGCGCGGCATTGGCGTGAGACGGTAAACGGAAGACGGAAGACGAAGGAAGAAATGGCAGCAAGACTCAGAGAACGGTATTACAAGGAGGTTGTTCCCGCGCTCGGCAAGGAGCTCGGGATCGACAACCGGATGGCGATTCCCCGCGTGGAGAAGATCATCCTGAATATGGGGCTCGGGGAGGCCGTGGCCAACCCCAAGATCCTCGACGGCGCGGTGGAGGAGCTTTCCGCGATCGCCGGCCAGAAGGCCGTCGTGACGAAGGCAAAGAAGTCGATCGCGACCTACAAGCTGCGGACGGGCATGCCCATCGGCGCGCGGGTGACGCTGCGGGGCGACCGGATGTATGAGTTCCTCGACCGGCTGATCAACATCGCGTTGCCGCGGGTGCGCGACTTCCGCGGGGTCTCGACGAAGGCGTTCGACGGCCGGGGCAACTACACGCTCGGCGTCCGGGACCACTTCATCTTCCCGGAGATCGACTACGCGAAGACCGACAAGTCCAAGGGGTTGAACGTGACGATCGTCACGTCGGCGGGGCAGGACGACCGCGCGCGGGTGCTGCTGCAGCAGCTCGGAATGCCGTTCGGCAAGTGAAGCAGAGGAATTAAAGATTGACGATTGAAGATTGCCGATTGGAATACGGGACTGGGGACTAAGGACGAAGGACGAAGGACTGAAAAATGGCCAGACGGGCAATGATCATCAAGGCTAACAGGACGCCGAAATTCATGACGCGCAAGGTGCGCCGCTGCCGTATCTGCGGCCGCGCGCGGAGCGTGTACCGGAAGTTCGGCCTCTGCCGGATCTGTTTTCGCCAGAACGCGTCGGCGGGATACCTGCCGGGCGTCCTGAAGGCTTCGTGGTGACGCGATGAATGCGACCGGCGATCCGATCACGGACCTGTTGAACCGCCTCCGCAACGCCATGAACGCGGGGCACGACCGCGCGGACATTCCCGCCTCGCGGGTCAAGGAGAACCTCTTGAAAGTCCTCGCGGAAGAGGGGTACGTGGCCTCGTACCGCCGCGTCGAGGAGAAGGGCCGCCCGCTCCTGCGCGTCGGCCTGAAGTACGACTCCGACGGCGAGCCGATCGTCAACGGCTTCGAGAGAGTCTCGCGGCCGGGACGCCGTGTCTACGCGCCGGCCAAGGAAATCCCCGAAGTCCTCGGGGGCCTCGGAATCTCGATCGTCTCGACGTCGCGTGGAATCCTGACCGGCCGGCAAGCGCGCGAGGCGAAGGTCGGCGGCGAGATCCTCTGCAACGTCTGGTAGGAGAGAAGTCTTGTCATTAGTTTGTCATCCCTTCGCTTTCTCGTTCTGTCATCCTGAGCGAAGCGAAGGATCTGCTCCGTCGGCCGTCGGAAGAGAGCAGATTCTTCGGGCCTGCGGCCCTCAGAATGACACTGGCTTGCGATGGTAGGAGAGAGAAACACGTGTCACGCATAGGAAAAATGCCTGTTGCGATCCCCAAGGGGGTCGAGGTGAACAGGGAGGGCAACGTCCTGAAGGTCAAGGGGCCCAAAGGGGAGCTCTCCAACCGCATCCCGCCGGGCCTGACGGTTGCGATCGAGGGGGGCGAGATCCGCATCGCCCGTTCGGGCGACCTGCCGCAGGAGCGCGCCTTTCACGGCCTCCTGCGCAGCCTCGTCGCGAACTCCGTCGAGGGCGTGACGAAGGGATTCTCCAGGGACCTGGAGATCGTCGGAGTCGGCTACAAGGCGGAAGTCAGGGGCAAGTCGATCGTGTTCTCGATCGGCTATTCGCATCCGGTCAACTTCGCCATCCCGGAAGGGATCGCGATCGCGCTCGATGCCAAGGCCGGCAAGCTCTCCGTGTCCGGCGCCGACCGGCAGAAGGTCGGCCAGACGGCGGCCGAGATCCGGCAGCTCCGAATCCCCGATCCCTACAAGGCCAAGGGGATCAAGTACGCCAACGAAGTGATCCGGCGCAAGGTCGGAAAGGCGGGCGGGAAGTAGGCCATGAAAACGCAACAGAGGGTCGAGGCGCGGCGCCGCGTGCGCGTGCGCATCCAGCAGAAGGTCCGCGGGTCGCAGGCGCGTCCGCGACTGGCCATCTTCAAGAGCGGCCGCCACATCTATGCCCAGGTCATCGACGACGCGAGCGGCACGACGCTCGCCCATGCCTCGTCGCTCGACGCCGGGTTGAAGAAGGAAGAGAAGAACGGCGCAAACGTCGGCACGGCCAAACGTGTCGGGAAGCTCGTGGCGGACCGCGCCAGAGAAAAAGGGATCGCGAGAGTCGTGTTCGACCGCGGGGGCTACGTCTACCACGGCAAGGTAAAAGCCCTCGCCGACGCCGCCCGCGAAGGCGGCCTGGAGTTCTAACGATGAGAGTCGAGAGTCAAGAGTCTAGAGTCAAGAGTTCCCTGTTGACGGCGGGAGGCGAGGGAGGTCCCTTTGCTCTCGACTCTCGACTCTCGACTCTCGACTTCTCAGGGAAGGGCATATGAACAGCAACCGGGGACCCTCCCGCCCGCCGCGCGAGCGGGAGAAGGAGCGCGACGCCCAGGGGCGCGAGCTCATCGACCGCGTCGTTCACATCAACCGCGTGACAAAGGTCGTCAAGGGGGGCAAGAACTTCTCCTTCTCGGCCCTGGTCGTTGTGGGGGATGGGCAGGGGCGCGTCGGCTACGGCTCCGGCAAGGCCAAGGAAGTCCCGATGGCCATCAAGAAGGGGATCGAGATGGCCAAGAAGAACATGCAGACGATCAGCCTGAAGGGCTCGACGATCCCGCACACGGTCATCGGCAAGTACGGGGCCGGACGCGTCCTTCTGAAGCCCGCCGCCGCGGGAACGGGCGTCATCGCCGGCGGCCCGGTGCGCGCGGTGCTCGAGTCGGTCGGCGTCGCCGATATCCTGACCAAGTCGCTGCGGACGACCAACCCGCACAACGTCATCAAGGCGACGTTCGATGGGCTCCTGCGGCTCAAGAACGAGGACGAGATGCGCAAGCGCCGGGGCCTGGGCGCCGTGGAAACGGAGACGAAGGCGTGAGCGAAGCCGAAAAGCCGAAGGGGCGGAAGGCCCCTCGCGCCGGCAAGGCCGGGGCGAAGATGGTGACGCTCCACTACGTCCGGAGCAAGATCTGCTCCCCGAAGAAGCAGAAGGCGACGATCCAGGGTCTCGGGTTCACCCGGCTCGGCCAGAGGGTCGTCCGGCCCGACGATCCCGCGATTCGCGGGATGGTCCAGCACGTGCGGCACCTGGTCGAGATCGAAGAGGATTAGTCCATGGCCGAGAAGAAAGACAAGAAGAAGTCCGCCTCCGCCAAAGGCGCGGCGGGCAAGTCCGCATCAAAGAAGTCCGGGACGGAGAAGGCCGCGGCTTTGCGCCCGGCCCGCAAGGCCGCGCGCCCGCCCGCCCGCCCCCGCAGGGAAAAGGCGAAAACAGTGGCGGGAGCGGAGCCCGCGCAGGGCGCGGAAGCCGACGCGACGCGGGCCTCGGCCGCCGGCATCCATGACCTGCGCCCCTCGCCCGGCGCAACGCACTCGAGAAAGCGCGTCGGCCGGGGTCCCGGCAGCGGCCACGGTAAGACCGCGGGCCGCGGCAGCAAGGGACAGAAGTCGCGCAGCGGGTACCGCCACCAGCGGGGCTTCGAAGGCGGGCAGATGCCCCTCCACCGGAGGGTGCCCAAGCGGGGCTTCACCAACATCTTCCGGATCGAGTACGACATCGTCAACATCTCCGACTTGAACCGCTTCGAGGCCGGCGCCGCGGTGACCCCGGAATCGCTCGCCGGGATGCGGCTGGCGCGGAAGAGCCGGCCGGTCAAGATCCTGGGAGACGGCGCTATTGACCGGGCCCTCACGGTCTCGGCCCACAAGTTTTCCGCCGGCGCCCGCGCCCGGATCGAGGCCGCGGGAGGCCGCTGCGAGGTGATTCCCCGGTGAGCGCCCTCCAGAGCTTCGCCAACATCTTCAGCGTGCCCGACCTGCGCAAGCGGGTTCTGTTCACGTTCCTGATGCTGGCCGTCTACCGCCTGGGGGCGCACATCCCGACGCCCGGCATCGATCCGGCGTCCATGAATGAGTTCTTCAAGGCGACGGCGGGATCTCTCTTCGGCTTCCTCGACATCTTCTCGGGCGGCGCGCTGCGGAGGCTCTCGGTCTTCGCTCTCGGGATCATGCCCTACATCTCGGCCTCGATCATCCTGCAGCTCCTGACGGTCGTCTGGCCCTACCTCGAGAAGCTCTCCAAGGAAGGGGAGATGGGGCGAAAGAAGATCACGCAGTACACGCGCTACGGGACGGTGCTCCTCTCCTTCATCCAGGCGACCGGTATCGCGCTGTGGCTGGAGAAGCAGGTCACGCCCGGCGGGGCCCATCTCATCCCCCATACGGGCTGGAACTTCCGGCTGCTGACGGTCCTGACGCTCACGACCGGCACGATCTTCATCATGTGGCTTGGCGAGCAGATCACCGAGAGAGGCATCGGCAACGGCATCTCTCTCATCATCTTCGCGGGGATCGTCGTCCGGCTGCCGTCCGCGATCTTCGGCCTGTTCGATTCGATCCGGACGGGCAACCTGTCGATCCTGACCCTGATCGGGGTCCTTGTCTTCATGACGGGGATCGTCGCGCTCATCGTGTTCGTCGAGCGCGCGCAAAGAAGGATCCCCGTCCAGTACGCCAAGCGGGTCGTCGGCCGGCGGGTCTACGGCGGGCAGAACACGTACCTGCCGCTGCGCGTCAACACGGGCGGCGTCATCCCGATCATCTTCGCGATCTCGATCCTCCAGATTCCCTACTACTTCTCCAACTTCATCGGGGCGGACTGGATGAAGAAGGTGGCGGCCTCTCTTTCGCAGGGGCAGCCCCTCTACGTGCTCCTTTATGCGCTCGGCATCCTCTTCTTCTGCTACTTCTACACGTCTATCGTCTTCAACCCCGCCGACACCGCGGACAACATGCGCAAGTACGGGGGCTTCATTCCGGGCATCCGGCCGGGCAGGAAGACGGCCGACTACATCGACACGGTCCTCTCCCGCCTGACGATCGTCGGGGCGGTCTACCTGACCTTTGTCGCCCTGCTGCCGGAGTTTCTCTCGAGCGGCTTCAAGGTCCAGAGCCTGCCGTGGATCGGGCCCACGCTCGACGCGATCCTCCCGCGCTTCTTTACGCAGGGCTTCGGCTTCAACTTCTACTTCGGCGGGACCTCGCTCCTGATCGTCGTCGGGGTCGCGATGGACACCGTGCAGCAGGTCGAGTCCAAGCTCGTCGAACACCACTACACGGGGTTCCTGAAGAAGAGCCGCATCCGGGGACGCCGCGGTTGAGCGACACGAGGAGGTTGGGCTGATGCGCGTCGTTTTTCTCGGGCCGCCCGGGAGCGGCAAAGGGACACAGGCCACGCTCCTGGCCGAGCGCCTGAGGGTGCCCGCCATCTCGACGGGAGAGATGCTGCGGGCGGCCGTGCACGAAGGCACTCCGCTCGGCGGGAAGGTCAAGGCCGTCATGGAGAAGGGCGACCTCGTGTCCGACGACCTGATAATCGCGCTGATCCGGGAGAGGATCGCAGCCCCGGACGCCGCCGGCGGCTTTGTCCTCGACGGGTTTCCGCGGACGGTTGACCAGGCCGTCGCCCTGGAGAAAATCCTGAGCGGAAATGAAAAGCCCATCTCGGCGGTTGTCAACCTGTCGGTTCCCGAAACGGCGCTGATCGACCGCCTCGCGGGACGGTCGGGGCTGGAGCGCCGCGCCGACGACGGCCGCGACACGGTGCTCGAGCGGTTGAGGGTGTACCACGAAAAGAGCGAGCCGCTGATCGAGTTCTACCGCCGGCGGGGTCTGCTCACCGAGGTGGACGGCGGCGGGACCGTTTCCGAGGTAACCGACCGGATCGGGAAATCGCTCGATCAGGCCAGGGTCGCCCGCGGGGTCGCATGATCACGATTCGCAGTCTGGAGGAGCTCATCAAGCTTGAGGATGCGTCCCGCGTGGTTCTGGAAACCCTCGACGTGGTCGAGAAGGCCGTGGCGCCGGGCGTGACGACTGAAGAGCTCGATGGGATCGCCGAGGCGGAGATCCGCAGGCGCGGGGCCCGGCCGGCGTTCGTCGGATACCGCGGGTACCCCAAGACGCTCTGCACGTCGATCAACGAGGAAGTCGTCCACGGGATCCCGGGCAAGCGGTCTTTGAAAGAAGGGGACATCGTCGGCATCGACTGCGGCGCGGTCGTCGAGGGCTACTACGGGGACGCCGCGCGGACGATGCCGGTGGGCAGGATCTCGCCGGAGCGGGCGAGGCTGCTCGAGGTGACCCGGAAGGCCCTCGAGGCCGGGATCGCGGCGGCCCGTCCGGGCAACCGCATCTCCGACATCGGAGCGGCGGTCGAGGCCCTGGCCGTCGCCGCCGGCTACGGCGTCGTGCGGGATTTCGTGGGCCATGGCGTCGGGACGGCGCTCCACGAGGAGCCCCAGGTCCCCAACTACGGGCCAGCGGGGCGCGGCGGGGTCTTGAAGAGCGGCATGGTGATCGCCATCGAGCCGATGTTCAACCTGGGCCGCGGGGATGTGTCGGTGGACCGCGACGGCTGGACGGTGCGGACCCGGGACGGCAGCGCCTCGGCGCATTTCGAGTTCACCGTCGCGGTCGAACCGCAGGGCGCGGTGATCCTCGGTTTCGGAAGGCTGGCCCGGCCCGCCGCCGAGGCCGTGGGAGCGTAACGGGTGTCCAAGGAAGAGGCGATCGAAGTCATGGCCACGGTGGTCGAACCGCTGCCCAACGCGATGTTCAAAGTGGAGCTGGAGAACAAGCACCAGGTCCTGGCGCACATCTCGGGCAAGATGCGGAAGAACTTCATCCGGATCCTCCCCGGCGACAAGGTCCTGGTCGAGCTGTCGCCGTACGATCTGACGCGGGGACGAATCATTTACAGGTACAAGTGATGAGGAGTTATCAGTTGTCAGTTGTCAGTTTCGATCAGCTTTCGGAACTGAAGACTGAAGACTGAACACTGAGAACTCGAGGAAGCTATGAAAGTCAGAGCGTCGGTCAAGAAAATCTGTGTGAAATGCAAGGTCGTGCACCGTAAGGGAGTCGTCCGCGTGATCTGCCCGATCCCCAAGCACAAGCAGAGGCAGGGATGAATCGAGTGGTCAGTCGTCAGTCATCAGTTATCACGCCGGGCTCCGGAAAACTGAAAACTGAAAACTGAAAACTGAGAACCAGAGGAAACTAATATGGCACGTATTGCTGGCGTCGATCTGCCCTTGAACAAGCGCGTCGAAATCGGGCTGACTTACATCTACGGGATTGGACGGCCGAAGTCGAACTTCATTCTCGAGAAGGCGGACGTCCGGCCCGATACGCGGGTCAAGGACCTCTCCGAGGAGGAGGTCGTCCGGATCCGAAAGGTCATCACCGATGATGTGAAAGTCGAAGGTGACCTGCGCCGGGACATCTCGGTGGACATCAAGCGGTTGATGGACATTGGATGTTATCGGGGCATGCGGCACCGCCGCAATCTCCCGGTGCGGGGCCAGCGCACGCACACCAACGCCCGGACCCGCAAGGGCCCCCGCAAACAGACGATCGCAGGCAAGAAGAAGGCCACCAAGAAGTAATGAAGTTGTCAGTTGTCAGTGATCAGTTCAAGACTGAAAACTGAAAACTGAACCGAAAACTGAGAACTCGAGGGGAAAATGGCTGAACAAGCACCCGCATCCGCGACGCCCGAGAAACCCGTTAAAGGGGCCAAGGGAAAGCGTCCGCGCGCGGCAAAGAAGGAAAAGAAGAACATCCCGCACGCGATCGCGACCGTGCAGGCCTCCTTCAACAACACCATCATCACGGTGGCGGACCAGGAGGGGGGCGTACTGGCCTGGTCGTCGGCCGGGCGCATCGGCTTCAAGGGCTCGCGCAAGGGGACCCCGTTCGCGGCGCAGCTCGCCGCGGCCAACTGCGCGGAGGGCGCGAAGGAGAACGGCGTGCGCTCCGTGGACGTGCGGGTGACGGGCCCGGGCGCCGGACGCGAATCGGCCATCCGGGCGCTCCAGGCCAACGGGCTTGACATCAAGTCCATCAAGGACACCACACCCATCCCGCACAACGGGTGCAGGCCAAGGAAGAGGAGAAGAGTGTAGGAGTGAGAAGTACTCAGTGATCAGTTATCAGTTGTCGGTTCAAGACAAGAGAAAACTGAAAACTGAAGACTGAGAACCGACAACTCGTCTGTAAACCGGCTCACAGGTCCTGGCCGGGAAGAAGGACGCTAAATAATGAAGGACCTGGGGGAAACAAACAGTGGCTCGATACACCGCTTCGGTTTGCCGGCTGTGCCGGCGAGAAGGGATGAAGCTGTTCCTGAAAGGGGACCGGTGCTTCAAAGACAAGTGCGCGATTGAGCGCCGTAACTATCCGCCGGGCCAGCACGGGAGGCGGCGCAGCAAACTGCTCGGCTACGGCATCCAGCTTCGCGAGAAGCAGAAGGTCAAGCGCATCTACGGGCTGCTCGAGGGGCAGTTCCGGCTGACCTTCGCGCGCGCCGAGCGCCGGAAGGGGATCACGGGGTCGAACCTCCTCGAGGAGCTGGAGAGGCGTCTCGACAATGTCGTCTTCGCACTCGGCTTCGCGGCGTCGCGCGCTCAGGCGAGGCAGTTGGTGCGGCACGGGCACGTCACGGTCAGCGGCCGAAAGGTCTCGATCCCGTCGTACCGCGTGAGCAAGGGCCAGCTCGTGGCCATCAAGGAGAAGAGCCGGATCAACGAGCAGATCAAGGCCTCGGTCGAGACCGCGCGCGCGCGGGGCGTACCGGGGTGGCTGGACCTCTCCCCCGAGACGTTCTCGGGGACGGTCGTGGAGCTTCCCAAGCGAGAAGACATCAAGCTCCCGATCCAGGAGCAGCTGATCGTCGAGCTCTATTCGAAGTAAGCGGGCCCGTGCTTGCCATTAAGCGCAGGTCCCCATGGAAGAGTCCGGGCGAACGCCAGGACGGAGGAAACACATGACTCTCTGGAAGGGATTCCAAAAACCCAAGCGGCTCGAGGTGGAAAATGAGACGCTCTCCGGGACTTACGGGAAGTTCTACGCGCAGCCCTTCGAGCGCGGCTTCGGGACGACGGTCGGCAATGCGCTCCGGCGCGTGCTGCTTTCCTCGATCGAGGGAGCGGCGATCACCGCGGTCAAGATCGAGGGGGTGCTTCACGAGTTCTCCTCGCTGCCGGGCGTGGTCGAGGACGTGACCGACATCATCCTCAACCTGAAGCAGATCCCGATCAAGATGCACACGACCGAGGAGAAGATCCTGACTCTCGACATCGAGCGCAAGGGGAAGGTGACGGCCGTGGACCTGCAGGGGGACCCGTCCATCGAGATCCTCGAGCCGGACGCCCCGATCGCGACGCTCTCGGAGAACGGCAAGCTCCAGATGGAGATGCGGGTCTCGATCGGGCGCGGCTACGTTTCGGCGGACAAGAACTTCGATGAGGACATGGGGATCGGCTACATCCCCATCGACTCGGTCCACTCGCCGGTGCGCCGCTGCAACTACCACGTCGAGGCCGCGCGCATCGGCCAGGCGACTGACTACGACCGCCTGGTTCTGGAAGTCTGGACCAACGGGACCGTCTCGCCGGTGGACGCGGTCGGGCTCGCGGCCACGCTTCTGCGCGACCATCTGACGATCTTCGTCAATGCGGAGCATGAGACCGCGCTCGAGGGCGCGGCGGAAGGCGAGCTGCCCGAGAATCTGGCGGAGTACCTGAACCGCAGCGTGGACGAGCTCGAGCTCTCCGTGCGCAGCGCGAACTGCCTGAAGAACGCAGGCATCCGGACGATCCGGGACCTCGTGCAGCGGACCGAGAAGGACATGCTCGAGACCAAGAACTTCGGCCGGAAGTCCTTGAACGAGATCCGGGACATCCTGCGACCGATGGGCCTGTCGCTCGGCATGCAGCTCGATCCGGTCGAAGCGAAGAGCGAGTAGACGGCCATGATGCACAACCGAGCGGGCCGCAAGCTCCGGCGAACGACCTCGCACCGCCTGGCCATGTTCTCCAATCAGCTCGCGTCGCTGATGACGCACGAGCGCATCCAGACGACGCTCTCGAAGGCCAAGGAGCTTCGGCCGCTCGCGGAGCGCTTGATCACGACCGCCAAAACCGACGGCCTCGCGGCGCGCCGGAGGGTGGCGCAGTGGATCCCCGACCGAACCACCGTCAAGAAAGTCTTCGAGAAGATCGCTCCCCGCTTCGTGGACCGGCCCGGCGGATACACGCGGATTCTCCGGCTGGGCGCGCGCCGCGGGGACAGCGCGGAAGCCGCCATCCTGGAGTTCGTGGATTACCGCTTCGAGCCGAAGGACAAGGCGCCGAGGAAAGAATCGCTCTCCGATCGCGCTCGCCGGGCGACGGGCGGGCGGGTCGAGACCGTCCGCAAGCAGAAGCCGGCGGCGGAGGGCGAGGGCGAGGAAAGAGCCGAGGCCGCCCCGAAGAAGGCATCGAAGGCGGGCAAGCCCGCGCGCGCCGGGAAAACCGCGAAGCCGTCCCGGCAGGCGCCGGCCAAAGGCCCCAGCCGCACCGGCCCCTCCAAGCGCGGCGCCTGATTCGGACGGGGGGACGGGAAGACGGGAGGCATCGAGACGGGGTGACGGGGTGAATACGGGGGCTCTCTCCCCGTCTCCCAGTCTCCCCGTCTCACCGTCGGCTTCTTCACGCGTCAGGAGGGCTCGGCGCGGGGCCGTCGCCTGGGGTCTTTTTCTCTTCTCCCTCACCTCGTGGCCGAGTCCGCCGCGCGTGCCGGTCGTTTCCGGCATCCCGAATTTCGACAAGCTCGTTCACTTCGGGCTCTACGCGGTCGAGGCGTGGCTGATCTACAAGTCGGTGAGGTGGCCGGGGACCCGGCGCTTCTCGTTGACGCGAGCGCTCGTCGTCGTGGGGGCGATGGCGGTGTGGGGCGTCGCGGACGAGACGCACCAGAAGTGGATCCCGGGTCGGTCGATGGAAGGGAGCGACGTCGCGGCGGATGTCGTTGGCGCGGCGGCGGGGGCCCTGGCGGCTTCCGGGGTGTCGAAAAGAAGAGGAGCAGATCCCTCGCTACGCTCGGGATGACACCGCGCGCGGCATCGCGCGCGGTGTCACTTCTTGAAGAAACCGCCGCCCTGGGCGACGCGGGGCTGCTCCGCGGTCAGGACTCGCTGGTTCAGCTCCTTGATGCGTTCGTTCAGCTGCAGGAGCCTGGCCTGGTGTTCGCGCTGGAGGCGTTCGTTCTCCGCCCGCAGCCCGTTGATTTCCTCTTCGAGGCTCGTGATGACCTGGCCGCGATCCTCCCCGTGTTGATTCGCCTGTTCCAATTTCTTGGCGAAGCCGGCGATCTCGACGTCCTTCTCGGCGAGGCGGAGCTTCCATTTCTCGTCCTGCTCCTCGTAGAGATGCTTGACGTCCATCAGCTGCACGATCGCCGAGAAATCGTTGTCCGATGCCATGGGGCCTCCTCGTTGTCCGTCCTCGATCTGAGGGAAGAGCTTCCGTATCTTCAGTGACAGGTCTTCCGGGTCCGTCGAGAGCTCTATCGCCCGCGGGTACGTGATCTTTCCATTGATGAGCAGAGCCAGCAGAGACTGGTTCATCGACTGCATGCGGTAGTAGCTCACGGAGGACTCGATCTCGGGCAGGATCTCCTTCGTCTCCCCGGTCTCGATATGCTTTGTGATCTTCGGGGAGTTGATCATGATCTCGCAGACCGGCGTCAGGCCGGACCCGTCGGACTTCTCGATCAGCTTCATGGAAACGATCGCCTTCAGGACCAGCGCGAGCTGAGACCGCAGCTGTTGCTGCTGCCCGGGCGGACACGTGTCGATGATGCGGTCGATAGACTGGCCGGCGCTGTTGGTATGCAGCGTCGAGAGCACGAGATGCCCGGTCTCGGCGGCCGTGATGGCAGTCTGGATCGTTGGCCAGTCCCGCATCTCGCCGACCATGATCACGTCCGGGTCCTGCCGCATCAGGTTCTTCAGCGCCTCGGGGAAGCTCGGGGTGTCCGTACCCACCTCGCGCTGCGAAACCGCGGCCTTGCCGCCGGAAAAGAGGTACTCGATCGGGTCCTCGATCGTGACGATGTGGACCGGTCTCGTCTCGATGACCGTCTGGAGGATCGCGGCGAGCGTCGTGGATTTCCCCGATCCCGTTGGGCCGGTCACGAGCACCATTCCCGCCGGGATGTGCGCGAACGTCTCGAGGACTTCAGGCAGGCCGAGGTCGTCGGAGCGCCGGATCTGATAGGGGATGCGCCGGAACGCGCCGGCGAGAGATCCGCGCTGGACGTAGAGATTGACCCGGAAGCGGGCGACTCCCGGCAACCCGTAGCCGACGTCCACCGACTGGTATTGCTCGAGTCGGTGTTTCTGGGCGGGCGTCAGGATCTCGATCAGCATCCGTTCGAGCTCGGCCGGCTGAAAGACCTCCGTGTTGACGGAGATCAGCCGCCCCTTGATCCGCAGGAGCGGCGGCCGCATGGGCTTCAGATGGAGGTCGGAAGCCTCCTTCCGGGCCATGAATTTGAGGAGGTCGGTCAGCGTCAAGAGGATGCAATTATACCGGGAGAGCCGCGCGAGCCGGGAGTGTGTCCGAGTAATCTCAGCCGGGGACCTTGCGGTCCCCCGAACCCCCCAGGAGCCAGGCCCGCGCTTGCCGGCGGGTGCGCACCGCGCCGCTCAGTTTTTCGGCCTCGAGCTGTATGAGCAGCCGGCCGACGGCGGGTCCCGGCGGGATGTTCAGCCACGCGAGGACGTCGCTTCCGGAAACGGCCGGCCCCCGGCGGCGCGCGGAGTTGACACGCCGGGCGAGGACCCGGGCGCGGGCGCTCCGGCGGGGGAAAAGCAGGCGAAGGAGCAGGAGAGCTTCCGACGCCATCGTGCCGGAATCGCGCACCCAGGCCCACTGTTCCCCGGGGGTTTCGGCCCCGGCGGCGCTCTCGACGAGCCGCAGGAGCCGGCTGATGTCCCCGGCCTCCGATCGCCCGTAGCGGCGGGCGGCGAGCCACGCGGCTGCGCAGCGTCCCGGTCGAAGTCCGATCCGCGCGCAAAGGAGCGCCAGACGGAGCCGCCGGCGGCTCTCCGGCTCCCGGCGGGCAAGCGCCGGAGCATCGAGGAGTCTGCCCGAGCGAGCGAGCCGGCGCGCGGGCGCGGGGGGCAGGCCGAGCGCCGGCCCGAGAGCGCTCACGCGAGCGGCCCATCGCAGGGCGGGCGCCACGCGGCGGGCCTCGAGGATCTTGATCCACTCGGCTCGAAGGCGCTCCGGCGCCACTGCCGCGAGCGCCGGAGCGACGCGGCGGCAGGATCGCGAGGTGTCCGCGTCGGGTCGAAGTCCGTGCGTGGCGATGAAGCGCGCGGCTCTCAGGACGCGCAGGGGGTCCTCGGCGAGATTGGAAGGGGCGACCTGGCGCAGCCGGCCGGCCGAAAGGTCCGCGAGGCCGCCGAACGGGTCGAGCCATTTCTTCGCCGCGAGATCGAACGCCATGGCGTTGACGGTGAAGTCGCGCCGCTTCAGGTCCTCCTCGATCGAGGCGCCTTCGATTTCGGCGAGATCCACTTCACGCCTTCCCGCCACGCGAAAGACCTTCGGCGCGGCGAGGGAGAGGGAGACCGCCCGGCCGAAGCCCTCGCTCTCCATGGCGCGCGCGAGGCGCTCGACGTCTCCGGACACCGCGGCGTCGACTTCTCGAACGTCGCGGTGGAGCTGCAGGTCGCGAGCGGCACCGCCCACGATCCAGACACGACATCCCAGTCGAGCGGCGATTTGCGCGAGCCTCTTCAGCTCCGGCCGTCGCGCGAGCGCCACGGTCCCCGCGGCCACGCGGTGAACGGAGCCGTGTTTCTTCGGGTTTCGAGTCAGAAAGCTTGTTCCTATTCGGAAATCGGGCCAAACGGCCTTACAATTATCGGCGTGCCTTCCAACCCTCCTCCGGTCAGTCCGCAGGTCGTCCGCCACGTGGCGGCCCTGGCCCGGTTGCGGGTCGCCGAAAGCGAGCTGCCCGGCCTGACGCAGCAGCTCGCCCGCATTCTCTCCTACATCGACCAGTTGAAGGAGATTCGGGAGGAGCCCGGGAGGCCCCCGGAGGTCGGCGCGACGCCGCTCCGGGAGGACTTCCCCGTTCCCGGCGGCGGGAAGATCGCGCTGGAAGAGAACGCGCCCCGGGTGATGCACGGCTACGGAGCGGTGCCGCGGGTCGTGGGCGGCGGAAAGTCATGAGAGGCCGGAGCCGCGGTTCCGCGCCGGCGGAGTCTTGAAGGCGGCGTCGGGAAGCGGAAGCGTCGTCGGGATCGCGGCCGACGTGTCCGCGCGCCGGCGTTCCGCCGTAGAAGTCACGCGGGAAGCTCTGGAAAGAATCGCGGCGTCCGACGGGGCGATCGGGGCGTTCCTGGAAGTGACGGCCGACCAGGCGCTCGCCGAGGCGCGGGCGTCAGACGCGCGCGTGGCCGCGGGGGAAAGCCTCGCGCTCGCGGGAGTCCCGGTGGCCATCAAGGACAACATGTGGGTGGCGGGAAGGACGGCGACCTGCGGCTCGAAGATCCTCCAGGGCTACCGGCCGCCCGGGGACGCGACGGCCATCGCGCGGCTGCGGCGGGAAGGGGCGGTCTTCGTCGGCCGGGCCAACATGGACGAGTTCGCGATGGGCTCCTCGACAGAGAACAGCGCCTTTCAAAAGACCCGCAATCCGTGGGACAGGGAGCGCATCCCGGGGGGCTCCTCGGGGGGAAGCGCGGCGGCGGTCGCCTCGCGGATGGTCCCGGCGGGGCTGGGGTCGGACACGGGAGGCTCGATCCGGCAGCCGGCCGCCTGCTGCGGGATCGTGGGGTTCAAGCCTACGTACGGCCGGGTGTCGCGCTACGGGCTCATCGCGTTCGCCTCCTCGCTCGATCAGATCGGTCCCCTGACCGTCAATGTCCCGGACGCGGCCCGCCTCTACCGCGTCCTCGCGGGGGAAGACCCGCTCGATTCGACGACGGCGTCCGAAGGGGTGGGAGACCCGGAGGGCGCGCTCGAGCGCGGGATCGCAGGAACGAGGATCGGTTTCCTCTCGGAGGCCGACGTCGAGGGTCTCGACGCCGAGGTCGCCGCTAACCTCGCGGAGGCGCGCCGCGCGCTGAAGGAAGCTGGGGCCGACGTCCGCGACGTCTCGGTGCCGCGGGCGCCCGCCGCGATCGCTGTCTACTACGTCGTGGCGAGCGCGGAGGCGTCCTCGAACCTGGCGCGGTTCGACGGCGTCCGCTACGGTCCGCGGGCGGATGATTCGAGCCTGCTCTCCCTCTACGTCGAGAGCCGGACCGCGGGTTTCGGCCCCGAGGTCAAGAGACGCATCCTGCTCGGCACCTTCGCGCTGTCGGCGGGGTACTACGACGCGTATTACGGGCAGGCGATGCGGGCGAGGCAGCTTCTCCTCGAGGACTTCGAGCGCGCGTTCGAAGAGGTGGACGCGATCATCTGCCCGACCATCCCGACGCCGGCCTTCCGCCTGGGAGAAAAGGTGGACGATCCGCTGACCATGTATCTCTCCGACATCTTCACGGTCCCGGCGTCGCTCGCCGGCCTTCCCGCGATCTCCGTCCCGTCGGGGCTGTCCCGCGGGAACCTCCCTCTCGGGATCCAGATCATGGGCCGCCGTTTTGGCGAAGAGACCGTCTTCGCTGTCGCCCGCGCTTTCGAGCGGCAGATCGCGTTTCCCGATGAGATCCCTCCGGGGGTCCCCCTGAGTCGTGAAACGTAAAACGTTAAACGTGAAACGTGGCCCGGAACCGCGCGTCAGCGGCTCCGTTTTACGTTTTACGATTTACGTTTTGCGGCTCGCTCTTCTCACGGGCGTCTCGACCGCTCTCGCGGCCGATACAGCGAAGACTGTCGCAATCTCGCCGGAGCTGCGCGTCTCGATCGAGGACGACGAGGGGGTGTTCCTCTCGGCGCGTCCGCTCCCGGGGGAGGCGCTGGACGCGTTCGTCCGCCGGTTCACCGACGATCCGGCGACCAAGAAGGAGATTCTCGCCGGAAACGGGGGGATGAACCTCCTGCGCAAGGACGTGTTCGTCCGCGTCCCGTACCTGCTGCTCTCGGACAACTACCGCCGCATCGCGATGGAGGCTCTCTTTCCCGGGGATCACGGAGACGCGCGGGAGTGGACGCACCTCGTGACGGCGCCCGCGGGCCATCCGGAGAGCCTGTGGCGGATCGCCGAGTGGTTCACGGGCGACGGCGCGAATTACCGTTCCATCCGCGAGGACGGACGGATCGCATCGCTCCCGACCGAGTCGGGGCAGGCCGTACGGATTCCCGCGCGCCTCCTTCTTCCCGCCTTCCGCACGGAGGCGGCGAGCGCCGCGCCCGAGGCTCCGCTCGAGTTCGGCCGGGACGAGAAGGGCCGCTATGCCGTCTATCGCCTGAAAAAAGGAGAGGCGCTTTACACGTCCGTCGTCATCCGGTTCACCGGCCGGCTGCACGCCGAGGACGTCGCGGCCAAGGCCGCCGAGATCGCCGCGAGGAACGGCATCGAGAACGTGCGCGCGATTCCCGCCGACTTCGCCGTCAAGATTCCGCTCGAGGACCTGGCGGCGGAGTTTCGGCCGCCGGACGACCCGGCCCGCATCGAGGAAGATAAATCTCGGCTCGAGGCGGAGCAGTTCGTCAACCGGGTGCGCGCCGCGGACCTGTCGGGAGTCACCTTCGTGCTCGACGCGGGCCACGGCGGAAGAGACATCGGCGCGGCGGTGGAAGGTGTCGAGGAGGCTCGCTACGTGTACGACCTGGCGTGCCGGGTGGAGACGCTTCTGCGAGAGCACACGAGGGCCCGGGTCGTGGCGACGGTGCAGGGCAGGAACCCCTGCCGGCGCGCTGCCGACGGCGTCGCCGACGCGCGAGCGGCTCGGGTCTTGACGCACCCTCCCTATCCTCTCGAGGACCCGGTCGCGGGAGTGAACCTGCGCTGGTACCTCGCCAACTCCGTCCTCAAGAGCTTCGAGAAGCAGGGTGGCTCGGAAGACCGAACCGTCTTCGTGTCGCTCCATGCCGACTCCCTGCATCCGGCCGTTCGAGGGCTCATGGTCTACATCCCGGGAGAGAGGTTCCTGCGCGACAGCTTTCAGAAGAGCGGCGCCGTCTATGCCTCGCGGCGGGAGGTCCGCGAGGCGCCCCGTGTTTCATTCTCCCGGCGGGAGCGGATCAAGGCGGAAGGCGTTTCCCGCGATCTCGCCGACAACATCGTCCGGGCCTTCCGAGCCGCGGCGCTGCCGCTGCACGCCTTCCAGCCGGTGCGGAGCAACGTCATCCGCGGCGGGCGCGAGTGGGTTCCCGCCATCCTCCGCTACAACCGGATTCCGGCCCGCGTCCTCGTCGAGGTGTGTAACCTGAACAACCCCGACGACCGGAAGCTCCTCGTCACGCGCTCTTACCGCGACAGGGTCGCGAGGGCGCTGGTGTCGGCCCTGGTGGCTTTCTACGGCGGTGGTAGCGAGAAGACGATCCGGGCGGCGTTGAAGTAATTGACGATTGAAAGATTGACGAATGACGGATTCTGCCGGCTCCTAATCCTTCAATCC
>Ga0209009_1000203_pt1 | contig 24032 bp, 19 predicted proteins | sample BlaSpr_A8_OM3_M2_FD_187979 | JGI IMG/M metagenome (GOLD analysis project Ga0209009, IMG submission 187979) | Forest soil microbial communities from Thunder Bay, Ontario, Canada - Black Spruce, Ontario site 2_A8_OM3_M2 (SPAdes) (version 2) | ecosystem: Environmental > Terrestrial > Soil > Boreal... | reverse complement strand
CAAAAGCACGATGCCATGTTCGCGAGCTGGAACACGGTCAAAAGTGCGGCGCAGCGCAGTCTTCACCGCGTCCGGCTGGGCCACATTCATTTCCACCGGAGAGGGCATCACCGATCCCAGCGGCAATGGCTCTACAGCGAACGAATCCAGCGAAGTGCCAATTTTCCCCCAGCGAGCCGCCGCTACGTGTGTGGACGCGATGTCAACCACCAAAGGCGGATGCGGCATCGCAGTGAGCCAGCGTTCGATGCGTCGGACAGGCCCAAGATCGTAAAATTGAGTTGTCAGGCTAGCCGTGCTAGTCAAGAAAAGTCACCTTGTTGATCTCGCGCAACGTCGTCACGCCCGCGCGAATCTTGCCCAAACCGGAATCGCGCAGAAAAGTCATGCCCTCTTCCTTCGCAACGCGTTTGATTTCCGAGGTGGGCCGCCGATTGATAATCATCTCGCGAATCCGGTCGGAAAGATCCAAAAGTTCAGTGATCGCGCTGCGTCCTCGATAACCGCTGCCGGAACATTCCAAACATCCGGGACCTTCGTAAAACGGAACCTGCATCCATTCCGCCGGGTCCAGGCCGGACTCCTTCAAAACCTCGGGCGAATACTGGACTTTCTTTTTGCAATTCTCACAGATCACGCGAACCAAGCGCTGCGCCAGGATGCAGTTCAGCGCCGAAACGAAATTATAGGGCTCCACTCCCATGTTTATGAATCTGCCGATCACGTCGGTCACGTTGTTTGCGTGCACCGTGGTGAACACCAGGTGGCCGGTAAGCGCCGAATTGATCGCGATTTGCGCGGTTTCCTGGTCTCGAATTTCGCCGACCATGATTTTGTCCGGGTCGTGACGCAAAATAGACCGCAACCCGCGCGCAAACGTGAGTCCCTTTTTCTCGTTCACCGGAATCTGCGTGATGCCGCGAACTTGATACTCGACTGGATCCTCAATCGTGATGATCTTATCTTCGTCGTTCTTGATTTCGTTGATGGCCGCGTACAGCGTGGTGGTTTTTCCGGAGCCGGTGGGACCGGTGACGAGGACCATGCCGTACGGTTCGTGAATGTAGCGGCGGAACCGCGTCATGTCCTGCTGGTCGAAGCCCACCACATCGAGCGTAAGGTTATGGAATTTTTCGCTCAGCGTCTCTTTGTCCAGAACGCGAAGCACGGCGTCTTCCCCGTGGACCGACGGCATGATCGAAACGCGGAAGTCGATGAAGCGGCCTTTATAACGCACGCGGAAGCGGCCGTCCTGCGGAACGCGGCGCTCGGCGATGTCCAGTTCGCTCATCACTTTGATACGCGAAAGAATTGTGGCGTGCCATTCTTTAGCCAGCGGCTGCATGGCGTACTGCAAAACGCCGTCAATGCGGTACTTCACCACCACTTCCAGGTTTCGGGTCTCGATGTGAATATCGCTCGCTCGTCTTTCTAGCGCCGTGTAGATGACTGTATTCACCAATCGCACGACTGGGCTGACGCCGGTATCGCCGCGCGACAGCTTGTCCATCGAAATGTTTTCTTCGCTGTCCTCTTCGTCGCCCACTACTTGCAGCGTGAAGCCTTCGGTGGCTTGGTCGAGCACGCGCTGGGATTGCTCGGTGCGCTTCAACAGATCATCAATCTGCGATGTGGTTGCCACTTTTATTTGCAAACGCTTTCCCAGCAGAAGAGAAAGCTCGTCGGTGAGCTGCAATTGGCTGGGATCCGCCATCGCCACCGTCAAAGTGGTGTCGTGCGATTCCAACGGCACGAATTTGTAGCGGAACATCAATTCGGCAGGGATGCTGCGGAAAAGTTCAGGATCGATACGCTGCTCTTTCAAATCCACAAACGGACAGCGATAGCGCTCCGCCAACTTGCGAGCCTGTTCGCGCTCGCCATCATTGGAAAGATTGCCGAGTACCGGATTGTTATTTAGCGTTGCCATTGAATGCTAGCCCCCATTTGACCCTATTTGGAGGGAGAACAGGGGCAGATACAGCGATATCAGGATAAACCCTATCACCACCGCCATCACTACCAGAATTGCCGGCGTTACCCACACAAGAGTTCGCTGCAATCGCGTGGCGACTTCCTCTTCATAAAATTCCGCAACGCTTGTGAGCATCGCCGGAAGCGCTCCAGATGCTTCGCCAACCTCGATCATTTCCAGAGCCAGAGGTGGGATGAGATGCGTTTCCGCCAAGCTCTCGCTCAGCGTTTTTCCCTCGCGAACGCGTTCAGAAGCCTGCTCGACCGAAGTTGCAATCAGACGGCTTCCAATTGCGGCTGAGGAAGTCTGCAAGGCTGAAACAAGCGGCGTTCCGCCAGCCAGCAGCGTCGCCAGCGTTCGCACAAATTGTGCGATCTCGCCTTTTAGCCAGATGTCGCCAAGCACAGGCACTTTCGGCTTCAAACGATCAATTGCCAGCGCGCCCTGCAAAGTCCTGGTCCACAGATAGAGCGCAGCAAAGCCAAAGACGAAAACGCCTGCGAACACGAAGAAATAATTGCGGAATGGTACAGACAAGTCTAGCAGAATTCTGGTCGCGTTCGGCAGCGGCACGCCCAAGTCCTGATAAAGTTTCGAGAACTGCGGCATGGCATACGTCACCAGATAAGTGACGATCACTATGACCGCGAGCACCAGGATCGCCGGATAAATCAAAGCCGTTGCTAAGGCGCGACGAAAGCCCGTGCTCACGCGCAAATACGAAATGTATTGGTCGATAACGCCCGTAAGGTTTCCGCTGCGCTCACCAGCAGTCACTGCCGTCACATACACAGGCGGAAATGATCCCTGGGCAGCTAAGGCTTCCGACAACAAAGCGCCGTCGCGAACACGCTGTCGAACGTCGCGAAGAATCGGCCTTAAACGAGGCGCTGCGGCCCGCTCGGCCAGCAAATCCAGCGCTTTCAAAATCGGCAGGCCTGCCTTGATTAATGTGCTGAACTGCTGGTTGAAGATCAGAAAATCCGCGGGGCGTATTCTGCTGTCAGTTTTCGACCCGCTGAACCGCGTCAGCAAGTCAAACTGCGAGCGAACCGAGAAGACAAATAGTCCTCGGTCGACGAGCCTCTGCCTCGCCTCCGCCTCTGATTGCGCCGTTTCCATTTGCTGGAACGTGCGCCCAGAGGTATCTCCAACTTTGCAGACAAATTCGGTCATATTAGAACTTAGACGCCTCGCCCACCGAGACGTTTGATATCCAGTTTACCATACCCCTTCGGGGGCATGTCGCGAGCGCAACAACCCTACATTACTAGGATGTTACATGGCCTCAAACAGGCTGGATGACGGTCTTAAGCCACGCAAGGCGTGATTTGGCTGCCTTGAGTGTTGCTAGTAGCGGAGCTGCAACAACAGGGTGTTATGACTCACTTTTGACAAATCTCAGTGTAGAGCTCCAGCTAGGGTGGATTCGTCCACAACCGCCACTCCCGGCGGCGGCACGAAATGAAATTTCGCCTCCGGGATCGGAATGTTTTCTTCCCAGCCTCCGAATCGAAATTCCGTTTCAAGTTTACCAGGTTGGCGGATTACAACTCGAACGAGTCGATCCTCGGAATCTGCCTCCAACAAAACTTCACTAATCTGCTGATCGGAAGCGTCCGAACTCACGCGAGGCGCGCAACGTAAGAGGGTGTCGCCAGGATTCGTGGCGTGATCGTCGGAACCACCTTCATCCCCGTTCGGCGTGTCTACGATCTGCATACTGCGGCAAAGCCGGTCGAAGTCGCTTTTGCCCGTAAGGAACGCCAGTGGAGTTCGCCAATCCGAACTTGCGCCAATCTTCGCGCGGCTGGCCGTGCGATCGGCGGGAATGTAGAACCAGACGTTTGCGCCATCCACAATAAACAGTTTTTCTTCCGGTGATTCATACTCCCAACGCATCCGACCGGGCTTCGAGAAATAAACTGTGCCGGATTCCGCGGAAACACCCCCGCTGCCGTCGGAATACTTTTCGAAAAAGTGAGCTTTCAGAGTGGCGGCCCGATGATAGTGCGCTTCCATCGCGCGAGCCACTTGACGCGCATCTTTCGGATTTTTCTCTGCGGAAGGAACCGGCACGAGAAATACAAAAAGGAGAATGCAAATCACCTTTACATCTTAGCAAGATTTAGCTGCGTAGACGAAATTCGGCGCGGCGAAAAGATTATTGCAGAGTGGGTAGTGCGACGCATGCGCCACTGCTGGCGATTGCCGTGCCATTGGTGTTGTAGTGAATCACACCAGGCTCATCGCTACAAAAGCTCTGGTTGCCTGTGAAACCGGCAATCATGGGAACGGCGGTCACCAAATAAGCGTTGAAGCCCGGAGCGGCGCAGCCGCCGGCAAGCGGCACAGGACCCGATCCGGCGTAAGTATAGGTGTAGCCGCTCTTCTGAAACGGGGCAGCGCTGAGAATTGGATCGATCAGATCTGCATTGTCACACGTAGCTTGACCGCCCGGGGGTGGTCCCAACGTCGTTATAGCAGGCGGATACCCGTTTAAGTAGGTCGTGGAATATACAACCGCCGCAGTGGTGATAGTCCTTATGCTGCTTGCTGCCGCGGCTTCATTTGCCGATATGCGGGCCTGAATCAAATTCGGAATGGCAATTGCTGCAATGATCAGAATGATCGCGATAACGATGAGCAGTTCGATCAAGCTGAACCCGCGCGAATCGTTACCGCCATCCTTCCCGGTGTGTTTCCCGGCCGAATTGTGTTTTCCTTCGACTCGCATAAACTTGCCTAGTACACCTCAACTATTGGAGCGGAGAGCCGGCGATGTCTTTTTGAATCAGGCCGAGCGTTGGTTTGTCTTTTCTCTGAACTCGCATGAACGCGCTCCCTGTATGACTTTGTGCTTGAAAAACTGAACGCAGGGAGGAGTTGAACTCCTCCCTGCGACAGTAGATAGCTATTACTGGAGCGGGGGGCTGGCGACTGTTGGTGCGCTGCCGTCCGTGGTGTAACGGATGACGCCGCTCTGGTCGCTGAAGAACCCGCGCTGGCCGCTCTGTCCTACCGTTGCAGGCTGTCCCACAATCGTGTAGGTCTGGAAACCAGTGCATCCGCCGACTGCCGGAGTTGCCGTGGCTCCCACATAGGTGAAGAAATAACCGCTCTTCGCGGTGGCCGCTGCTGTTGCCGCGGCCAGGACCGGGTCAATCAAAATCGCCGCGCCGCAAACTGCAACGCCGCCCGGTGCGCCAGCCATAGCTGCCAGCGACCCTGGGAATTGCACGCCCCAGCTCGAAGAATAGGTAACCGCAGAAGTGTTGATGGTACGAATCGAACCGACCGCAGACGCCTCATTGGCCGCCATACGGGCGCGCAGCAAGTTCGGAATTGCGATGGCCGCGATAATCAAAATGATCGCGACGACGATCAACAATTCGATCAGCGAAAAACCCTTCTGTTTCTTGTTCATATCTTCATCTCTCCTTAGATGACTAACTGAACTCTATGTACTCCCTGGCGGGGTACACCCCACTAATGGCAAGCCGTGTGCCAGAACGGAGCACGCTATGTATCGACACGACACAGCCTAATATGCCCTTTGTTATCAGACGGATGTGAGTAGATCCCGTAAGGCTGTCGCACCGCCGCCCATAGGGACGTCTCTCAGGAACTCAGTTTTTGACTATTTTTGACTGCCCAAAACGCCGCGAAAAGGCTCCTAGGCGCTGATTTGGAGAGCCTCAGTCGCTTTCCAAAGATGAGAAGTTCAGAACAATTGAGCTAAGCCTATAACGGGGTAGTTAGCGTCTTGGATCAGCAGAAGGATAGGATGATCGGGCATTTTGCCAAGCCGGATCGCGTCCGGACGAGGTTTGGTAAGCAGAGTTCGTTCAGCCGATGTTGGGCGCAAAAACAAAAAGAGGGGAGATAACTCTCTGCCCTCTTTGTTATTCCGGGCCACTCTCATCGCTAAAGAAACCAGGCGTTAACACACGGCACCGCCGTTGGAATTTCCGCGCGTGAGAGGCAATAATTATTTTGTTTCAAGTCGGGAATAAACAAAGACTTGAACAGCCTGCACCACTGTGAAACGTTATTAGACTCCGTGTTTTTTTGCGTAGTGACGGAACGATCGATAGGTCATCTTCAACATTTCTGCAGCGCGTATGCGAACTCCTCCGGAACATTCCAGAGCAGCCAGCAAATAGGCTCTTTCAGTGGAAGAAATAAGTTTCTCGAGGTCCATTCCGTTATCGGGGATAAGGTAAGGCTTGGTTGCGGACTGTCCGTTGGAATGGGATTCCTGGTAGAAATTTGTAATGCGCTCGGGCAGCCCTTCCAGCGAAACACGCTTGGTCGTCTCCAGCGCCACCGCGCGTTCAATCGTATTTTCCAATTCGCGCACGTTGCCCGGCCAATCGTAAACTTCCAGCCTCCGCATCGCTTCCGGCTCGATCCCCTCGATCTTTTTGTTCATGGACTTCGCGTAGCGGTCCAAAAATGCCCGGGCCAGCAGCGGAATGTCGTCCCGGCGTTCTCGTAGTGGCGGAAGATGAATCGGGATCACGTTGAGCCGATAAAAAAGATCTTCACGGAAGCGTCCTTCCGCAATCTCTTTTTCCAGGTCCTTATTTGTCGCGGCGATCACCCGAACGTCAACGCTGGATTCCTCCGTGCTTCCGACGGGACGAACTTTGCCCTCTTGTAAAATGCGGTAGAGTTTCACCTGCATGGTCAGGCTCATGTTCCCTATCTCATCCATGAAAAGCGTTCCGCCATCCGCGGCCTGGAACAGTCCTCGGCGGTTTTCGTTCGCCCCCGTAAACGCCCCGCGCATATAACCGAAAAGTTCCGATTCCAGCAGCGTTTCCGGAAATGCCCCGCAATTAATGGTGACGAACGGCGTCTTCGCGCGTGCGCTATTCTCGTGAATCGCGCGCGCCACCAACTCTTTGCCGGTTCCGCTCTCGCCCGTAATCAGCACACGGCTCGATTGCGGCGCGATGGTCGCAATCATCTCGAACAGACTGCGCATCTTCGGACTTGTTCCGATGATGTGGTCAAACCCGGTGAGCCTTCGAATCTGGCGGCGCAGTTCCCCCGCTTCCTTCTTCAGCCGCTGGTTCTCCGTAATCTGTTGAACGGCGGGCCGCAATTCGTCAAGCAAGCGATCGCCCTTAACCACATAGCGATCCGCGCCAAAATTCACAGCATCGATGGCCGTGTCAATCGTAGGGACACCCGTAATCAGAATGAAAATGGTGGAAGGAGAAACCTCCTTGCTATAGCGAAGCAGTTCGACGCCATCCATATCCGGCATACAAATGTCGGACACCACAATGTCGAAAATTTGCGCAGCAAGCCGCGACTTCGCCGCTTCTCCCGAGGAGGCCACTTCCACCTTGTGGCCTTCTTTGCGAAAACTTATCTCCAGGAGTTCGCGAATGGACGGCTCGTCATCGACTATGAGTAAGTGAGCCATGGCCCTAGCCTTTCCCTGTTGCAACTAATTCCGTCTGCTTGCGTTTTGTAGGCCGCTGTGGCGCTCGCGACGCAGTAGAGCGCGGAAGCTCCACAATGAACTCTGCTCCCTCACCCTTTTCCGTTTCCACTCGAATACGGCCGCGATGCGCTTGCAGAATCTGATACACGATGGCCAACCCGAGCCCGGTTCCGCCTGTGAAGCCGGATTGGAAAGGCTCAAAAATGCGCGTTAGCTCCCGGGAATCAAGACCAATGCCCGTATCGCGAATTGAAATGCGCACCCAGGATTCGTCCACCGACAGTTCAACGTGCAGAACTCCGCCGTTGGGCATGGCACGCAGCGCGTTATTGCAAAGATTCCAGAAAACTTGCTTCAGCGCGTCGCGATCGACCAGCGCGCGAACGTTTCGGGCGGTGATCCTCCGGTCAAAGCGGTACTTCCCTTTTGCCGTGGCGTCGCGCTCCAGCAGCAGAAGTGTTTCCTCGATAATCGGCACCACATCCAAGTCCGCGAACGTATAGGTTTTTTCGCGAGAGTAATCCAGAAAATCAGTGATGATTTGATTTAGACGCTGCGACTCGCGGCTGACAATGTTCACAAGCTTTTTGTCGTCATCTTCCAGCGGAGCCAGCCGCGCCAATTCTTTTAGCGCTCCTGTCATCGCCGTCAACGGCTGCCGAATTTCGTGCGCAATAGCCGCCGAAAGCCGTCCCAGCGCCGCCATGCGCTCCTTGGTGAGCACCTCGCGTTCGAGGCGTTTCAATTGTGTGAGGTCTTGAAAGTTGTAAACGAAGCCGCTGTTCTGATTCTGGCTCGTGCGCAATGGCGAAATTGATAGACCAAGGAACCTCACCGTTCCGGCCGGCGTTCGAAACTCGATTTCTTTTCGTGCTGCAACGGGACTCCCAGCTCCGTCCATCTCCACTGGCCAAAATCCCGGAAACAGATCTTGTACTTTCTGGCCGCGAAGCGGTTCGGCGTCGCGTCCCGTAATTTCCGCGCCCGCGTGGTTGATCAGCAATATCTGGCCTTCCAGGTCCGTAGTCAGCAAACCACCGCGCATCGATTCGATGATGTCCTGATTGAAGGCCTGAAGGTCCTTCAGCTCTTCACTCTTCGCTTCCAGTTCAACGCCCTTCTTGCGCAATGTTTGCGCGAGCAGACTGCCCAGATATGCCACAGCGATAAACGCGAAGAAGTTGCTGGCCAGCCAGGAATCCAAAATGCGCGGCGTGGGGTCAGAACTTGCGGTATGGGGAAAGACGCCGTAATAAGTCAGCTCGATCACGGTCGCAAGTAACGCGAAACTTGCCCCCGCGACCAGAAATACTCCGCGCCGCGAAAACAGCACGCTGGCCATCAGAATCACGAGCAGATACAGCGAAATAAAGTAACTGTCCTGCGCGCCCGTGGTGTACACCACGCCGGTAATGACCAGCAGATCGCAGATAATCTGCACTGGGGCGTGCGCGCGTGCCTGCGGCGCCCATCGCTGCAGAATTACGTAAACAACCGCGAGCATGTACCACAGAGCTACCAGCGGAACAAAAGATCGGACAGATATCGAAATGGGTGTGAGTTGCCGTGCGGCCACCACAATGCCCAACAGAAAGGTAATGGCTAAAAACCGGACGCGGCCCAGCCAGGGCAGCCATTCACTTACGCTGGTTGCGGATTTCATCTGCGTTCGTCGCCGGTCCCGCTGACTTCACCGGCTGGGTCCTCATCGAAGATTTTTTAGCCGCAAATTACAGCGACTGGGACTGCCGCATAGCGACCGTCCCACGTCGCGCCGGGCGGCCCGGGTTTAGTGACCGGCGAGTTTCCCGATCAACGAGAATAGTGGCAAGTACATGGAAATAACGATTCCGCCGACGACCACGCCCAACACCACGATCATGATTGGTTCCATGGCCGTCAGTAAGTCTTTCACCGCCGCGTCGACTTCATCCTCATAGAAGTCGGCAATTTTTTGCAGCATGGCGTCCATCGCGCCAGTCTGTTCGCCGACGCCGATCATCTGCGTCACCATGCCTGGGAACACATCCGTTTCCTTCAGTGGATCCACCAGCGAGCGCCCAGCTTCCACCGCTTTTCGAGTTGCGGTGATGGCCCGCTCAACCACGGCATTGCCCGAGGTGCGTGCCGTAATATCGAGGCCCTCTAAAATGGGCACGCCGCTTGAGATCAACGTTCCCAGCGTTCGTGTGAATCGAGCCACTGCGATCTTGCGCAGCAGAATTCCGATCAGTGGGAGCTTCAACAGCACACTGTCAATCGCGTATCGCCCTTGCGGTGTGCCGTACCAGAACTTCAAAGCGAACACGATGCCCACGAAGAACACCAAAATCAGCAGCCCATAGATGCTGCCAATGAAGTTGCTCATCATGATCACGATTCTGGTTGGCAGCGGCAGGTCCACCCCAAGACCGTTGAACAATGTGATGAAAATCGGCACCACTTTCCACAATAGAAGGATGATGACCGCGCCCGCGATACCCAGCACGGCGACCGGGTAGATCATCGCGGACTTCACCGCGCGTTTCAGTTTTACGTTTTTCTCAATGTAGCTCGACAAGCGCTGAAGGATGGTGTCCAAAATACCGCCGGTCTCGCCTGCTTCCACCATGTTGTAGTACAGCGCGTCGAACACTTTGTCGTACTGCTTCATCGCAGCCGACAGCGTCGTGCCGCCTTCCACCGACGCGCGCGTCCCGTTCAAGATCTTTTGGAACGTCTTGTTTTCCTGCTGGCCCGCCAGGATTTCCAGGCACTGCACCAACGGCAAGCCGGCGTCGATCATCACCGAGAACTGGCGCGTAAAGATGGCCAGTTCCTTGGAGTCCACGCCGCTTCCGAAGCTGGGGATGCTGAATTCTTTCCCCTTCTCGGATAGCTTGCTCACATTGATCTGCTCGCGGCGCAGCGAGGCCTTCAGTTCGTCCTTCGTGTTGGCCGTACGCTCACCCGTGACCTTGGTGCCCGCCTTATTCGTCCCTTGATAAGTAAATACCGGCATGATCTCTTCCCTCCTCTATCTGATCTGCAATTAACGTTTAACCGGTTGCCGGCCAGTCATAGGCGCCGACGTTACTCCACGGTTGATCAAGTCTTGTAATTCGTCTGGATTCGATGAACGCGCGAGCGCCACTTCCAGCGTGATTTGCTTCTGTTGGAAGGCGTTCGCCAAACTCTGGTTGAACGTCTGCATTCCCGACGTGCCCGTGCCCGTCTGCATCGCCGAATAAATCTGGTGAATTTTGTCTTCGCGGATCAGGTTACGTATGGCCGCGGTCGGAATCAGAATCTCCATCACCATCGCGCGCCCGCGTCCATCCGGCTTCGGCAATAGCGATTGGCAAAGAATTCCTTCCAGCACCATGGAGAGTTGCGCGCGAACCTGCGGTTGCTGGTGCGCCGGAAAAACGTCGATGATACGGTTGATGGTGGAAACTGCGGAATTGGTGTGCAACGTAGCAAACGTCAAGTGGCCCGTCTCGGCAATTCGCAGAGCCGATTCGATCGTTTCCAAGTCGCGCATTTCGCCGATCAGCACCACGTCCGGGTCTTCGCGAAGCGCGGCGCGCAGTGAATTGGCGAACGAATGCGTGTCGGAGTGCACTTCGCGCTGGTTCACCAGACATTTCTTGTGGTTGTGAAGAAATTCGATCGGGTCTTCGATCGTAATCATGTGCTCTTCATGCTCGTTATTGATTTTGTCGAGCATGGCCGCCAGCGTCGTCGATTTGCCTGACCCGGTCGGTCCGGTCACCAGCACCAGGCCGCGCGGCTTGTCGCACAGTCCTCGCACCACGTTGGGCAAGCCCAACGCGTCGAAGCTCTTGATTTCCCACGGAATCGTACGAAACACGGCTGCTACCGCGCCGCGTTGGTGAAAGATGTTGCCGCGGAAGCGAGCCAGGCTCTTCAACCCGAACGAGAAGTCCAGCTCGAGATTTTCCTCCAGGCGGTGCTTTTGCACGTCGGTCAGCACGCTGTAGGCTAGTGCCTTGGTGTCTGCCGCAGTCAGTGGCGGCATGTCCAACGGGCGCAATTTTCCGTGTACGCGAATACGCGGCGCGCTGTTGGTCGAAAGGTGCAAGTCGCTCCCCTGCATCTCGATCATCTTCTTCAAAAGTTCGCTCAGTGTGATGCCAGCCATTATTTCCTCCGCTTACAGAACGGTTTCTCGTAATACTTCTTCCATCGTCGTGTGCCCCAGACCGACTTTTATTAAGCCGCTGCGGCGCAACGTAATCATTCCGGTTTCCAGCGCTTTCTTTTTCAATTCCAATGCCGAAGCTCCCACAAGAATCAGTTCGCGCAATTCGTCGTTAATTTCCATCACTTCGTACAAGCCCACGCGGCCTTTGTATCCCGTGTTGTTGCAAGTCGCACAGCCCCGCCCATGTTGAATAATTACTTTTTCAGATTCTTCCGGCGTGTAGCCCGCCTCAATCAACGCCTGCGGCAAAATCTGCAACGGCTCTTTACACCCTGAACAAATGCGCCGCACCAGCCGCTGCGCGCATATAAGATTCACGGAGGTAGCCACCAGGAAAGGCTCGATACCCATATTCATTAATCGGCTGATGGTTGACGGCGCATCATTCGTGTGTAGAGTGGAAAGCACTAAGTGACCAGTTAGTGCAGCCTTTACAGCGATTTCTGCCGTTTCAAAGTCTCGAATTTCTCCCACTAATATAATGTTCGGGTCTTGCCTCAAAAACGCTCGCAGCGCCGACGCGAAGTTCAGCCCAATCTGTTCCTTCATCTGCACTTGGTTGATCCCAGCCAGCTGAAATTCGACCGGGTCTTCGGCGGTCATAATGTTCGTTTCAACCGTATTCAGCCGCGCGACCGACGAATACAGCGTGTTCGTCTTTCCCGAACCGGTCGGCCCAGTCACCAGCACCATTCCGTAAGGTTTCAGAATCTGCCGCTCGAACTTCGTCAGCGACTCCTGTTCGAAGCCCAGCTTGGTCATATCCAGCCGCAGATTTTCTTTGTCCAACAACCGCAAAACGATCTTTTCACCGAAAAGCGTTGGAACCGTAGAAACACGGAAGTCGAGTTCTTTCCTCTTCCCGTCCTTCAAGTACTTGATCATGATGCGGCCGTCTTGCGGCAAGCGCTTTTCGCTGATGTCCAGCTTGGACATGATCTTCATGCGGCTCGTAATTGCATCTTTCAGCTTCAGCGGCGGCGCCATGACGTTCTGCAGCACGCCGTCCACACGGAAACGCACGCGCAGTTCTTTCTCGTACGGCTCCACGTGAATATCGCTCGCTCCGCGCTTCACCGCGTCAGTCAAAATTAAGTTCACCAGCTTGATAATCGGCGCTTCTTCCGCGGCCTTTTCAAGCGTGGCCAAATCCATTTCCTGCTCTTCGGCGGAAAGCTCCAGCGAGGCTTCATCGCCGGCAAGGTCCTTCATCACCTTGTCGAGCTCTTCTACACTCTCCACATCGCCGTAAAACTTGTGAATCGCCTCGCTGATTGCCGATTCGGACGCCACCACCGGTTCCACGTTGAATCCCGTCATGAACTTGATATCGTCCATGGCGAACACGTTGGTCGGGTCCGTCATCGCAATGGTCAGCGTGGAACCCACGCGCGAAAGCGGCACAATCTGGTAACGAATCGCAGTCTCTTGAGGAACCAGCTTGATGACTACGGGGTCCACTTCGTAAAACTTTAGATTGATGGAAGGCACGCCGTACTGGCGCGAAAGCACCGCAGTGATGTCGTCGTCGCTGACCAGCCCCATTTTTACCAGGCAAGTCCCCAGCCGCCCGCCATTCTTTTTCTGGTAGTCGAGCGCCTGCTTCAACTGATCTGCGGAGATCAGGCTGTCTTTAACGAGTATTTCGCCGAGTCGTGAAGACATGAGTGTGCGCCCGCGGATACAGCTCCGCTGGAATGATTCAGCGTAGCACGCTGCTCCGCGCACCTTCGCGGCGTGTATGTCATTCGTGGTGAATCAGCTAACATCCGTTACGCCGCGTGCAAAACTGGCACACAGTACAGGCATTTTTTTGCACCTGTACGGAGGTACAGGTACGGTCAAAAAATGTTAGGCAATACGGGGAATCAAGAGGCCTCTTCAGTGGTTATGGTGTCTTACAGACAGAATGCTGCGCCGTGGGTAGTTAGGCGTCCGATGGGAATGGCTCACGCCGACATACCCCCGTACCGCCTGCAAATTCATTTGTGCACGGGACAAGACTAGCGCTAGGATGCGAAGGCCTTAAGTCCTAGATGGGGTCTTCTTTGAACGCTTTTCCCGTACTGCTCGGCGCGCTGTGTGTTTTCGCAATCGGTTACCGCTACTATAGCGCCTACATCGCGGCCAAAGCGCTGGAGTTGGACGATCGCCGCACTACCCCCGCCCACCTGTTTGAAGACGGCCACAACTATGTGCCGTCTCCCAAGGTCGTCCTGTTCGGCCACCACTTCGCCGCGATCGCTGGCGCTGGCCCTCTCGTCGGACCTACTCTAGCCGCGCAGTTCGGCTTTGCTCCAGGTTTCATCTGGCTACTGGTCGGCGCTGTGCTGGCAGGCTGCGTTCAAGACTTCATCGTTCTAGTAGCTTCCGTGCGACATGCCGGCCGCTCTCTCGCCGAAATTGCCCGCACCGAAATCGGGCCGTTCGCCGGCATGGTGTCCATGATTTGCATCCTTTTCATACTCGTGGTCTCCATGGCCGGCCTTGGAATCGTGGTTGTCAACGCTCTCTCCAACAGTCCCTGGGGTGTCTTCACCATCGGCAGCACAATTCCCATCGCGATTGGCATGGGCCTTTACATGTTTAGAAGCTCGCCGGGTCAAGTGAGAGTTGGCTTGCCCAGCGCGGTGGGCGTGGTTCTGTTGATCGCCGCTGTCGTTGTAGGCCGTTGGATCGCCTTGACGCCATTCGCCCTGCATCTCACTTTCACCCCGCACCAGATCACAATCCTGATGGCCGCTTACGGTTTCATCGCTTCCGTTCTGCCGATCTGGCTGCTCCTTGAACCGCGCGATTATCTCTCCACCTACGTGAAGCTCGGCACGATCGCCGTTCTGGTCGTCGGTGTTCTATTCGTCCATCCCGAGATCAAGTTCCCTGCCGTAACCCCATACGTCCACGGCGGAGGCCCCATCATCAAAGGCGCGCTATTTCCGTTCCTTTTCGTCACCATCGCTTGCGGCGCTATTTCCGGATTTCATGCGCTGGTAGGTTCCGGCACAACTCCGAAAATGATCAACAAGGAGACAGACGCTCGCATGATCGGCTACGGCGCCATGGTGGCCGAATCTCTGGTCGGCGTCCTCGCCCTGATTGCCGCTTGCTCGATGTTCCCCGGAGATTATTTCGCCATCAACGTTCCTCCGGACGTTTACGCCAAGCTTGGCTTGCATACCGTAAATCTCGATATGTTCTCTGCTCAGGTGGGCGAGAACCTTGCCGGACGTACGGGTGGCGCCGTTTCACTTGCAATTGGCATGGCGCAGATTTTTCGTGGCTTGCCGGGAATGTCCGCACTGATGGGTTATTGGTATCACTACGCCATCATGTTCGAGGCGCTCTTTATTCTCACCACCATCGACACCGGTACGCGCGTGGCTCGTTATGTCCTTCAGGAAATCCTCGGAAAAGTGAGCAAGCCGTTTGCCGACACCAGATGGCTGCCAGGAAATTTAGTCGCCACCGGGCTGATCGTTTTCGGATGGGGCTACTTAATTTACACCGGCTCGATTTCCACCTTGTGGCCTATGTTCGGAACAGGAAACCAACTCCTCGCCACCATCGCACTGGCAGTTAGCACCACTTTCTTGATTAACATGGGCAAAAAGAAATACGCCTGGATTACTGCTCTTCCCATGCTATTCGTCGGCACTACTACGATTACCGCCGGAATCCTTTCAATTCGGAATATTTTCTGGCCACTCACTCACGCGCCCAATACTATGTTCACCGGTTATCTAAATACGATCTTGATGGCGATGTTTATCCTCGGCGTTGTTCTTGTCGTGGCAGACGCGGCTCGTCGCTGCTGGCTCACTCTTCACGGCACGCCCGTTCCGAAGGATTGCTTTGGACCGCCTGTTGTAGACGGTGAGATTCGCATGGGCTGCTGCTGAAGCTCAGAGAGATAAAGATTCTGGCTGAAGGATGATCGGAAAGACCCACTCCCCTAAATAACGGAGGAAGGCCATGGCAATTGCGGCGCAACGGGAAGGGACCGGTACTTCAGAGTACGGCATATGGCGCGTGATCATGGCTTCGTCTGTAGGCACCATGATCGAGTGGTACGACTTTTACATTTTCGGCAGTCTCGCCGCCATTTTGTCGCTCAAGTTCTATCCTCCAGGCCATGACACGTTCGCCTTAATCGCATACCTCGCCACCTTCGCTGTCGGATTTCTCGTTCGTCCTTTTGGCGCGCTTTTCTTCGGCCGAATTGGCGACGTGGTCGGTCGCAAATACGCCTTCCTCGTAACGCTCACCATCATGGGTCTCTCCACTTTTGCTATTGGCCTCATGCCGTCCTATGCGACAGCCGGCTGGTTCGCGCCCATCGTTCTGATTTTGATTCGCGTATTGCAAGGATTGGCGCTTGGCGGAGAATACGGCGGCGCTGTCGTCTATGTGGCCGAAAATGTTCCTGACAGCAGACGCGGCTTCTACACCAGCTTCATCCAGATCACCGCCACTCTCGGTCTTTTCGTCTCGCTCATCGTAATCCTGCTAACACAAAACTCCATGTCCAAGAATGACTTCGCGGCCTACGGTTGGCGCATTCCATTCCTCATCTCCATCATCCTGGTAGCAATCTCTCTCTACATTCGCTTGAAGATGCGGGAGTCTCCCATCTTTTCGCAGCTCAAGAGCGCGGGAATGACCTCGGCGCAACCGCTCAAGGAAGCATTCACCAAATGGCCTAACTTGAAGCTCGTGCTAATTTCGCTTTTCGGGGCCACGGCCGGACAGGGCGTGATTTGGTACACCGGCCAGTTCTACGCTTTGTTCTATATGCAGACCGTCCTGAAGGTTGACGTCAAGACCGCTAACATCATCGTCGCCATAGCCCTTCTGATCGGGATGCCGTTCTTCACCGTGGTCGGCGCGCTTTCCGACAAAATAGGACGGAAGAAACTCATGATGGCGGCCTGCCTTCTCGCAGTGGTTACTTACATCCCTATCTACCACGCGATGGAGCGCGCTGCTGGTAACAATATTGTTTCCGTAACGAATACCCGCAATAAAGTTACCGGCGCAATCTCGCTCACCGCGATGACTACCGACGCAACGGGCGCATTGGTGCCTGCCAAGGTCGCCGCGAATCCGAATATACCCATGTTGGTATTCCTGATTTTCATTCAGGTTATTTATGTATGCCTGATTTACGGTCCTATCGCCGCCTACCTGATCGAAGCTTTCCCGGCAAAGATCCGCTACACCTCGGTCTCCCTGCCTTACCACATAGGCAACGGAGTCTTTGGAGGACTACTCCCGCTCATTGGACTCTCGTCGGTCGCAGCTACCGGCCATATTTATGCCGGCCTCTATTACCCGATGATTGTGGCCGGCATGACGTTCATTATCGGAAGCATTTTCCTGAAGGAGACCCACAACACGCGGATCTGGGCCGAAGCCGGAGTCACCGCCGCTACTGTCGCGCGCGAATAGTCATACTCGCTGCAGCCCAATAGAAACGATTTGAGCTAACGAGCCGTAAGCCGCCCCGAACTTCCAAGTTCGCGGGCTTACGGCTCGTCCGTCAAGCTGAGAAAGTTGATCGAAGTCTCAATCGCGTCTAATTCGTTTTGCACCGAAGCTGATACCCGGTAGAATGAATCGAATTTGGAAGGGCGGTTAGCTCAGCGGTTAGAGCGTCCCGCTTACACCGGGAAGGTCCGCGGTTCAAATCCGTGACCGCCCACCAAAACTCTCCCGTTTTCAGCACGATGCAGACACACCGAAACAGGCTGAATGACGCGAAAGTCCGATGTAGTGGGAAACGTAGTATTCAGCTTGGGCATGATTGATAATTCCTGGCGGCTCTGTACGAACTCGCGATTGCGGAGACTTGATCCGGCTAAAAAGGGTGCTTGCTTCAAAGCTGCGGAAGAAGCAATTGACGCCCGAGTTGTCGCGCTCGGGGGTCAGATATCAAGGGATGATTTGCTGGCGATGCCAGATGCGTCTTCGAATTTGCGCACACTCAAACAAGAGTGCAAACAAAGTTCAGCACGCGATCTTAGAAATCACAAGTAGCTAACCTCCAACCGACGTTCTGCCCGGTATTACCTAAACGGAACCGCCGATTCCATCAAGCGTGCTAGGCTGCTTAGCCACATCCGATAGTCTTTTGACCGCATACTCGAGCCCCTTCTCCGTGCTGATCGCGACTCGGTCAGCCAAGACGGGCGAGTAATCGTATATATCCCGGAATCCGACTTTGTGCCAGACAGGCAATATCACTTTCTTGCCTTCCACTTCCCGAGAAGCCAAGTCATTAAGTTCGATTTGAGTCCACCGCATTCCGAGAAACTGCTTGCTGATAATTACAATTCCCAGACGCGAACGTGCTAATCCAAAGTTAATCAATGGGCGAATGTTATCGCCAGATTTCAAAGAGTAATCGGCATACCAGGACAGCAGTCCTTTTGCGTTCAACGCATCACACAAAGGTTTGGCTATCTCACAAACGTCTTGAAAGGCGTGACAAATAAAGAAGTCCCATTTTTTGTCTTGGTCCATCCATGTCCTTTCGCGTAACTACAAGTTAGAACCGGATGCACGATGATGCGTATACCACGCTAGATTTTGTTTCACTGTTCAAAGTTAGACATTGACACGCTGCGATTTCGAGACCTAAGGCGTTATGGTCCCAGGCTGTGGCGCTTGCCCGAAATACTCGATAAGTTTCTGGTCTCCGCTTAATGCCTTATTTTCGAGAAGTCGAACGAGCGAAATGGGTTATTCAAAACGGTGTCGAGTTGTTCTTTAAGAAATGCTCGAAGTGTAAGACTGAATTTTGCGGGACTGCGGATCAGACCAAGTGTTAGCCCTGTCGAAGCAAAAAGAAGCACTAAAATTACTTAAATATTAATTGCAACCCACGGTGTGACCAAGCTTATCCCGACCGCGAACACATTGGAAATCCCAGGGAAGAAAGCGACGAGCCGGAGGCGACCGAAGCGACTGAACCGAGCGACGGTGACGCCGGATGAAAAGACCTTCGGGACTCGCGTTGAACGAGCACGCTACTCAAACCCCAACTGGAAAGAAATCTAGTCCTGGGCGCACACAACAAGGAATGCAGCAAACCACCGCCAAGTTGGAATCGCTAGAGAAGTGGTTTCTATCGGACCAACAAAGGTTCTCGCCGACATCGGTGATTGCTCAACGAATGCGCACACTACTCGGTGAGCATCCAGAGTTGTCCTTTGAACGGCTGCGATTGCTGGCGCGAAGCCAGAAGAAAAACCAATCATGAGCATTGGATCTTTACAAAACATTAACAACTATCTCAGATTTTCCTTCGCAATTCTCTTGACGAATATCGATGCGCCGTCTACTCTGCCCGGCGTGGAAATGAACTCGCACGAAGCCCCTGTTCCACTTGGAAATGCGCTGGCGTTATATCCAACTCGCCCACCTAAAACTCTGCGCGTTGCTCGTGTGTCTTCTCGCACCTGTGTTCGTGCACGCACAAGACGCAACACCCGATAAGCCCAATCCACAGCCCGCCATTCAAGAAGCTTCGTCAGCACCGGAAGATTCTGCTTCCAGCGATGTTCTCACGGTGTTTCCGCATTCGGACAGCACTCCATACTGGTTCTCTGGACAAGCCAACATTGTTCTCCAATGGCATCCCACATTCACGGCGAAATATAGCGGACCCAATAGCCTGACCCCTCCGGCTCAGAGCGCTACGACACACATTCTCACGTTTTATGCCGGCTACGAGCTTACGGAGACGACAGAGGTGTTCCTCAATGTAGAGTACGCGACGGGCGGTGGTATCGGGACAGCCCTTGGCCTCGCAGGCTATACAAACTTGGATTCCGTGCGGACAGTACAAGGCGTCGCTCTTTCAAAGGCACCCTATCTTGCGCGGGCCATGTTGCGGCAAATCATCCCGCTCACCGATGAGCGCGTCAAAGTAGACCGCGACTGGGCTCACCTCGCTACGTCGCTACCCGCACGGCGTATTGAGTTCCGCATTGGAAAATTCGACTTGGTCGATTTCTTCGATTTGAATTCCTACGGCTCCGACAGCCATTTGCAGTTCTTGAACTGGACCGTGGACAACAACGGTGCCTACGACTACGCGGCGAATACTCGCGGTTACACCGACGGTGCCATTCTGGAGTACGACGACCATCGGTTTACTGTGCGTTTCGGCGAGGCGATGATGCCGAAAGCCGCTAACGACATTCATCTTGACGCCGACCTCGCGCGTGCACGCTCCGAAAACCTCGAATTTGAATTTCGCGGCAGCCTTCTAGCGCACCGCTCCGGCGCAGTGCGCCTGCTTAGTTATCTGAATCACGCAAACATGGGCAGCTACGAGAAAGCCATTCGGGATTTCAAGGATGGTGAGACTCCTTTGCCCAGCATTATTTTCACGCGGCGGCAGGGTCGGCACAAATATGGTTTTGGTCTCAATTTCGAACAGGAACTCACCTCGCAACTAGGCATCTTTGGTCGCATCGGCTGGAGCGACGGACGCAACGAATCCTTCGCCTACACTGAATGTGACCGTACGTTGTTGTTCGGCGCGTTCACCAAGGGCGACCACTGGCGCCGGCGCAACGACCGTGCCGGCGTCGCATTCGTGGCTAATGGAATCGTCGCCGCCCATCAACAATATCTCGCGCTCGGGGGAACAGGCTTCCTGCTCGGCGACGGCGGCCTAACCTACGGTCCGGAAAAAATTATCGAAGGATTTTATACTGCACATCTTTGGCGCGGCTTCTTCATATCGGCCGACCTCCAGCACATTAACAATCCCGGCTATAACATGGCTCGCGGACCCGTTACCGTATTGGGAGGGCGCTTCCATGTCGATTTCTAACTTAACCGCTTACAAATTACTTCCGGTGAATCAAACGTCCTTGACGTTGAACTGCATGTTCCGCGCACTGGAATTATCATGGCGCACGAAGGTGAAGCGATACTGCCACGAAATCCAACATCCATGTTGCAAGGTGCGGCTGGTGAAGTAAACGGCGGCGGCGACGCTCACAACCACTTCACGATAAATACAATGGATACCGATGGCAGGCCGGGATTAATTCATAGATACGGCCACCCATTCGCCGCTGCGGGCAAGGACCACTTTCGACGCAGGCGCTAAATTTATTTGTACCAGTCAGAATCGGTCCTTCGGAAATCCCGGAACTGACCAGATGCGTCTAGGCTTCTCCGTTCCATATTTGTAAAGATGACTTGCCCATAGCCATCTTTCACCGACCTTTAGAAATAGGATGTCTTAGGAATAAGAGCCGTTTGACGTATTTATGAACAAATTGAAGGGTTTTTCCGTCCCGTCTGGTGAGAACGCCAGAAAAGCTCATACTGATTTTTCTCCGCGAACGCTCACCGGAGGGTTTTAGTTCCCCTAGGATTCTCGAAACTCGATTGAACTTTTGCTTTCACGAAAATGTAACGCGGCGTTATTTACACAGCCGACCGAATGCATTAGACTCTGCCGGCGTTCCTATCTTCTCCGCGCGCGTCGATCAGCAAATCTTGATTAGCAAGGACGAGCGGATCTATTCAGACGGCCAGTCAACCCACGAAAGTGAGCAATCACAACATGTGCAATCTTAAACAAAACCAAATTCATGGCGCCGCCAAACTCGCCATCCTATGCTTCACTCTTCTCTTCATCGCCGCAGGCGCTCACGCTACAACAGCCCAAACCGCGGTGACCACTTATCACTACGATAACTACCGCACCGGATGGAATCCGAATGAGTCTACGCTCACGCCCGCCAATGTGACGACTAAATCATTCGGAGTCCTGCATACCGTTACGCTCGACGATCAAGTTGACGCGCAGCCTCTAGTGGTCCCAGACGTCGAGATCACGTCCGGCGCCTACCAAGGCACGCACGACGTAGCATACGTCGCCACCGGACACAACACCGTGTACGCCATCGACGTGCACAACGGCACCGTTCTGTTAAGGGCGAATTTTGGAGCGCCAGTCCCAAATCCGCTGGGATGCAATAACAACGGCCCAAACGTAGGCATTACCTCGACTCCAGTAATCGACCCAACCACCAAGACGCTGTATGTAATGTCCTATACGCAAAGTCCCAATGGTCCCGCGTATCACTTGCACGCCCTGCAACTCGGAAATCTGCAGGACAAAGTGTCACCGCGCATGGTGGTGGCTTCGCATACGATGAGTGACGGAACGACCTTCAACTTCAACGCAAAATACCAGCGGCAGCGTCCCGCTCTATTGCTCTCCAACGGCAATATCTACGCCGGCTTTGGCAGCTTCTGCGATTTTGCAGGGAACCTTTCGCGCGGCTGGCTGCTCGGATGGAGCGCGGAGTCGCTCAAGCCATTCCCATCGAACCAGCTCAATGACCAACAACCCACCGACAAGCAAAGCTTCTTTTTGTCTTCGGTATGGATGTCAGGGTACGGCCCGGCTACTGATGACTCCGGTAACATCCTTTTCGTCACTGGAAACTCCGAGGCCGGCACTTATGACGGCCTATCCAACATTCAGGAGAGCGTGGTGAAAGTTCCCTCCACGCTTACAACCGTCCTCGATCTCTTCACTCCGAGCAATCAAATAGGCCTGGACGAGGGTGACGTCGATTTCGGCTCTGGCGGTGTAATGGTTTTGCCGCAGCAACCCGGTTCTATCCCGCATCTGGCCGTCGCGGCAGGAAAAGATGGCAACATGTATCTGATGAATGAGGACAATCTGGGCGGTCACTCTCCGAAGAATAATGTGTTGGGCGTTTACGCCATCGGCGGTTGCTGGTGTGGCGAATCTTACTACGTCGATCCAAGTGACGGTCTCGGCCGCGTCGTAAGCAGCGGAAGCCCGTCGCTAATAGTCTGGAAAGTGCAGACTTCTCCGAAAGTGTCGTTAGCCAAGCTTCCCCCGTCTACTATTCCCCTGGACGGCTGGCAAGGTGGTGGTTTCTTCACCAGTATTTCTTCCAACGGAAATGGTGACCCGATCATTTGGGCAGTCTCGCGTCCTCCGAATACAAAGGCTGCACCTGTGTATCTATACGCATTTAATCCGGACACTGGAAAGCAAGGAACCACGATTGAAGAATTGATTAAATTGGAAGCTGGCGCATGGCCCAATCTCGGAGGAAATTCGAACTTGGTCCCAGTTGTGGCAAACGGATTGGTATTCGTCGCCAGCAATAAACAACTGAAGGTTTTTGGCTTACTCGCCGACAACTCGAAATAGCTTCAATCTCTTCCCCAAACTTCGGGAAGTTCAATTTCGAGTTAGTTTGTTGGAAGGCCGGTTGTCGCTTTTCAGTTCTGCATGCTCGCCTCGAAATAGTTTCTTCGAGATCTTCAGCATAAATCCGAGTGGCCGCCACATGGTCTCTCTCACCACAGCGACCTTTCTGATTGGCTCAGTCACGCGCCACCTGCAACTCGTTCCCGCCGCTATCACCGCGATGTCTCCTGCGCCAAACCGGTGCTCCTCGCCATTATCGTCGGTCATGAATGCCTCGCCGGCCAAAAAAAATACAGTCTCGTCCTTACTGTAATGCCATTTGAACGATCCGGTCGTGCATTCCCACACCACCACAGACGAGGTCCAGTCGCGGCTCGTCAATACCTTTGTCACCCAAGCCTCAGGGTTCCCTTCCAATATCCAATCAGCCGGAATTGGATCCGGCTCTAGCTCCAGAGCCGCTGGGTCAATCTTCAAGATCGATTCAGCAACAATGTTCATTTTTGCTTTGCTTCCACTTATGGTACCACTTGCCATATCCGCCCTCTCGGTCGAACCCCTTTCAGAAGTAGAAGTTTCGACGGGTTCCAATACTTCGGCCGAAAGCCTCGAATGCTTCCTTTCCGCCGTTTCAATTCGAGAGCTGGACATTCCCAACTTACCTCCATAGCTGCCGATCAGGGTACTAGAATCCGGCTAATATCCTCAAGCATAGCCAGAGACTGGCACGCTATTGCCGCGCCCTTTCGGCACTGACCTCAACTAGTAACAGGGATGCTCTGGCGAAAGCAGAGGTGACAAGAGAGGTAAATTTATAAGTCTCCAATAATAAATTATTTAGAATTCTTGCGTAGAACTTTTCAAGTCCTACGCGCGCGAAAACGGGCGCTAGGCCCCGAGCATCGCTCGTAATCAACCCCGCGCGGCTTTTATCGTCCATCTCGCCGGACCGATACACAGTTATCAACTCTTTGCGACCGTGATATAGTGGTTTGGAACTGCATCACACCGGGGAGGGTACGCGGCTCACATCCGCGACCAATCTCGAGTAGGCGCAATAATCGCGGGGACGTAGTTCAGTTGGTTAGAACGCTGCCCTGTCACGGCAGAGGTCGCGAGTTCGAGTCTCGTCGTCCCCGCCATTCTTTCCAAAGTACTTTGTTCA
>Ga0209009_1000202_pt1 | contig 24080 bp, 20 predicted proteins | sample BlaSpr_A8_OM3_M2_FD_187979 | JGI IMG/M metagenome (GOLD analysis project Ga0209009, IMG submission 187979) | Forest soil microbial communities from Thunder Bay, Ontario, Canada - Black Spruce, Ontario site 2_A8_OM3_M2 (SPAdes) (version 2) | ecosystem: Environmental > Terrestrial > Soil > Boreal... | reverse complement strand
ATCGCCTATGGCTTCTGCGTAGGACGAAGTAGAACTTCGCTAATGAAACTTTGCGGTGCTTGCGTCACGATGCTTTCCACCACGTGCGCTATGTCGTCCGGTTGCAGCATCTTGCTGGTATCTTTTCCAACGTGGGGAGAGAAGTCCGTAGCCACCGTCCCAGGGCAAATCGCGCTAACTCGGATCCCGTAAGCTCGCAGGTCTTCCGCCATGCATTCCGTCATCCCCAAAAGCCCCCACTTCGACGCGCAGTAAATCGCTCCGCCCGCAAAAGCGTTTTTGCCCGCCAGCGACGCGATATTGATGATGTGCCCGCCCCGCCGCTCGATCATTCCCTTGGCCACCGCTTTGCTCAGCAGGAACACAGATTTCAAATTGGTGTCTAATACGGAATCCCAATGGGACTCGTTCGCCTCATAGAAGGGTCCGAAATATCCGATGCCCGCATTGTTCACCAAAATATCAATCGCTCCGAACGCTTGTTTCGTTTCCTCCACGAGCGATCGAATATCGTCCGGACTGGTCACATCCGCGGCCACCATCACTACATCAACGCCCGCACTCTTCAACTCGTTGGCCACGTTTTGCAGTTTGCCAGCGCTTCGTGCGCACAAACTAAGCTTCGCTCCCAACCCTCCCAGCTTGCGAGCGATAGCCAGGCCGATTCCGCGGCTTGCGCCGGTAACCACGACAATCTTGCCTTCCAGCGTTTTTTCTTTGGCCATATATGAACTCCAACGAGGCGACTATTTACCGAGATTTAACATCATAACATTGGGGCGGTGTCGTTCAGGAAACCACCATATCGAGCACCAAAGTGGGATTCACCTTGCACGCGTGAATGGCTTTCCCTATAATTCGTGGATTCGTTACCCCGTTTTTTTGTTCGGGTAGCAGGCCTAGTTCGACTCTTTCCGAGTGAATCTGGTTCAGGAGGCGGTTGATATTATGCGAAAGTTTCTCGGCATCCTAGCAGCGCTCGCAATTCTTATGGCGCTTAGTCTCTCTGCGCGGCCGGCCGCTGCCCAGGACCAGGCGGATCAAAATAAGGCCCCGGCTTATACCATGCCGGAATATAACGGCTTTCAGGCCTGCCACGCGGAAACCAACGCGCAAATGCGGGTCAAGTGCCTTGACGATTTTGTCTCCAAATTTCCAAACTCCACCTTGATGCCCTACGTCCTGCAGCTCTACGTGCAGAGCTACAATGAGCTGAAAAATTATCCGAAGGTTATTGAATATGCCGACAAATTGGTCGCCCTGGGCGACAAAGTTGATGCCGGCACGAAGTTGCAGGCTCTTTACACACGTTCGCTCGCCTTCAACTACGCTTTTAGCGATAAAGCTCCAGACCCGGATTCGCTGAACAAGGCTCGCGCGGCAGCTCTGGAAGGTCTGAAAATCCTGAGCACCATTCCCAAGCCCGCGAATCTCACTGACGACCAGTTCGCTGAGCAGAAGAAGGGTCCCACGGTTCTGTTCAATTACACGGCTGGCTCTGCCTCTCTCACGTTGAAGGACTACCCTGGCACAATTCAATATTTCAAGGCGGCGCTTTCGGTAAATCCCACGGACGCAATAACGAACTATCGTTTAGGCCTTGCCTACTTGCAGTCCACGCCTGCACAGCCGCTGGACGGCTTCTGGTACCTGGCGCGCGCCATCAATCAGAAAATTCCCGACGATGCCAAAGTGAAGGATTACCTCCGCAAGCAAATCCTGGCCTATGAACAGCCCGGTTGCGATGCGCTGGTGGATGCGCAGTTGAACGAATTAATGCAGCTATCGGCGAATGCTCCCGACCGCCCGGCGAGTTACACCATCCCCAGCGCTGACGATTTGAAGAAGATTCAAACCTCCAGCAATATCCTCACCGTGCTATCGGATCTCCAAGCGGGCGCAGACAAAGCCAAAATGACCTGGCTGGCCATCTGCGGCGCCGAATTTCCGGAAGTAGTCGGCAAAGTTATCGACGTCGTTCCTGGGACTGACTCGGTGGAATTGAAGTTGGCCACCGGCGCAACACCGGAGGAAATCGAAAAGGCCACTGTGGCTAACCTTGACGTAAAAGTCGTTGGCCAAGCCGAAGCCGCCCGCTTGCAGAAAGATGACGGCGTGCGCTTCAGCGGCACCCTCGCGAGTTACGATCCGCCGCCTGCTTTCATGCTTCATTGGGATAAAGCCAAAGTGAACCCGGAAGACATCCCAGCGGAGAAGGGCAAGCACACTCCGCACAAGGTAGCTCCCAAGCCTGGAAAGTAAAACTAGCAGCAACTTTTCTTGCGCACACGTCAGAAGCTGCGTCCGTTTTAAGTCTGTGGGTGAAGGCCCTAGATACGTCTAGGATCAGCTAAAAGGGTCCGCGCTTCAGGAACGGTGACGTCTGCTGTGGTCCAGCTTGTATTCGTCCACTTTGCGGCTAAGGGTGTTGCGGTGGATTCCCAACGCTTTAGCGGCGCGCGACTGATTTCCGTTCAGGCGCTCCAGCACGCGCTTGATAAATTTTTTCTCGAATTCTGTGACCGCTTCTTCGAGCAAAATCCCGCGCTCGACCATCATTCCTACCAGCGATTCCAATTGATCTTTCACGGTGCCGGCTCCGAACTTGAATAGCTTCTCGGGCTTGTCAGCTTAATGGATGGCCGGTAATGCGCTGATATGCATCTCGATATTTCTGCGTTGTACCCGAGACCACTTCGGGCGGCAGAGCCGGCGCGGGGGGGCGCTTGTCCCAACCGATTTTCTCCAGATAGTCGCGAACGTACTGCTTGTCAAAAGACGGCTGCGCTTTTCCCGGAGAGTATTGGGCCGCGGGCCAGAAGCGCGAAGAATCGGGCGTAAGCGCTTCGTCGATCCATATCATCTCGTGGTCCATCATGCCGAATTCAAACTTCGTGTCAGCGATTATGATCCCGCGTTCCGCGGCGTATTCAGACGCCAGTCGATAAATCTTCAAGCTGGTATCGCGCAATCGCTCGGCCAGCGGGCCGCCGATGCGCGCAACAGTTTCGTCGAACGAAATATTTTCGTCGTGCCCGGTGGCAGCTTTGGTCGAAGGCGTAAAGATCGCCTCAGGCATCTTCTCGGATTCGCGCAGTCCGGATGGCAGCGAAATCCCGCAGATTGCGTCGGTCTTCTGATAGTCCTTCCACCCCGAACCGGAAATATATCCGCGCACCACGCATTCGATGGGAATGGGCTCGGTTTTCTTAACGAGCATCGCGCGGCCAGCCAGCGAGCTTCTGTAAGGCGCCAACTCGCCGTCAAAATTCTCGGCCTTGATTACGTGGTTCGGGACTACGTTGGCCAGCTTGTTGAACCAGAAGAGCGAGAGCTGCGTCAGAACGCGGCCCTTGTCCGGTATCGGCGTGGGCAACACCAGGTCAAATGCCGAAAGCCGGTCGGTCGCTACAATCAGCAACCGGTCGTCCAGCTCGTAAATGTCGCGAACCTTGCCTCGGCCTCGTAGCTTAAGTCCTGGGAAATCTGTTTGCGAAATGATGGCGCTCATTTGTGGAGAAGACACGGAATGTTTTTCCTCACTGGAGGCGGGTATTCTAGCGCAGGAAGTACGGAAGTCAACGCCAAAGAAATTTTTTTTGCGGAGATTACCTAGAGCGAAGGTTTGACAAAATGTGTCATCAGACGTCTGAAGAAAGCCCGCGACGAGTCATTTCGCGGCTCGCGCCCACCGGATTTACGCCGCGTTGCTGGCAGCTTTCGGCTCGGACGCAGCCTCAGCTTCTTCCCACTTGACCGAGACCAATTTGGAGACGCCTGGTTCCTGCATGGTCACGCCATACAGCACGGAGCCCATCTCCATGGTTTTGCGATTGTGCGTGACCACGATGAATTGAGTTTGCGCGCACATCTCCGCAAGCATCTTGTTGAAGCGCCCAACGTTGGCTTCGTCCAGCGGCGCGTCCACTTCGTCCAGAATACAGAACGGGCTGGGCTGGTAACGGAACACCGCGATCAGCAGCGCCAGCGCAGTCAGCGCCTTTTCTCCACCCGAGAGCAAGAGAATATTCTGTAGCCGTTTTCCTGGCGGTTGCGCGACGATGTCGATTCCCGCCTCGCCCGAACTGTCCGGCTCGCTGAGCCGCATCTCGCCGTGCCCGCCGCCGAATAGCGATTGAAACGCGATGGCGAAGTGCGCGTTGATAAAGTTGAAGGCCTCTTCGAATTTCTGTTTGGAAACCTGATCCAGTTCGGTAATCGTCAGCCGCGTGTTCTCGATGGCGGCCACCAGGTCGTCGCGTTCGCGCCGCAGGAAGCCTTCGCGCTGCTCGCATTCCTGAAACTCTTCCAGCGCCATCATGTTCACCGGCCCCATAGCTTCCACGCGCGCCTTCATCTCGTTGTAATTTGTTTCAGCGCTCACCAAATCTTCACCGATCAGCAGCTGTGCTTCCTGCGCCATCAAATCTTCCGGCTGCGCATTCAGTTCAGCGATGCAGGTCTGGCGCAGATAGTCGCGGTCCGCATCATTGCGTGCTTTTTCGATCTGCCGCTGGCTGCGCTCGGCACGCAGTTCATCCAAAGATTGGCGTTTGCCTCGCGCCGATTCCTCGAGTTGTGCTGTACGCGTGCGAGCTTCTTCCCATTCTTTTTCCAGCGCGCCCTTCTGTTCTTCCAGCCGCGCTTTTTCCTTGCGTAGATCGTCCGCTTGAATCGAAAGCTGACCACAGGAAGATTCGAGTTCGGATTTTTCCTGGTACATCGCTTTCTGTTGCTGCCGTAGCGACAGCAAACGCTCGTCGGCAATGGCAATTTCTTCGGTCACCTTTTGTCCGGTAGCTTCGGCGCTCATCAACCGCTCGGTCATGGTGGCAAGTTCTTCGCGGTTTGCACCCAGCCGCTCCTGCAAAGCCTGAAAGTCCTGACGCATGCGCTGAAGCTTTTCCGCAGCCTCGATACTTTCTGTTTCTGCTGCGGCTCTGGAACGCGTCGCTTCCGCATGTTGCTGACGGGATTGCTCCGCTCGCGCGCGCACCGCCTCCGCTTCCGCCTTTAGTCGACGAATTTCCTGGCGCTCGGTCCCGAGTTGCGTATCGATTCTGTGCCGTTCCGAACGCGCCTGGTCCAGAAGGTGTGTTGCGCCCACCAGCGATTTTTCCGCCTCCACGTGCTGCGAGATCGCCACGGCTACAGCCGATTCGCCATCGCGAATTTGTTCCGCGAGCCGAGCGAGCTCGTCTTGTTGGTCCTGCGAAATTTTTTCCAGGCGCGCTGCCTCCGTCTCATGCTGGCGAAGTTCGCGCTTCAACGCGAGCGGCCCTGCTTCACCGGCCCGTCCGCCCGATACGATGCGCCCGTGATAACAACTGCCATCGAGCGTCAAGTAATAGCTGTGCGGATTTTCATTCGCGAGCTGCTCGGCTACCGCGGAAGTTTCCACCAAATACGCCGTCCGCAGTTTCGTAAGGAAATTTTTCGCAGCAGACCCGATAGGCGCGCGGAAATCCACCAGCCGGTCAAGCCGTGCTACCACGCCTGCGGGCAAGGGAAGGGAACCGTCCGCTTCAAGCGTCGGAGCATCCACATTGGGCATGGAGTCCACGAAGAAAGTGGCGCGGCCGCCCATTTCGTTGCGCAACAGCGCGATCCCCGCGCGTGCGCGGTCGAACGACTCGACCACAATGTATTCCAACTCTTCTCGCAGGAACTGTTCGATAGCGCCTTCGTATCGCTCTTGCACTTCTGCGTAGTCGGCCAGTAATCCTGCCGCGCGAAAACCGCTGCCAGAGGAATCCGCCTCTTCGCCGAGCTTCACCGCAAATAATTTTTGAACTGCGTCCGCGGTATACGCCCGGTCGCTCAAGATTTGCTCGATCGACGCGCGCCGAGCTTTCTCGGCTGAGAGGTTTTCGCGAATCACTTCTAGCCGCTGGCTGGCTTCGTTCTGGCTGTTGCGAAGTTCGCCAAGCCGCGATTGCGAATCGTGAACAGCCTTGCCCAAATCATGAGCCTGCGTTTCCGCCTGTTGAAAGGTCTTTTCCGCTGTCGCCACTTTTTCGGTTAGCGCCGAGTACACCGTCTCGATCGCCAGCAACGCTGCGCCGCGCTGTTCCTCAGCCGCCGTGTACCGAGCGGCAGTTTCTTCCGCTTGCAGCGATTCGGCCTGCTCGCGCGCCGATTCTTCCACCATGCGCGCCGCGAGCTGCCGAAGTTCGGCGATGCGAACTTCTAGCCGCTCTTGTTCGCCGGTATTTGAGGTCGCTTGCTCGGTCGTTTGACGCAGCGCCGCCTCCAGAATCGCAGTTTGCTCGCGCAGCGAACTTGCCGCTTCGCGTTGCGCCAGCATCCGCGCGCCTAATTCCGTCGCCTGGCGCTCAGCCTGCTCCAACTCAACCACTAGCCGCGTCGCACGCGTATCGATTTGCCCTACCTGCTCGCGATTGAACGTGATTCGGTTTTCCGCGCGGTCCAGATCCAGCGCCGTTTGGCCCAGCAAGTTATGAATCTGTCGCATCTCGCCATCGAGTTCGTAGCTTCGCGCGCTCAAACGTTCTTGCTCGGACTCGAGCTCGTGTACCGTGCGCGCGTCGCGTTCTTCAGCCGATTCCATCTCGCGCAACAAGTTTTCCAGCCGCGCGGCTTCGATATCCAGATGCTCGGCTTTACTGGCCAGGACGCTTCGCAACAAACTGCGCATTTGTTCGCGCAATTCTGCGTAACGCCGCGCTTTCGATGCCTGCCGTTTCAACGAAGCGAGCTGCTTTTCAACTTCAACGAGAATGTCGTTCACCCGTGACAGATTAATCTTGGAAGCTTCCAGCTTGGCTTCCGCCAAACGCCGCTTCGTTTTGTACATCGTCACGCCGGCAGCCTCTTCGATGATCGCGCGACGGTCCATCGGCTTCGAATTCAGAATTTGCCCGATGCGGCCCTGCTCGATAATCGCGTAGCTATCCGGCCCCAGTCCCAGGCCCATGAAAAGTTCTTGCACGTCGCGCAAACGCGCCACGCGCCCATTAATTAAATATTCGCTCTGGCCGGAACGATAGAGCCGCCGTCCCACCACAACTTCGCCGGGTTTCAAAGCGATCGCGGGCTTCTCCGCCATGCGCTTCTTCCACGGCTTGCCCCTATCCTTCCCTCCCGCCGCCTCGACATCAGCATCGGCCAATACGATGGCGTCCGGACCGCTTTCAGTTTCCTTACCCACAATTTCCACAAATCCATCATCGGTCGTTACCGAAACTGGCGCGGAGGATTCAACCAGCGCGATCCCGCTGTCGGCAGGCATTTCTTCCGGGGCATCGAGAACTTTGGCGACCGCTTCAGAAAGTTCCGGATCCACCAGCGTCAAGGTCACTTCCGCCAGTCCCAATGGAGGCCGCTTCGCCGTGCCGTTGAAAATGCAATCGGACATGCGCTCGGCACGCAGCTGCTTATGGCTCTGTTCTCCGAGCACCCAGGAGATCGCGTCCACCACATTCGACTTGCCGCAGCCGTTCGGCCCCACAATGCACGTGATTCCGCTGCCGCTGAACGTGATCGGCGTCTTCTCGAAGAACGATTTAAACCCCAGCAACTCCACTTTACGCAGCTTTAGCACCAGTTTCCTCGCACAGTTCGCTTCCTGAGCCTCATCGGCAGAAGCGGATTCAGTTTAGATTTCTTTGGAGGTCTTCCGAGACAAAAAATGCAGGAGGGTCGATAGATCAATGGCCCTGCCGCCTGGCGCTATCGGATCGGCGGTACGGAAAGAGAAATTAGCATGGCGTGCCAGCGGTGTAAAGAGCGCTTTTCCAATTTGTTCCAGCGACCACCGCCCTCTTAATGGACCTCGTTTTCTTTCTCGCGCCTTTGGTTTAAAGTAAGGACCATTATGGCCGACCATTACTTGCTTAAAACCGAGCCCTCGGAATATTCATTCGCCGAACTGCAGAAGGACAAAAGGACGGTCTGGGACGGCGTCTCGAATCCCATAGCTCTCCGCAATTTGCGCGAAATGAAGCCCGGCGCGCACTTGATCATCTACCACACGGGAGACGAGAAGAGCGCCGTCGGCAGCGCGACGGTCGTTTCCGTAGACGCCTCAAATCCCAAGAACCCCAAAGTTGCGATCCAGGCCGGGAAACCGCTACCCAAACCCATGTCCCTGGCTGAAATTAAGGCTAACAGGCTCTTCGCCGATTCTCCCTTGGTGCGGCAGGGAAGGCTCTCCGTGGTGCCCCTGACGGCAGCACAATACAACGCCTTGACCTCCGGCTAAGCCGGGTAATCCATAAACTCTCGCTCTTAAGCCTATAGGCGCCTGTGGCTAAACCCCGATAGGCGACCGGCGAGTATGGCTGCACAATATTGCGCATAAACTGAAAGCTGGTGGACGGCCGGCTGATGTCTATTGTTCTACAGGAAACTAAATAGCCTATTTTTAATATGTTAGCCACCTACCGATTGGCGACCAAGTTGCAATGTCTACTAACTTGATAGACTTACTATGATTATCTGTCATCTCACTTCCATGTCTATGAGGCCTTAGGTGCAAAATCCAAAGACTCGCCAGGTCAGTATCTCCAGCTCTAACAAAAATCGTACCGTGGTAGACGTTGCCATCATAGGTGGCGGCTTCAGCGGCACGGTTCTCGCCGTGCAACTCCTTCGCCGCTCCCGCGAGTTAAGTATCGGAGTGATCGACAAGAGTTCGATTCCCGGCCGTGGCCTAGCCTACAGCACCCAATACAACTGCCATCTTCTCAACGTGCCGGCCGGAAACATGAGCGCGCTTCAGGACGACCACACGCACTTCCTGCGTTGGGCTCGTGCAAATTGCGGTCCCGCCGTGCACGCTGAAAGTTTTGTCCCGCGCATGGCCTACGGACGCTACATCGGCTCGCTCCTCGAGGAATCAGCAATGTAGCAGGGCGGTCACTCGCTCCAGTGGTCTCAAGAAGAGGCTGTGTCGCTCACACGTGAGAACGGCCGCCCAATCGTTCTGCTCAGAAATGGCCGCGAATTGCAGGCGGAGGCTGTAATTCTGGCGATTGGCAATTTTCCTCCGGGCAACCCGAAAATTAGCGGTTTGACCGGCCCACGTAAAAAGTATGTTCCGTTTGCCTGGTCTCCTGCTGCACTCGAAGGGCTCGATCCAAACGGGAGCGTCCTTTTAGTCGGTTCCGGCTTGACCAGCATCGATCTCGCCATCGCGCTGCAGGCCAGAAAATTTCAAGGCCGCATTCAAATCATCTCGCGACATGGTCTGATTCCCGAGCGTCACCAGGCTACCGAGCCGTGGCCTCAGTTTTGGCACGAAGGCTCGCCCCGGAGCATCCGGGGATTAATGCACTTGATCCGCAAGCAGGTTCGCGCGGCGGCGGCCAAAGGAATCGACTGGCGAGCGGTGATCAACGCGCTTCGTCCCGTCGCGCAGGATATTTGGAAATCTCTCCCGCAAGAAGAACGCGCCCGGTTCCTGCGTCATGCGCGACCTTATTGGGAAGTGCACCGCCATCGCATTGCCTTCGAAATTCACAACATTGTTTCGCGTTTGATCTCGGATGGTCGCCTTACTATCCGCGCGGGCCGAATCACGGAGTACTCCGAAGTGGGCGACCAGGCTGTAGTCGTTTATAGCGACCGCAAGAGCGGAACAAAACATCGATTGCAGGTCGACCGCGTAATCAACTGCACAGGTTCTGAAACGGATTGCCGGCGAATCGACGATTCTTTGCTCACCAGCTTGTTTCTTCAGGGCGAAGCCAGACCTGATCCGCTTTTTCTCGGTTTGGATGTGGACTTCAAAGGTTCGGTGCTGAATTTCAACGGAGTCCCGTCCAATTCGCTCTTCGCTATCGGCCCGGTCAAAAAAGGCGGCTTGTGGGAAACCACTGCCGTCCCCGAAATTCGGAAGAAAGCAGCAGATTTGGCCGAGCATATAGTTCATTTGTTGGCCTACCGTTCAAACTCACGACAAAAAAATACCGTAGTGGAAGCCACCGCATAAAGTACAAGCGCTTCACACACGTCGTTGCAAAGAATATGCGTCCCGATCTTCTTGCGCATTGACTTGAACCATGGCGCAGCCTAGGATTGCGCGCATGGGGGGCGAATTTTGGAACTAGAAGTTTCTTCTGGTCCGCGCGGCCTAGTGCCTACCGCAGTAATCTTGATTGCAATTTTTTTTCTTGCGGTGGCCAGCCGGCGTCCTCCTGAGTCCAAGCAAGCCGCTGTCCCCGCTACTGAATTTTCCGCCGCGCGCGGGCGCGCGGTGCTTCGCCGCTTGGTCGGCGACGGCGTTCCGCATCCTGCCGGAAGCGCTGCAAACGATATCGTCCGTGGTCGCGTCCTGGCGGAATTCTCCACGCTCGGCTATCAGCCCCAAGTCCAAACCGGTTTCGCATGTGACGAGTACGGAACCTGTGCGACCGCGAAAAATGTTTTGGCGCGGCTGGAAGGAACCGAGCCCGGCCCCGCCGTCCTCCTAGCCGCTCATTACGACTCAGTTCCCGCAGGTCCCGGTGCGTCCGACGATGGCGCCGGGGTCGCCGCCGTCCTCGAAATCGCTCGCGCTCTTAAATCCATGGGCGCAACGCGGCACTCCGTTATTTTCCTAATTGACGACGCCGAAGAAGCCGGAATGATCGGTGCGCGCGTCTTCGCGGACCAAAGTCCCTGGTCCAAAGACGTTGGTGCAGCCGTGAACCTGGAAGCTCGCGGCACCTCCGGCCCGAGCCTGATGTTTGAAACCGGCAGCGCTAACTACTGGGCCGTGCAACTTTATTCGAAGTTCGCCAAACGTCCCGCCACCAATTCAATTTTCTATGAAGCTTACAAGCAGCTCCCCAATGACACTGATTTTACCGTGTTCAAAGCCCATGGCTATCAAGGTCTCAATTTCGCTTTCATCGGCGGAGTAAATCAGTACCATACGCCCCTCGATAATCTGGAAAATTCCAGTGCCCGCAGTTTGCAGCATCATGGTGAAAACGCGCTGCCCCTGGTTTTGGCTCTCGCCAATGGAGACATCGCAAACCCGCCTCACACCGATGGAGTATTCTTCGACGTTTTCGAACGCCGCGTGATCTTGTGGCCCGCAAAATGGACTTTGCCAACAGCCATCTTTGCGTTAGTGCTTCTGTATTTTCAAATTGGATGGCTGATGGCTAAAGGCCGCCTTCATCCTGCCGCGCTTCTTTGGGGAGCTATTAACTGGCTCGCAATCCTCGTGACCACCGGCGTTCTGGCGTTAATTCTTCACGTGGTCCTGCGCACCGTTGGGGTCACACCCGCAAACTGGCCGTCGCACCCTGTCCCGCTGCAGGCAGCCTTCTGGTCGCTGGCGATATCCGTAGTGAGTGTGATGTCGCTTGCTTTTGCTGCTCGCTCCGGTTTTTGGGGTCTGTGGGCGGGAGGATGGCTTTGGTGGACGTTGCTCTCCGTCATCGTCGCCTGGCTCACTCACGGCGTCAGTTTTATCCTGCTGGTTCCTTCGTGCATGGCCGTCGTGGTGGGACTCTTCTTCACCCTGCGCCGTACTACGTCGCTTCGAGGTCTGTGGCTCGTCGCGGCAATGCCTTTGTTCGCCGCTGGAATTATCGGATTCACTTCTCTGTTTTTTCTTTACGACGGTCTCGGCATCCGCCTGCTTGCCGGCGCCGCTCTGATCGTCGCGATATTGTTCACTCCCGCCGCGCCGTTGTTAGGCAGCTTGCGCAGTTCGAAAGGTTGGCGTTTCACTTTTCCCGGCACAACCATCGCTATCGCAATTCTCGCGATTTTTGCCGCTGTGGTCGCCCCAGCTTATTCCGCAAAATCACCAGAGCGTGTGAACTTGCAGTACCGGCAGGACACCGATTCCGGAAAATCACAGTGGGTGGTCTATCCGGAATCAGGACGCCTTCCCGAATCCATTCGCGTAGCCACCAGCTTTCATCGCGACGATCGCGGCATGTTTCCTTGGGAAACCCAGGCCGCCTTCGTGGCCGACTCCCCGCATCTTGCCCTGGCGCCGCCCACCCTCACGATTCTGGAATCCTCTGCGCTCGACGGAAAACATCAGTATCGTGTTTTGCTGCGCTCTGAACGTGGCGCCACCGACGCGATGGTCCTTTTCCCGCCGGATTCAGGACTCGCTGCCGTTCGCATACAAGGCCAGACCATGCAGCCTGAATCGCCGCGCGTTCTTCGCTTTCTGAACGGCTGGGAAGTTTACGACTGCCCAACCATGCCCGCGAAAGGTATAGAAATTAGTTTTGAATTACCGGCTGGAAAACAGGTGGAAGTGTATGCGCTCGACCGAACGTACGGCCTGCCCCTGGAAGGAATGTTTCTCCTGAAATCGCGGCAATTTACCGCCACACCTTCCGGAGCGGGCGATGTGACCATCATCAGCCGCCGTGTCCAGCTCAACCCCTAACCGCGGCGCTGACCTGATCGCCCGGATTTAGTTCTTATTACCGCCGTGCCTTGGTGTGGAAATCACCACGTTCCCAGCGTCGTCCTGTATTGCTACGAGCGCCGGCGTTTGAGTCCCTGCTTTTTTCATGGCTTGCGCCTCACGCGCTGCTTCGGCCACTTGGGGGCGCTTGGCGTCCAACTCTCTTTGTCCCGCGCTTACAGCGTCTTGATAATTTTCGAAAGACGTCGGCACAAATTCTCCCGTGTTCGTACCGGCGGCATTAGCGCGCGGCAACGAATAGGGGCCCGGAAGCGTGTTGCCCAGGGTGGCTGAGCCGCCAGAGCTGAATCCGCCGCCACTGCCTGCGCCGCCGCCCCCTGAATTGTAGGGGTTGGCAACTGCCCCCGCCCCCGCCCTCTGCGCATGTGCTGTACCGGCTAATGAAAGAAGACCCGCCAGAAAAATTAATTTTTTCATTGTTTTCTCTTTTCGCTCGCGACAGCCCTCAGTTTGAGCCGAAATTCTGCCTCTATACTAACTCAACACATCTTTCGAAAAATGGTCCAGAAGTCCCATAGGTACTAGCGGAACTCGTCTCGCGGCCAAAACTACCCACGCCATTTTTGCCATACAATCATCGATTTTTATGGGATTTTAGAGTCTGCATACGATGGTCGCTGTGGACCGGTACTATAGGGCGCGAGGGGACACCCTTAAGTGCGGCGTAGCAATTCCGTTGCAGTTAGATTTTTGAATCCGAAGGTTCGGAATGAAACACCGGCCGGTACTGAAGACTGGAAATATTCGATGAAATACTGTAATCCGCCTGCGCAGCACGCAGCGCAGGTTGGATCAGTTTTGAAGTTAATGTGGTATGTCGAGGATCTACGGCCGGAAAAAGCAAAACTCTAAGGCTTGAAGAACCCTCTACGGTCTGCTACCCGAGGAAGTGCTTATTTCCGAAACAACCGGCGCTTGTCGGTTCACGGCGTTGAGCTTCCCTTGAGTTCTGGGTGTCACTGCTTTGCTCGGACTGATGTTGCGCGGCTTGGAGATCACCAGGTTCCCGACGTCATCCTGGTCCGCAACCAGCACCGGCTTTTGCGCGGCAGAATTCTTCGCCGCCTGCGCCGTCCGCGCCGCTTCTGCCACTCCAGACTTTGCTTTCAACTGTTCCTCGCCCGTGCTTAGCGCTTCCGAGTAGCCCACGTAGGTGGAAGGCACGAACCCAGGTCCGCCCGAAGCACTTGTGGCCCCATGTGAAGTTGCCGCCGCGGCCGCCCTGGCATACGGACACTGCGCATGCGTTCCGCTTGCCGCCGCCATCGCAAAAGTTGCCAGAAAAATTAACTTCTTCATTTGTTTTCTCTCTCGCTAGGGGCGCCAGCGCCCGGCTTGGCCCCTGACTTACTTTTTGTATCGGTCTTATGCGGCTTGGAAATCACCAGGTTTCCGCCGTCATCCTGTTCTGCGGTAAGCTTCGGCTTCTTACCTGAGTTTTTAATCTGTTCGGTCGTGCGGGCTGCGTCCGCCACACCGAAAGGTTTTGCCTTGAGCTGCTCCTCGCCAGCAGTCAGAGCTTGCTTGTAACCCTCGAATGTAGAAAACACGTAATCCTCAGAACCGGAGGCGCTGGTACTCCCGTGCGCACTCGAATTTGAAGACGAGGATGAAGACGGCGAAGAGGAGCTTGCGCTGACGCCCGAAGGACCTGGGTTCAAACTAGGGCTACTGTTAATACCAGTGACGGCGTTTAGCGATTGCGCCCTTGCCGTGCCCACCACCGAAAGGAAACTTGTCAGCAGAATCAGCGTCTTCACTCTTCCCTCTTTCCCCACCGAGAGGTCTGCGGCCAGTAATATTCTATATCGGTAAACATCTGCCAAGAATGGTACGGAAGTACTACTCCGTACCATTTCGGGGCTTTTGAATGTGATGCCGGAAAAGCCCTTGAACCTGTAATTTGCCTGCACTCATTAGTAAATGCGCCGACGCGCCACCGCAGCCTTTTGATCCTCCTTACAGGAACCCTACTGTTCTCCGCCTTTGCTGCAAATCAAAGCCTCAGATAGAATTACACTTTTCCAATGGGCGCAAAAACGAACGCTGTGCAGTTGCACAATACACTCACGAACCGCCTCGAGCCTCTCGAGCCGGTTCATAAAGGCGAAGTCCGCATATACACCTGCGGTCCCACTGTCTATGATTACGCCCACATCGGAAATTTTCGCACTTTCGTCTTTCAAGACATCCTGCGCCGCTTCCTGCAATCGCGCGAGTATCGGGTTCTGCAAGTGATGAATTTAACCGACGTAGACGACCGCATCATTCAAAAAGCCGCGGCCGCCGGCGTCAGCATTCGCGAATACACCGAAAAATACGTCCAGGCGTTCCTGGAAGATATGGACGCGTTGCATCTGGAACCTCCCGAAGAAATGGTGCGCGCCACCGACCACATCGAAGACATGGTCGCCCTTATCGAGCGTCTCCAGAAAAAAGGCTTCACTTACAACAGCGAGGGTTCCATTTATTACAAGATTTCAAAGTTTCCGTGTTACGGGGAACTTTCTCACATTGATCTGGCCGGCATGCAGACAGGCGTACGTGTCGATGTCGATCAGTACGAAAAAGAAAACGCACGCGATTTTGCGTTATGGAAAGCGCCCAAACCCGGCGAGCATTTCTGGGAAACTCGCATTGGCCCCGGGCGCCCCGGCTGGCACATCGAATGCTCCGCCATGGCCATGAAATATTTGGGCGACACTCTGGACATTCACACCGGCGGCGTGGATTTAACTTTCCCGCATCACGAAAACGAAATCGCGCAGAGCGAAGCGGCCACTGGCCGTCCGTTCGTCCGTATATGGCTGCACGCCGAGCACCTCATCATCAACGGCGAGAAAATGTCCAAATCGCTTGGCAACTTCTACACGCTGCGCGATCTTTTCGCGAAAAACAAAAAGCCTTCCACTATACGTTTCCTCTTGCTCTCCGTTCCGTATCGCCGCCAGCTCAATTTCGCCGCGGACAGTCTGAAGCAAGCCGAAAGCTCCGTCTTGCGTCTGCGGAACTTCGTATCGCGATTGAAGTCCGAGCAATTTCCCGCGGGCTCCAGCGTAGCGATGCGCAAACGCGCCGAGAAAGCCGAAGCCGATTTCGATGCCGGTTTGGCCGACGACCTGAACACCGCGCAAGCCCTCGCCGCCGTTTTCGATTTGGTGCGCGACGTGAACACCATCATGGATCGCGGAGAGTTCCTCCAACAGGACGCCCCACGCATTCTCGCCACGATGGAGAAAGTCGACCGCGTCCTGTCCATCCTCGCCGATGACGACGACGAAAAGCTCCGCAAACTCGGTTTTGGCTCGGGTCAGCAGCGAATGTCCGTCCAACAAATCGAGGCTCTGGTCAAAGAGCGCATCGAAGCCAAGCAGCGCCGCGACTTCAAACGCAGCGATCAGATACGCCAACAACTCGCGGAATCTGGTATCATAGTGGAAGATACTCGAGACGGCAGTGTCCGCTGGAAGTACAAGTAAGAGCAAAAATGAAAATTTCCTCCAAATACGACCTATCGCTCCATAGCCAGCCCTCGCACGAGCGCCCGAACCTGTTCGGCGTAGATTAAGTCCTCTTCCTCCATTTGAATCGTTCCGCGCGCCTCGCACAAATCCGCCTGCGCGTACGCTAAACCTTCATAAATTTACTACCCGGAGGACGACATGCAAGCGATCGACACGAAAGCCGAAAGCACCGCCGAAATGAAGCTGCCGCACCTGATAACCCCGTTGCCGGGACCGAAAGCCAAGCAAATTGTCGAGCGCGATAGCGAAGTTGTGTCGCCGTCTTACACTCGCGATTATCCGCTGGTCGCGAAGCGAGGCCGCGGTGCAGTGATTGAAGACGTTGACGGCAACAAGTTCCTCGATTTTGCCGCTGGCATCGCCGTGGTTTCAACAGGGCATTGCCACCCCGAAGTCGTAGCCGCGATTCAAAAGCAAGCCGCCGAGCTGATTCACATGTCCGGCACAGATTTCTATTATCCGAATATGGTGGAACTCGCGGAAAAGCTAGCTTCCATCGCCCCAGGTAAAGACCCCAAGCGCGTTTATTTTGGAAATTCGGGCACCGAGGCAGTCGAAGCGGCCATCAAGCTCGTGAAATATCACACCAAGCGCGACAAGCTCGTTGCGTTTCACGGCGCATTCCACGGACGCACCATGGGCTCGCTTTCGCTGACCGCCAGCCGAGCGGTCCAGCGCAAAGGCTTCGGCACCCTGCTATCCGGCGTGTTTCACATGCCCTTTCCGGATACTTATCGCGGCACGTATGCAATTCGTCCGGAGACCGCGTCCGCCGATTGTTTGTCTTATCTCGAAAATGAACTCTTCCGCCGCCGCGTCGATCCCGACGAAGTAGCCGGAATTTTCATCGAGCCGATTCAAGGCGAGGGCGGTTACTTGCCCGCGCCGGCCGAATTCCTGCAAGGGTTGGAAAAAGTCTGCCGCAAGTACGGAATCATGCTCGTTGCCGACGAAGTGCAGTCGGGCATGGGTCGCACCGGCAAGTGGTGGGCAGTGGATTATGCCGGCGTCGAGCCAGACATCATCTGCACCGCAAAAGGAATTGCCTCCGGCATGCCGCTCAGCGCCATTATCACCAAAGCCTCGGTGATGGACTGGAAGCCCGGCGCGCACGCTTCCACTTTCGGCGGCAACCCCGTATGCATCGCTGCTGCGCTCGCCACGCTCGGCCTAATCGAGCGAAGTTATATGGCCAACGCCGCCCGCATGGGCGAGTACATCAAGCGACTAACTGCAAACTGGCCGGAGCGTCACAAAATCGTCGGCGAAGTTCGCGGCCGCGGTCTGATGATCGGCATTGAGTTTGTGCGCGATCAAAAAACCAAAGAGAAAGCGCCTGACATCCGCAACCGCATCGTGCAGATGGCCTTCCACAAGGGCCTGCTGGTTCTCGGTTCGGGCGACACCACTCTGCGGCTTTGCCCGCCGCTCATGATCGACGAAGAACAAGCCGATTTCGCCGTTCGCACGCTCGACGGCATCATCACCGAAATCGAAAAAACGTTATAAGCGTTCCGTAGGTCTTCGCGTTTCAAAACGGCCAGGTTCGTCTTGGCGACGTGCCTGGCTCGTCAATTTACTCGTGCACGCCGCTTGGAAAATACTCCGTGGAGGTTCGACGTCTTGGCCATGGAAACAACCGCCGGACAAAAACCCCCTGTCCGCCTCCATAAATCCGCCTTCAGCGAACACAAATTATGACCGGCAGTCGTGCCAACGATTTTCCGCGCGCCGCCTTCCTAGTACTGTAACCGCGCAATAAGCGATTAGAATCTCTTGTGCTTCTTCGCCATAGTAGAGAATAATTCATCGCGCACGGGGACGTTTCGCACAATCGCGTCGAAGGCATTTGTAACACGGGGGGACAAGTTTGCCAGAGCTTCGCAGGGATCCCATCACGGGACGTTGGGTAATCATTTCTACAGACCGGGCCAATCGCCCAATGGATTTTATTCGTGAGAGCGTTCGCATCAAGGGAAATGCGAATTGTCCTTTCTGTCCCGGCAATGAAGGTAAAACGCCGCGTGAAATTCTAGCCTACGGCCGCAACGGTAGCGGCAAAGACACGCCGGGTTGGTCGCTGCGCGTGGTGCCCAATAAATTTCCCGCCCTCGGCATTGAAGGGGGCCTCGACCGCGAGGGTGAAGGCCTTTTCGATCGCATGAACGGAGTCGGCGCGCACGAAGTGATCGTAGAAACTCCGGACCACAACCTCACGCTCGCGAGCATGCCCGAAAAAGCCATCGAAGAAGTTTTCTGGGCTTACCGCGACCGCATGCTGGATTTAAAGAACGACCGCCGTTTTCGCTACGTGCTTCTGTTCAAAAATCACGGCGAACCCGCCGGCGCCACGCTCGAGCACACGCATTCGCAATTGATCGCGCTGCCTATTGTTCCTAAGCGCGTTCGCGAAGAAGTGGACAACGCCAAACACTATTACGACGAAAAAGAGCGCTGCATTTTTTGCGACATGATTCGCCAGGAAATCGAAACCAGCACACGCATGATTCTCGAAAACGATTATTTCATCGCGCTAGCACCCTATGCTCCGCGCTTTCCCTTCGAAACCTGGATCCTGCCGCGCCAGCACAGTTCCGCTTTCGAGAATATGCCTGCGCCATACTACGGAAGCCTCGCCAGAATTTTGCGCGATTTTCTCAACCGCCTGGATTCCGTCTTGTCTTTCCCTTCTTACAACTACGTGATCCACACTTCTCCCATCGGCGAAGAAATTAACGACCATTATCATTGGCACATCGAAATGATGCCGAAGCTTACAAAAGTGGCGGGATTCGAATGGGGAACTGGTTTTTACATTAACCCAACTCCGCCCGAAGAGGCCGCGCGTTTTCTGCGCGAATCAAAGCAGTAGGGAAGCAGCCGCGCGGAAATTATTTAAATCGTGGGCCTGAATTCCAAGCAGGACCTAGCGAGTACCCGCAGGTTGTAACGCTTCCATCTTGTTGCTGATCACTTCTGCAACTTTCATCAACAGGCTTTGTCGTGTAAACGGTTTCTGCAAGAAAGTTGACTCTGGCTCATACCCGTCCGGCTGGCTGTTGTGCTCCAGATATCCCGACATATAAACAATCTTCAGTTCGGGGTGGCACCGTTTCAATTTGTGCGCTAATTCCGTTCCGCGCATCCTCGGCATCACCACGTCGGTAATCAGCACGTGTATCGACCCTCTGCGCTGCGCCGCAATCTCCAACGCATCCAGCCCATCTTTCGCGACCAGCACCGTATATCCGCTGGCTCTCAAAAATTCGGACGCTAAGTCCCTCACCGCTTCTTCGTCTTCTGCCAGCAGCACCGTTCCGCAACCGCGCATGGACGTGCCGCTTTGCTCCGGCCTCGCCGCTTGCACCGTCTCTCGATTTTGCGGCAAGAAAATCTGGAACTTGGTTCCTTTCCCCGGTTCGCTATCCACCCATATATATCCGCCGCTCTGTTTCACCACGCCATAAACCGTCGAAAGCCCTAGTCCCGTTCCTTTCCCCAATTCTTTGGTGGTAAAGAACGGTTCGAAAATTCGCGCCTTGGTCTGCGCGTCCATTCCTTGGCCGTTATCTTCCACTTCCAGCAGCACGTAATTTCCCGGCACAGTTGGCGGATGCGCTTTCGCGTACTCTGCATCGTGCACAATATTCCGCGTGCGCACGGTCAGATTCCCGCCTCGGCCTCCCATCGCGTCCCGAGCGTTCACCGCCAAATTCATTAACACTTGCTCGATCTGCGTTGGATCCGCTTTCACCAAACCGAGCGATGCTTCCGGGTCAAACTTGAAATCAATGTCCTCGCCGATCAGCACCGGCAGCATTTTGCTGGCGTCCGCAATCAGGGAATTCAAATCTAGAGTTTTTGGCTGCAGGACTTGCATGCGGCTAAAAGCCAGGAGCTGTCGCGTTAACGAGGTTGCGCGATCTGTCGCCTTCCGCACCTGCGTAATGCTGTGGTAGAGGGGAGTCGATGCCGGCAACTTTTCTTCCAACAAATCGCTGTGCCCTTTGATCACCGTCAGCAAATTATTAAAGTCGTGCGCCACACCGCCAGCCAGCCGTCCAACGGCTTCCATTTTTTGCGCCTGCCGCAGTTGATCTCCCAGCCGTTTACTTTGCTCTTCATTCCGTTTCAGAGTGCTTCTCATGCGGTCGAACGCAGCGGTAACTTCCGCCACCTCATCGCCGCTGCCCATATCCACCGGGTATGTGAAGTCACCTTCTTCCAGCGCGCGCACACCATTCACCAGCGTCGCCAGTGGTTTCGTAAACGTATCCGATATCAGGAATACCAACCCAGCCCCGGCGAACACTGCAAATAATCCAAGGCCGATCAGCGCTTGATTCAGCCGCGCTATGAATGCTGCTGCATCATCGTAAGACTTTAGGACCGTGAACGTGACTGGCGGAAACGATCCCGGCGTTAAATCCACCGTGCTCGCGCGATAATGTTCCTTCCCAATCTGAATATTGTTCGTCTTCGGAGAATTTTGAAGCTCGGTTGCCAACGCGCGTTCATCCATCGCTTGCAGCGAACTCACCACCAACTCGCCGCCATATCGAAACGCAACTTGGCAAAACGCAATCCGCCCCACATCGCTTGCCACACTCGAATCCACTTCGCGTCCAACAACCACCGTGCCCAGGTGTTGGTGTCCTGTATCCGTACCCAACTCCACCGGACGGTAAGCTACCTGATACAAATGCCCGTTGCCGTACCACCATCCGCCCGTTTCGCTCATTCCTTTCGAGCGACCCAACATTTCTTCCGCTATCCCCGGCGAAAATCCGGGAATTGAAGTATGCAGCGCAACAATTTTTCCCTGCACGTTGGCCAACGCAGCAAGCTCGTAGCCGCCTGAAAGCCACAAATCTTCCGCCGCATCCTGCACGTCCGGCGAATTGTCTTCTTGTGAAAGCAATGATTTCACGCTGGGAAGTGTAGCCAGCAACTCCGCTTGGCGGTTTTCCTCAAGTTGCCGCACCGCACGCAAGTTCTCAAATGTCAGAATCGAGTTTTGCGTGTCCTTATCTATTTCCCGCTGAACTTGTCCCTCTGCCGTGTGCCCCACGATCAGCAGCGTCGCGAAAGTAAGCCCCGCGATAATTAGAACGATCGACAAAAGAAATTTAGTCCGCAGCCCCAAAACGAAGGAAGTTCCCGGTGCGCGGCGAATCAGGTCTAGACACTTCGAGATTTCGAGTAGTCGCATTGGCAGTTTTCCCCGCACACAGAAAGTAGCAATCGCCATCGCACAGGGAAATGGCCCGCCAGTACTAAGGGGCAGGTCTGTAAGTTATTGATTCAAATAGAGGATATGCCTGGATTTTGTCTAAAGCGCCACTACGACAACCGCCATCGCAGTCGCTCGTCCCGGATTCAGAACCGGGCTCGCCCAATCGAAGAGATCCAAAAAGAAGAGAACTTACTCCGCCAACGGCAGGCTAACGTCTACCGTCGTTCCTTCGCCAGTGGATTTTATCGAGAATTTTCCGCCCATTACTCGCACTCTTTCGCGCATCCCCGCGATTCCTACGCCAATCAGCTTCCTGCCCGCGTCGAATCCTTTCAGCACATCTGGTTCAATGCCGCGTCCTTCGTCACAAATTTCCACGTGAACGCTTTCGGCGTCCGCCTCCATGCGAATCTTCGCCACATGGCTGCCCGAGTGCCGATGAATGTTCGCCAAGCTTTGCTGTACCACGCGAAACAGAACCGTCTCGGTCTCACGCGGCAATCGTCCCAGGCCTTTCGGCGCGTCCAACTGCACTTTAATTCCGCTTCTCTCCGCAAACCCTTCCACGTACCAAGCCAGCGCGGACACTAGTCCCATTTCATCCAATAGCGGCGGATGCAGCAAATACGAGATGGTTCGCACTTCCGACGTGCAACGGTTCGCCATATCCAGCGAGTCCGAAATTTGCCGCGCCACGGACTCGTCCAGATTCGGATTCTGGCTCAGCCCGCTAAGGTTCATTTCGATCGCCGCCAGATATTGCCCCGCGCTGTCGTGCAATTCCCGTGCGATGCGCCTCCGCTCTTCGTCCTGCAAACTGATCACTCTCGCCGAAAGATGCCGCAACTGCTCGGTGCGGTCATCGATGATCGCTTCCATCTCCGTCTGGGTTCGCCTCAGCAGCGTTTCAGTCCGCTTGCGAGCTTCGATCTCATCTTCGCGTTCCTTTCGAGCCGCGCGCTCTGATTCGATCGATTCCAACAGATGCAGGCCGCACGAAGTAAATTCCGCAAGCACGGTCATTAACCGCACATCTTCGGAATCGAATTTCACACCTTCATTGTGCGAAACAATCCACAACGTCCCCTGAATTTCCTCACTGATCGGAAGCGGAAAAATTAAAGTTTCCACAATGGGAGGATTAACGTCCCTAAAATATTCGAAGTACCTGGCCGGATAGGAAAATAACTGCGGAGATCCCAGGTTCAGACAAACCGCGCTGGGACTAAACTCCTTCGGCTTTATTTTGCCGACGTATCCTTCCAACGCTCCCCGTAAATGCGTCCAACGAAAAACCGAATCGACGTCTGGCCGCTCTTCCAGCAGACTGATGCCTGCGGTCCCCGCGCGGCAAAGGTGAAGAGCCATTTCCAACAGCGTTTCTACAAGCTTGTGCGGCTTTCTCGCCATCACACGCGCGAGTCTCTGCAGCGATTCCGCTTCTTCTCTTGGGTCGCGTCCTTTCGGCGGACGCGAATAGAGCTGCCCGGTAATCAGGACGTCTTCTAATTTCACGGGTTCGCGTTGCGGTGCTGGAACAGGACTATTTGCCATCATTGCGCCATATCGTATGTGCCGCATGGCACTGTTGCCCAGGGAACAGCAAGTGAAGTTTACCACGACCCGCGGGCATACCGTATTTCTGAGAGCGACGTCAGGCTTTCTCTGCGCGCAAACCTCTATCTTTTAATGAAATACCCGCATTCGAGTGCCAATTTACGTCATTTGCTGTATGGCCGACGAGCATTCAACAACCTAACCTTTATTCTGCAAAGCTTGATTTAGAAGTTGCTATGCCTCGGCTATGCGCACGCGTTTGTAAATTAAATTCGGAATTTCTTAACGATTCATCAATTCAATAGTTAGAGAAAAAAGGAGAACACAAGTGGCAAACCAAGAAAAGCATTCGAATCAGCAGCACGGTAATCGCGAAGGCCAGAAAAGCGGACAGCAGGGCGGCCAAGGCGGTCAGCAGGGCGATCGCGAAAATCAAAGGCCGGACCAACAGGGTGGCCGGCAAGAAAGCAACCAGGGCCAAAAAGATAAACAACACAACAAGCACTAATCTGAGTTTCGAAGTTGAGAATCCATAAGTTAAAGATCGAAAGGAGACAAAAGTGAAAGTCGGAAAGTGTTTCGCGGCACTCGGAGCCACGCTATTTTTGAGCGCTTCGCTCCTCGCAAGCGTTCCACAAAATCAGCAACCAGCTCCAGACAACACGAAGAACAACCAGGGTGACGCCAGCAGAGACGCCACCACCGCCGATCAGCAGAAAATGAATCCTGCCGATCGCAACACCACCAGGCAAATTCGCAAATCGATCATCCAGGATAAATCTCTTTCAACCTACGCGCACAACATCAAGATCATCACGCAGGACGGTAAGGTCACATTGAAGGGACCGGTCCGCTCCGAAGATGACAAAGCCAGCATCGAAGCCAAGGCCGCCGCAGTCGCCGGCGCAGGCAACGTCGTAAACCAATTAGAAGTCGCTCCAAAACAGTAAAAGATTCCCGCAAGGACCGTTGAGATAAAAAAAGGAGAAATGAAAAATGTCGGACAATAAGAAAAAGTCAGTGTTCGGAATCTATAACACGCGCGAGTCAGTCGAGCGTGCTGTCGATACGTTCTTAAAGAGCGGCTTCACCACCTCGGATATCTCCGTTCTTTTGCCGGAGAATTTGGGCGGCAAGCCGATCGCGACTCATAAGGACACCAAGGCTCCCGAAGGCGCAACCGCTGGCGGAGCAGGCGGTGCGGTAGTCGGTGGCACGCTGGGTCTCTTGGCTGGAATCGGCGCTCTTGCCATTCCTGGCCTTGGGCCTTTTATCGCTGCGGGTCCCATTATGGCCGCTTTGGCCGGCATGGGAGTCGGTGGCGCGGTCGGCGGCTTTGCCGGTGCGCTGATCG
>Ga0209009_1000201_pt1 | contig 24174 bp, 21 predicted proteins | sample BlaSpr_A8_OM3_M2_FD_187979 | JGI IMG/M metagenome (GOLD analysis project Ga0209009, IMG submission 187979) | Forest soil microbial communities from Thunder Bay, Ontario, Canada - Black Spruce, Ontario site 2_A8_OM3_M2 (SPAdes) (version 2) | ecosystem: Environmental > Terrestrial > Soil > Boreal... | reverse complement strand
GCGTTGCAATCCACCCTGAATCAAAGCTTCCGACAATGGGTCTTCGACGTACTTCTGTAACGCGCGCCGGAGCGGCCGCGCGCCATAATTTCTATCGCTGCAAGTTTTTTCTAGAATCCACTGGCGCGCTTCCGGAGTCAGTGCGATCTGCACTTGGCGGTGCACCAATGTCTCATTAATCTGCCCGACCAGCAAATCGATGATCCGCAACAGATCGTCGTCCGTGAGCGAGTTGAACAATATCACTTCATCCAGACGATTGAGGAACTCGGGATTGAAAACCCGCTTCACCTCGCTCATCACCATGTCGTCTTGACTCTTGGCTATGGAGTCGAGCTCTTTCGACGCGAAACCGAGGCCGGCCTGTTTTTGCAGTTGCCGCGCTCCCAGGTTCGAAGTCAGTATGATAATTGTGTTGCGGAAATCTACCGTGTTGCCCAGCCCGTCCGTCAGCTGTCCATCTTCAAAAACTTGCAGCAAGATGTTGTACACGTCCGGGTGTGCTTTTTCAATCTCATCCAGAAGAATTACGGAATAGGGAGTTCGGCGCACGCGCTCGGTCAGTTGTCCGCCTTCCTCATATCCCACGTATCCTGGAGGCGCTCCGATCAATTTCGACACGGAATGCTTCTCCATATATTCCGACATATCGAAGCGAACCAGAGACTTCTCGCTGCCGAACAAAAATTCCGCCAGCCTTCGCGCAACTTCCGTCTTGCCCACGCCCGTCGGTCCCAGGAACAGGAAGCATCCGACCGGACGCCCGGGAGCCTTCAGGCCCGCGCGGCTTCGTCGAATCGCCCGCGCCAACGCAGTGATAGCCTTGTCCTGGCTGATCACGCGGCGGTGCAGCTCTTCTTCGATGCGCAACAGTTTCTGTTGTTCGTCTTCCTTGATGGCGGAAACCTGGATTCCAGTCCAGCGCGCCACTACTTCCTCGATATCTTCGCGCGTAACGATGCCGGTGGACGAATCGTCAATCTTCAGTTTTTCACGCAGCATGCGCAGATGCTCTTTCTCTTTGCGCTCTTCTTCAGAATAAAACCGCGCCTTTTCAAATTCGTGATTGGCAATAGCCGTTTCCATCCGGTGCGTAATAAATTTAACGCGCTTCTGCACCTCGGAAACTTCATCCGGCAGCATTGCCTGGCGGAGTTTCACTCGCGAACCCGCTTCATCCAGCAGGTCAATCGCTTTGTCCGGCAGGAAACGGTCGGGGATATACCGGTTCGATAGGTACACCGCGTATCGAATAGCCTCGTCGGTATAGCTGACGGCATGGAACTTTTCGTAGCGGTCGCGAACGCCTTGCAGCACGCGAATCGCTTCTTCTTCATTCGGCGCGGAAACCTTTACTGACTGAAAGCGTCGCTCGAGCGAACGATCCTTCTCTACCGACTTGCGATACTCTGCCGGGGTCGTGGCGCCAATGCACTGAATTTCGCCGCGGCTGAGCGCCGGCTTCAAAATGTTGGCTGCGTCGAGCGAACCTTCCGCCGACCCTGCGCCCACCAGCGTGTGCAACTCATCGATGAACACAATCGCGTTCTGGCTTTCCATCAATTCCTTCATGATGGTCTTCAGGCGCTCTTCGAACTGCCCGCGATATTTTGTTCCAGCAACGATCAGGGAAAGATCGAGTGAAAGAATGCGCTTATCCGCTAGAAATGGCGGAACGTCTCCATCGGAAATTCTTTGCGCCAGGCCTTCGACGATCGCGGTTTTCCCTACGCCTGGTTCCCCAATCAAGACAGGGTTGTTCTTCGTGCGCCGGCATAGGATCTGAATGGCGCGTTCCAACTCTCGGTCGCGGCCCACCAATGGATCAAGCTGTCCTTCCATCGCCGCCTGCGTCAAGTCGCGGCTGAACTCGGCTAGCAGTGAAGCCTCTTTCGGACGGTTGACTGGCACTTTCTCTCCTGCGCTGCGCGTCAACTCCTCGCGCACAGCTGAAAGACGCAATCCACGCTCCTGCAAAATCTCCGCGCCAAAGGATTTCTCTTCGCGCAAGACTCCTAAGAGTAGATGCTCGGTGCCCACATGCTTGTGGCCCAACCTTTCTGCTTCTTCCGCCGCAAAGTTCAGGATGCGTTTGCACTCCTGGCTCAGAGGCACTTCCACCGATGTGGAAATACGTTCGCGCACGGTGATGCGCGCTTCGATTTCCTTTCGAATCGATTCAATGGAGCCGTGCGAGCGCAAAAACCGGTTCGCCAGCGCCTTGTCCTCGCGGAGGAGTCCTAACAGCAAGTGCTCAGTCTCGATGTAGGGGCTTCCATACTGGCTCGCCTCGTAGCGCGCAAAAAAGATTACGCGCCGAGCTTTTTCTGTATAGCGTTCAAACACGAGTCACCTGCACTCTCCCAAGGTTTTGGTCGGGTCCCGTTGGAACTGAAGCAGCACCTGCGGAATCTGCGTGCACGTTTGTGGCCGGTGTCAGCTTGCCTCGTTCCATTAGCAGAACGCGGCCAGTTCGCCTTGCCAGCGATAAGTTGTGAGTGGCCAATACAGAGGTTAGATGGCAAGAAGCATGAAGACGCTGCATTAGCTCAAAAACATTTTCGGCGCTGCGTTCGTCCAAATCTCCGGTAGGTTCATCGGCAAGTAGCAAAGCGGGGCCGTTCACCAGCGCGCGCGCAATTGCCACGCGCTGCTGCTCGCCTCCGGAAAGTTCACCGGCACGCTGTTCGGTTCGACTGGCCAACCCCACCTCTGAGAGCCATTCGCCGGCCGTTTGGAGCGCCTGCTCCAACGCCACGCCCCGAACCAGCAAAGGCATCGCTACATTTTCGGCAGCCGTAAAATCCGGCAGCAGGTGATGACGCTGCCAGACTAGCCCAACGGCGCGGTTGCGATACTCCGCCAGTTCCGCCTCGGAAAAAGACCGGAGCGAATTCCCGCCGAAGTATACTGTACCGCTCGTCGGAGTGTCCAGCGCAGCGAGGACGTGCAGCAAAGTGCTTTTGCCCGTTCCTGACGGCCCCACAATCGAAACCATCTCTCCGCGGAGTATTGAAAAATCCAACCCATCGATTGGAACGATTTCTTGCGCACCTGAGCGAAAAGATTTCCGTAGATTGTCACAACGCAGGAGTGTCTCAGGCGTAGCCAGGCTTTCTCTGGCCCGTTCTTCAAAGACTGCGGCGCTCGAATTCGACTGGGTCTGCATGTCTTCGCAATAAGCTATCTCAATTAGGATGCCGAACCCGAAGTTCTGTATGTCCTTCCTTTACAGCCTGCTAGCCAACCACGGCCCCACCGCGGATAGCTCTGATTCTAATGAATTTCACTTTTTGCCCGTACTGTTACCACGTCCGGACATTTGTCTCTTTTTGGGTCTCGTTTATCCTCTGCCGATACTTCGCCTCTTTTTCGATTCTAACACGTCTGAAGAACAACAAGTTTCTGGGAATTATTCGAAGCGAAGAATTTGCACAGGCAAGATCTTCGCAGCGGCGCGCGCAGGAACAATTGTTGCCGCGATGCTGATGGCGAATGCGGCGGCGGCAATCCACACCGAGTCCAGCGCGTTGGCTTGGAATGGGACATATGGAATTGCATAGACTTCCGGATTCAGCGGGATCAATCGCCACTTATCGGCGACCCACGCCAATACGTAACCGAGCAACAGTCCCGCCGCCGTGCCGGTAATGCTCACCACGATCCCTTGCACGATGAAAATCTTCCGAATCTGCGCACTTCGCGCTCCCATCGCCATTAGGACAGCGATATCCCGCGCCCGATCCGTTACCGTCATCGTAAGCACCACAAGAATATTCAATCCCGCCACAAATGTGATCAGCCCGATGAACAACGCGGTGACCAGTTTTTCCAGGCTCAGCGCTCGAAACAGGGCTCGGTTCTCGTCCATCCATGTGCTCGTAGTAAATCCATCTCCTGCTCGGCGCAAAAGTGCATCGGCGATAGCTGGCGCGTCATCCATATTTGTTACGCGCACTTCAAGCAGGCTCACCACATCGCCAATTCCCGCAAGACCCTGCGCCGATTGCAAGTTTACGAATCCCCAGTTCGCATCGTAATCGTAGAATCCTGAGTCAAATATTCCTGCGAGGCGAAACCGTCTTGAACGCGGAAGCATTCCAAAAGGCGTCAAGTTTCCCTGCGGGCTGGTCAACGTCACATAATCCCCAGCGGAGAGCCTCATGTCATCCGCCAGGATGCGTCCCACTAAAAGCGCCGGGATTCCGTCCGCATCGGGGGCGAAGTCAGGCGACCCCGCCACGATGTTGTGCAGCGCCTCGCTCGCGCGCCGCTCAAGTTCAGGGTCCACGCCTTTGAGCACAATGCCGCGAGCGTGCGGACCCGAAGACAGCAGAACCGTATCGTAAATCGCAGGCTCAATCGAACGCACACCGGGCGTTCCGGCCAGGTGCTCCATCAATCGTCGGTAATCGCGAATCCCTTCGGAGCCGATCGGCTTCAAGTTCACATGCGCGGTGACACTTAGCAACCGGTCACGAATTGCCTGGCGGAAACCGGTGTTCATCGAAAGCGCGATGACCAGCGTTGTGACGCCCGCCGCTACTCCAATCACCGCAAGTAGCGTCACAATTCGCAGCACTGCAGGCCGGTTTGGCGAGCGCAAATACCGGAGCGCTACCAGCCATTCAAACGTCATTTCGCATCACCGCTCTTTTCAGCGGCTGGCGGCTCTTCGGCCTCGCCGCCTTCCGCTCGTAATAGCGGGAACAAAACCACTTCCCGAATCGTGTGCGAATCCGTCAGAAGCATCACGAGACGGTCAATTCCCACGCCCTCACCCGCGGTTGGCGGCAGCCCATGCGAGAGCGCTCGAATGTAGTCAGTATCCACTTCCTTCGGTAACTCCAGACCTCCCTTCTCCACCTGTTCGCGGAAACGCTTCTCTTGTTCGAAGGGATCGTTCAACTCCGAAAAACCATTCGCCAGCTCCATCCCCGCGATGAAAAGCTCGAACCGCTCGGTCAACGAGGGATCGTCCGCCTTCTGTTTCGAAAGCGGCGAGATAGCCGTGGGAAAATCGTAAATAAATGTCGGCTGCACCAGATGTGGCTCGGCAACTGTCTCGAAAAGCTCTCCAATTAACTCTCCGTCAGACAGCTCTTTCACCTTAGCAATCGGCGGCAAGCCGTTCGAATTCGCAAATATGTTGTACCGTTCCGCAAGTGCGCGCGGCCCGCCCGCCGCAGCTAGTTCGTCCGCTGCTGGAACTGTCCCAGCCGCACTCGGCCAATACTTCCGAATCGCTTCTCGCATCGTTAGACGCTCAAAGCGCGCAAAATCAATGTCGTTCTCTCCGAACTTAAAGCTCATGCTCCCGCAGATTTTCTCCGCCAGCCCTCGAAACAATTCCTCCGTAAGGTCCATCAGCTCCAGATAGTCGCTATAAGCCTGGTAAAACTCGAGCATGGTGAATTCCCGCTCATGGATCGCATCCACACCTTCATTCCTAAAGTTCCGATTAATCTCAAACACGCGATCCAGCCCGCCCACCACCAGCCGCTTCAGATAAAGTTCCGGCGCGATGCGAAGATACAAATCCATCTTGAACGTGTTGTGATGAGTCACAAAAGGCCGCGCCGTTGCGCCTCCCAGAATCGGGTGCATCATCGGCGTCTCCACTTCCATATACCCTCGCGCCTCAAAAAACTGCCGTATCTCGCGGATAATATGCGCCCGCCGCAGAAAAGTTTCGCGCGTGCGCTCGTTCACAATCAAATCCACATATCGCCGCCGGAAACGCTGCTCCATATCGGCAAGTCCATGCCATTTTTCCGGCAGCGGCAACAACGCTTTGCTCAACAACTCAATCTTCTCAACCCACACTGTCAATTCATTTGTTTTCGTACGGAAAAGGCGCCCCGACACTCCCATAATGTCGCCGAGGTCCAGAAGCTGGAAAAGTTTGTAAGCCTCCTCGCCCACCGCATCCAATCGCACGTAAATCTGCAGCCGCGCTCCATCGCCAACAATATGCGCAAACGCCGCCTTCCCGTGCGGACGCAGCGCGATAATTCGCCCCGCCACCTGCACATTCACAGGCTCGGCTTTTAGCTTCTCCGCCGTGCGGTTCGCAAACTGCTCGCCAATTTGCCGCGCGGTGTGCGACCAGGCAAACTTCCGCGGATAGGCCGCATATCCCAAAGCTTCGATATCGCTCAACTTCTTGCGGCGCTGCTGAAACTGATCGACTGGTTCAAATTCCAATGGATCACAATCCTTTCGGCTAGCGGGCTTGCCGGGAACTCCGGGTTTTTTGATGGGTCGCGCGCAGTATATCGATTGCTTTCCACGAGCGTCAAGAAAACGCCTCTGGCCAAAACCAGTGGTATAATCCGCCCCGCTACTTGGGGAGGGCGCGTGCTCGGAAGACGGAGGCGGACGCCTGCCGTTGCGCGTCACAGTGTCACCGAAGACTGGATAGCTGCGCTGCCGCGCGAGAAGGGGCACGTGTACGAGACTACCGTGCGGCAATGGGAATCTTCCTTCGCCATGATGAGCGTGGCGCTGGACGGAGCGCTATCCCTGCGCGCACGCGGCGAACTTGTCTGCGCCCGCCAGCAAGTTTTCGTGTCAGCCGATCTTCTCGTGCGTGTCGCTGACGCGCTTATAGCTTCTTGCGACGCTCTTTCCGCTCGCGGTCGTCACTTGGCCAATCTTCCTCTGGTCGAGCCTCTCAAGACTGAGTTCTTCCGCGGCGAAACCGCTCAGAACGCCGCCCACTGGAACGAGCTTCTCCACCACGTCCTGTTTGCCAACCGCTCGCGCTTCTTTCAGAAGCTCCGCATCCTAACCGATACGGTCGAACATGTCGTTCGCGAGTTCGACGAGACCGCCGAAGACCTCGGCCAGGGCCTTTCCATCCAACCAGCCGATAGTTGGAAGAGCCTCGACTGTCTGCACTATGACTTCAACACCTGTCTGTGCGAATCGGAAATAATACTGAAATCCTTTCTTCGCGCCCTTCCGTCCGAGCAGCTCGCAACCTTTGCCATCGAGATGGGTTCTGTGCCAGTGGTCAAAACTATTCGGCAGAGGTTGAAGGCGCGCTCTCGCATCGTCCGTGCTTCGGCTTAGAGGTGCTTTCGCTTTTTCATTTCCTTTCTGAGCGTTCTCGCAGCGCCTATAGCTCACGCCCCGGATGGATTCCGCGCTCGTCTAAACATGAACAACACTAGACGCTGGAAGGAATTCCAACGAAAATACCCAAGTACCACAGGCTCGCTACACCAATACTGGGATGGCAGCCTCCTCTGACTGTCGTAAATTGTCAGCGACGGGAATTTGTTGCGGGTTAAGAACCACAAGTACAACTTCTAAGGCGACCGACGCATCGCAGCTAGGGATGCGTCCCGACGGGTAGCGTGGCCCGAACGAGACGAACTGATACGGACGAGTTGCCGGAGGCGGAGGCTATCCGGCTGGCCCAGCAGGGCAATGCGCCGGCATTCGAGCGTTTATACCGACTGCATAATCGCCGTGTGTATTCGCTGTGTCTTCGGATGGTAGGAAATACGGCCGAGGCGGAGGATTTAACTCAGGAAGCCTTCCTCCAGCTCTTCCGGAAAATCGCTACTTTCCGCGGCGAATCTGCTTTTTCCACATGGCTGCATCGGCTGGCCGTTAATGTCGTGCTGATGAAGTTGCGTAAGAAGTCCGGAACGGAAACTTCGCTCGACGAAATGACCGAGCCGGATGAAGAATCCGGCGGCCCTCGTAGAGACTTTGGCACTCCGGACTTACGGCTTAGCGGCTCGATTGATCGCGTGAACCTGCAGCGCGCCGTGGAGCAATTGCCTCCGGGATATAAGGCGGTCTTCGTGCTTCATGATGTTCAGGGTTACGAACACAACGAGATTGCGGAAATCATGCAGTGTTCCATCGGTAATTCTAAATCACAGTTGCACAAAGCGCGTATGCGGCTCCGCGAGCTCCTTCACGAAGCCATGCGCGACAAGGCCCGCGAAGATCGGAAGGCTGCCAGCGCCGAGTCCGGCAGCGAGGATTAAAAGAAATGGCCACCATCGCTTGTAAAGAATTCACGGACCGCCTCGATTCTTGGATGGGCGGTGACCTTCCATCCGACGCCCAAGCTCATCTCCGCAACTGTCGCAATTGCCGCAGCCTTATCGAGGATCTAAAGGCCATTTGCACAGAAGCATCCAGCTGGCGCGCTGAAGAAATCGAAGTCCCGCTCCGCATCTGGGCTTCCCTCCAATCTCATCTCGAGCAGGAAGGCTTGATTCACGAAAATCGTCCTGCTGACGCAGCCAAAACCATCTGGTTCGGGGGTTGGCTCGCCGCTCTGCCGCGCCCTGCCCTTGCTGGCGCTTATTTAACCCTGCTTATCGCAGGTGCCTTTGCTCTAAGCCGTCCCATTAATAAACAGACCAACGAAGCGCGCTGGCTAGCAGCCTCTGAGGATTCCACGCTCCCGTTGCGTGCCCAGCTAACCGCCGAGCAAGATTCCTTCGCTTCTTTCAATAACGCGAACCCTGCCGTCGCCGCTTCCCTCAACAAAAACTTAGCAATTGTTGACAACTACATCGCTTTATGTGAAAAAAGTGTGCAAGAAGAACCCCAGAATGAAGTGGCGCGGGATTATCTCTACGAAGCCTATCAGCAGAAGGCGGATCTGCTAGCGCAGATGACGGAACGCGGAGAAAACAACCGATGAGCACCACTCACTTCGTTCGCAAGCAGTTCATTTGGACCGCAAGTTGGAAGCCGATGGCGGTAATTGTACCGAGCCTTTTGTTTTGCAGTATGCTTTCGGCCGACCCGCAACCGCCTCGCCGCCAGGAACAACATTTCAAAGTCGAAGCCCATCCCGTCGTAACCATTCACAATCCGAATGGCTTGATCACGGTGAAAGCCTGGACCAAGGCTGAAGTGATGGTGATCTCGAATCGCGCGAGCGACAACGTGGAAGTTGACGCTGAACAGATGGGCAATCGCGTGGACGTTTCCACCCATGCCGCTTCTGACAATGTCGCGCCCGATGATATGCGCGCCGACTACCAGATTAACGTTCCGGAAGACGCCGAGCTCCAGATTCACAACGATTCCGGAGAAGTGAACGTCGCCAACGTGCTGGGCGACATGAACGTCGAGACGGTGGCAGCAGCCGTTGATCTCGAAGATTCCGCCGGCTATGTCACCATCAAAACCGTCGGCGGCTCTTTCCAGTGCACGCGTTGCGCCGGAAAACTCGAAATTTCTTCCATCAGCGGTAATCTTCGCCTCACCGACATTCACAGCTATCGCGTGCACGCGCAAACTTCCACCGGCAACATTCTTTTCTCCGGTGAGTTTCTACCAAACGGTATTTATCGCCTGAAGAATTACAGTGGCGTGATTGAAGTCCGCTTTTCGCCGGCGGATTCCTTCGACTTGAGCGCCACTTCGCTGAAGGGAAAAGTGATCAACGAAGCCAGCTTGACGCCCAAGAGCCATCAGCAACATTTCTACAGCAGGTTCGGCAACAGCTTGTTCGGCACCTTTAACGCCGGCCGCGCGAAAGTTGAACTGACCTCCTTCGATGGTACAATCAATATCCTTAAACGTGATTGATTGCGCCATTCCGCAATTTCTTAAACCCATTACCGGCATCCAGCATCATGATCTCTGAAATACGCGTGCGCAGACTCGTCTGCCTTACCGGATTCATGGGTAGCGGCAAATCCACCGTCGCGCGGCTGCTCGCGCGTCAAGTTGGCTGGCAGCATGTGGACCTCGACCAGCGCATCATCGAACATACTGGCCAATCCATTCCTAATATTTTTGCCAAGCTGGGCGAACCGGAATTCCGTCGCATCGAGCACGAACAGCTCGCGCGCATTCTTGGCGAGTCGGCCGAACAACAAAAGTCCCGTATCGTTTCCCTGGGCGGCGGAACCACCGCGCAACAGCAGAATGTCGCGCTTTTGCGTCGGACCGACATCGCGCTCATCTGGTTGCACTGTCCCGTCGCAGATCTCTTGAAACGCGCCGCCCGCATCACCGACCGTCCGCTCTTTCGCGATGAAGCTAGTTTCCGCAAGCTCTACGACGAGCGCCTGCCCTCTTACGAACTCGCTGACTTTAAAGTCGAAGCCAACACCGAGCCCTTACGCGTAGTCGAACAGATTCTTGGACTGGGAATCTTTCCCAAGGTGACTGCATGAATCCAAAATTGATGTCTCCGCGCTCCTGGTCCGTGCCCCGCGTGGCATTTTTCATTCCCCCGGTGCTGTTCGCTGCCGTGATCATCCCTTCCACAGCTCCCTCCCGTGCAGGACGCTCAAGTTTAATGAACACTCCCTCTCGGCCCGCTGCTTCCCTCATCGTGGCTGACAAAGGGAAACTGCGCATCCTGGTTAATGGTCAGCAAGTGGGCAAGGAAGAATTTGAAATCAGCCCGAGCGGCAGTAACTGGGTGGCCAAGGGCATAGCGGAAATTCAAAGTCCGCAGGGAAACTCACACGTAAACGGCACTCTGGAATTAATGCCGGACGGCGCACCCATACATTACCAATGGTCCACGGACGCCCCGAAAAAAGCCTCGGCCGTAATTGCGTTCGATGGCCCGAAAGCCGACATCGAGCTGCACCTCGAAGGCGCTCGCCCTTACAACCAGCAGTTCACTTTCAACTCGCCTCTGGTGGTCATTCTGGATAACAACCTCTACCATCAATACGCCATTCTCGGCCGCATTTACGATTGGGATAAAAAAGGCGTGCAAACTTTTTCAGTTCTCGTCCCGCAGGAAAACACGCCTGGAAGCATCACCGTCGAATCGCTCGGCAAGCAGCCTGTGGGTAGTGCGCAACTCGAAGAATTACGCGTGAAGACGGAAGACAATGAAATTGACGCATTTTTCGACGGCCCCAAGCTGATGCGCCTGGTCGCTCCCGCTGCTAACGCCGAAATAGTCCGCGAATAGAATCAAATCCGCTTTCGCCACTCGCGATTCGGGCGCCGCGACTTGGATCTCTGCGAATAAAAAAACTAAAGGCCCGGGAGCGCGCCCGGGCCTTGGGGTGGGAGTTACAAGTGGATGTTTAGTGTACCGCTAAAGCTGCGCGCGGCGGACCATATGCGTCGATTCACTAGGCTTCGGTTTTTCGATGGTCACCGCAACGCTCATCTCCGAACCTTTGCGAAGAATTCCCAGGCTCACCGTTTTCTCGTCACTCTTGTCGCGCAGTTGCTGGCGCAGCTCGCTGAGCGAACCCACCGGCTTGCCGTTTATCTTGACGATCACGTCCCCCGCCTTGAGTCCGGCTCTCTCCGCGGCGGTGCCTGAGCGAACTTCTCGAACCAGGATGCCTGCCCCGTTCGGTGCGCCGAAATAATCTCCTAGTTGACCCGAAAGATCTTCCGCGCTGATTCCCAGCGAAGGCGCGCGGTTATCCATGTCACCCAACACCATGGGCGCGTCCGTGTGGAAATCAAAGTTTGGATCGCTCAGGACGTAGGCGTTTCCGAAATCGCGCATTTTGCCTTTCATCTTCTTTTCGTAAAATGCGCTGCGATCGCCCAGTTCTACCGAAATTTCTTGTGTCCCGCCATTGCGCGAAATTGTTAGCGAGATATTTCGTCCCGCTGGCGTTTCGCGAACCAGCCGCCGGAATTGAACGGCGCCTTCCACCGCTTGTCCGTCGTAGCGCGTAATCACATCGTGTTGTTTCAAACCGGATTTGGCCGCTGGACTATCTGGCTCGACATCCACCACTTCCACGCCGCGGACTTCCGCAAGCTTCAAGTCCTTGGCCTTCTCAGCATTCACTTCGCCAATTTCCACTCCCAGCCAGCCGCTGCCTTCGTCCGTTGAACGGGTAAAAACCCTCGGCTCCTGCCCCCACACGTCGGCTGCCTTTTCCTGCGCTTGCGCGGCGAGATCCGCGGCGCGCGACGCAAGCTCCTGCGCACTAGCTCCCCACTCACCCTGATGCCCCGCCATGCGGGCCGAGAGACCTTGTAACTTGGCGATTTGCGGCGCGTTCATCTCGACCTCCTTCGCGATCTTGTCTTGCAGGTCGGCAAGCTCTTCCTGCAGTTCCTGTTCATTAATACGCGCGGAGTCCCTCAATTGTTCCAGGGTATCTTTTAAATCTGGGCAAGCAGTTGCCGGCTCAGAAGGGGTTGGCGCGGCGGTGGGACCGGCTGGGATTGGGCTTTGAGTTGAGGATTGCGCGCTTAACGTTCCGGGTATGCTAGAAACCATCAGCAACATGATCCCGAAACTTGCAAACGGATACGGGAACTTCTTCATGTAGTTGTCCTCGCTTTAGTTAGTACGCCCCTTCAGACACCTGGCCTTTGCAGGAACAGGCGTATGCCGCCGTTAATCGTGCGGACTGAAATCTGGCCGCCTCCCACTCCTAATTTTGCTTGATAGGCGCGGGCCCCCGGCGATCCAGCAGTCGAAGTCACCGGCAAATCCGAAGTCACGTCACCGTTCATGCTCAGCACCTTCACATCTGCGTGGGCTGACGTAGGCAATCCCAGAACAACCGAGCCGTTCACCGTTTCTAGATTCATGGGACCGCCGTCGGAGAGTTGGCGAAGCTCCAAGCGAACATTCCCATTGGTAGTCTTCTCGCTGAACCGGCCTGTGCTGTTGGTCACTTCCACATTTCCGTTCACGGAACGCAGCGCTCCCGAGCCATCTACACCGCGAACGATTACGCTTCCGTTCACCGTTTCCACGCTTCCCAGCAGGATTCGATACGGCACGTGTACGTGATATTCCACTGCTACTTCCGCGCCTTCCCCTTTCGGATAGCGCGTGTGCACCGCAATCTTGCCCGGCGTGCTGTCCACTTCAATTTTCACCAGCTCCAAGTCGTGCTGATCGCTCTGAGAACTTTTTACCGCGGTCACTTCCACCTCATCGCGTTCCCAACCGTCCACCTGCACGGATCCATTTACATTGTCTAGCAGGAAGCTTCCGCCCGGCGGCAGCGGATAGGTTTGTTTGAAGAGCTTGTCAATTTCACCGGCAGAAGAGTTGGGTGAGAAAAAGAGGATTGCGGCCAGCAACAAAAGAAAGCTCGCTGCAGCTTTCACCGGCCATTGGAAATGGGACTGGCATGGCCTGCTTCGCATCGTCGTTTGCACAGTACGCCCCCCTTGAATCTACTACTTCTCTGGTCTGTGGACGTTCGGCCCTCTTTCGGCCGGGAATCTTTTCGCCTGCACGATCTGGGCAATGCCGCGCCACGACGCTTTGTTGCTCCGTCTACGGCGCATTCTCGTGCGCTTGCGCTCGCTCGAGTTGCTGTAACTGCAAACGTATTTTCTCCTGCATTTGTTCCATTTGTTGTTTGTATAGCTGAACTTGTTTGTTCGCGTCACTGGCTACCAGGCGTATGTTTCCCGCCACCGTGCGCAAATGCAGCACTTCGCCTCCGCCATTCAAAGGACCTTCCGCGCGAACCATGTGCCCACCGCTGTCGGACGAGCCGTCCTCGCTCATCTTCAGTTGGAACGCCGGATCGACAATCACGCGATGCTCATCGCCCGATTGAACCTGCGCATCGATGGTCACCGGTAGTTGCCGCGGAAGATACACGACAATGTCGCCGTCATTCGATTGCAACTCGCACTGGCTCGGCGATTTCACCGGGGCCACAAACCATGCCGTGATAGCTCCCGCTCCCGTGGACGCCTTCACCGGGCTATCCACTTGCGTCAGATAAATACTGCCTCCCACCGTTTGAAGATCGGTTGGCCCCGAAACACGCACCACGCGAATACCGCCCCCGCCTGTTTTCGCCCGCACCAACCCGGTGGATTCCCCTACCTCAATCTGTCCGCCCGTAGTCTCTGCATTCAGCGCGCTTCCAGAATGTTCCACCGTCACGTTTCCGCCCGCGGTCTGCAGTTTCGCCACGCCTTCCACGGACGCCATGCGAATGTGGCCGCCGCTCGTATGCAGCGTCGCGCCGCCAGAAACCGCGCCAGTCGTAATATGCCCGCCGCCGGTATTGGCGAACAACCCTCCGCTTACATTGTTCACCGTGATGTGCCCGCCGCCGGTCACCAGCCGCGCTTCACCGCCAACATTTCCCGCCATGATGTTGCCGCCGGACGTTAGCACCCTCTCCGGCCCATCAATGTCATCGCTATCGATGTTTCCGCCGCCCGTTGATAGATCCAGGCTGTAATTTTTCGGCACGTTCACCGTCACGGTCACCCACAGCCGACCGCTCGACAACCGCGACGTTTGCCCTCGCAGATAAACTCCATCTCCCGTCTCGCGCGCGCTCACCGAAAAATTCTTCAACAGTTCTTTCGCATCTTTCTGCGAAGCATCCGTCTCCAGATGAACGGTGTAATCAATCTTTCCTGAATTTTGTGTGTGCACTACGATGTTGCCCAGATCCAGCGCCAGGTGGAGTCGTAGCCCGTCGCGCGTTGTAATCGCGCCTCTCAAATCGGATTTCAGCCGTGTGCTGGGAGTACGGGGACCATTCTGCGGATCCGCCAAAGCAGAACTAGCCAGCGTGGATAGAGCGAACAACGCGAGAAAGGTAATCTTGCAGGTGAGAGTTAAACCGGAGAATTCGCTAAAGTATTTCCCGATGGCGCGCAAGGGCCTGGAAAGCATCGCTCGCGCCATTTTAGAACTTTTGCCGCGGCCCTAGATCTTGAATCGCCGCCGCGCTCTGCAGGCGAATGTATGTGCTGGGATCGTTGTGCATGCGCTCTCGCAACACGGAGAGCAAGTGATCGTCCGATTCCACTTGTCCCTTCGCTGCCATCGCCCGCAACGCGTTGATTGCTTCCACGCGCACGCCGGGATTCTGATCGTCCACCAGCGCATCGAGCAAAGTCTGTTGAATGATGTCTTGCGGCTCTGCGCCGTCCAACGCTTCTAGCGCCTTCAGTCGCACCGCCGCATTGCGGTCCGTGTGCACCGTCTGGCAAAGTGCCGAGCGAACATCTGCATCTTTGTTGCGCGCGCGTAACAGCTCCACCGCGTTCATTCGAACGTCGGCATCAAAGCGCTGGTTGTTGTGCAGCACGAACATCAAAAAATTCTTCACATCATCATTGTTCACCGTTCCCTGCACGGTGAAAGGCTGTTGTGCGTTCAAGTGCACTTCCACTTGTGGGGGCTCGTTATCGCCGGACGGCAGCACGCTCATCCCAGCCACTTTCGCGGTGTGAAAATCCAACTTAGTCAAAGAATCGGGATCATCTGAAGTCGTTCCACCCCCGCCGCCGCTCTTCGTAATCGCGCCCGTTTGAGCAACATTCGTGCCCGCCCGATGTTGCAAAAGTCTCGGCCCCAACATACCCACCGAGAAACCAATCAGCAAAAGTAATGCTGCGCTCCACGCCGGCGCCGGAGAAATCCAACTGGTCGGCAGTAACGCACCAACCGTGCGCCTCACCCAGCCATGCTCTTCTTCCCTGTCCAACGCATCTTCCAAACTCGCGCGGCATCCCGCCAGCAGAGCCGCATCCGGCTCCGTGCGATTGCTTGACAGCAATGCCACCAGCGCATTTTCCTGAGCCAGCGTCTCATTACACCGTTCGCACTCAACCAGATGGCTTTTCATTTCGGCGACCTCCGATGCATCGAGTTCGCCAGCGGCAAATAGGGTCCACTTCTCTTCGAACCCGTTACAAATCTCAGCCGCCATTTTGTCGCGCTGCTCCTGCTGCATTCCTTTTCGTCCTCACTTATAGAAACATTTCAAACTTCGAACTCGTCGAATCGGTACCAGAACTTGCCGATCCTACCTCATCCCATCCAAACTCGCCCGCAGCTTCCGCGTCGCGCGAAACAACGAATTCTTCACCGTCTCTTCCGAGGTTCCCAACATCTCGCCAATCGCCCGCAATTTCAATCCTTGATAGTGCTTCATCTCGAAAACCATTCGCTCGCGTGGAGAGAGCCGGTCCAACGCTGTCGCAATGTGCGCACCCAGCTCTTGTCCCAACAAATTTTTCTCCGGATTCGCCCCCGGCCTCAATTCCGGCTGCCGGTCAAAAAAATCTCGCGTCCCGCCTTCCGCTTCTTCCGGCACCGGCGCTTGATCCTCTCGACGGCTCGTGCGGCGCCGCAAATGGTCTAGCGCCACATTCGTTACAATGCGATACAACCAGGTATAAAAGCTGCACTCAAACCGGAAACGGTGCAAGTTCCGGTAAACCCGCAAAAAGCTCTCCTGGTAAATGTCCCGCGCATCTTCGGGACGATGCACCAAATTCAGCGCCAGACGCAGTACGTCGCGGTCGTAGCGGCGCACCAATTCCTCAAACGCCAGACGGTCCCCCGCCTGTGCGCTGCGCACCAGCGCCTGCTCCTCCGCAAGCTTCACCGCCGCTGCGGCGCGCGCATCTCCTTCAAACGCGACGCTCATCCCCATGGTGTTTACCGCCGGTTGGGTTTCCGCTTCGGGTGGCTTTGACTGCCCGCCGTCCTCGCCATGAACCCCGCGGTCTCCGGACCTTTCTACAAGATTCGAGTATATTGACGGTTCTGGTGACCGTTGGTGAGCACCACTCGATGTAGATTTCCCACTATCGGACATATGCCCCAAAGCCTGTCCTCTAGCTGTGATGCACGGGGTATGTAAGATGTTGTAGCGGATACGTTTAGTCTTTCGAAGTTCGGGTATCCAATCGCCCGAGCTGCCGTGCAAAAGTCAGCCATAAATTGAATTGCACGGCATGCGCCAAAACTCATACGTTCGACCCCAAACGGATCAGCCCATAGACCGCCAGGCACACCACAAAATCCACCGCGCTACCCCAGTCCAACAGAAATTCCCGATGCCTCAAAGCCTGCGGCAGGTGCGGCGCCAAAGAAAAATAGTAAATCGCATTCCCGATCAAAATCGCAGCCGTGTACTCCACCCATCGTCGAACCGTAGTCCCAAGAAATTTACCTTGCATTGATGCTGCGCTTGTTCGCTCCAACGCGAGCGACGCACATATAGAGTAACCCCAACCGAGTCGCAAAATGACAGATCGAAACGGCCGGCAGTTTCCGGTGTCTGCGACGAATCGGGCGCTGAGCAACGTCACAACCTTGCAACAATGCCCCCGCGCGTATCAACAGCACTGGAGTTCCGGCCAGAGATGCAAGACAACTAACCGCTAACCTTCCGAGTTCAACCGCAAGGAAGTCTTACGTATTCGTTTGGAGACGAACCTTGAACCGAGTGAAGCATCAAAAACACAAGAGAAATAACGCCGGCAAAGCTTAGTCAGGAATCCTTGGCTCAGCTAAACCGTCGGCTACACAACCTTCGGCAAATGATTACAGCCATGTTCTAGCTTTTTGGCTTGGCCTTGTTCACTCAAATTCAGGGCGCACTAATATTGTCGTTTTCTCCCGTGCGATGATTGCGGAGGCATCTGAGACGCACCAGACTTACCGAAGCCGCGGTGTACACGCAAACCAGAGCTAGGAGGAGAAGAAAGAGGCGGTGAAAGGGCTGAAACCTATGCGATGCCACTAATCAGGCCACACCAGATGGAACCCGAAGAGTTCAAGCTACCATGTTTATTTGACCCCTGAGAGTTGTAATTTGTTCCGGGAACGTAGCGAGGAGAATCTACCGCGTCAACGGTGGTATAAAAGTCCTGCCAGTCCGGGTACGCGAATTAAACAGCAGCCCGCAAATATTCTGAGCGCATGAGCATCTCCCTGACAACTCCCGTCCGATTTCTTCGCGGCGTCGGCCCCCACCGCGCCGCCATTCTCGAAGACCGCGGACTCTTCACCGCCGGCGATTTGCTCGGCTATCTGCCCTTCCGTTACGAAGACCGCATCCGTTTCACCAAAATCGCCGAAATTATCCCCGGCCAGGTTCACACTATTCTCGCTGAAGTAACTTCCGGTGGAGGCGCCACCGTCCGCTTCGGACGCGGGCGTCCCGGAATCTTCCACGCCACTCTTGGCGACGGTTCCGGCACTCTTCACGCGCGCTTTTTCCACGGCGCATATCTCGAAGGCCGCATGAAAGAAGGCCAGCGCTTTGTCCTACACGGCAAAGTGGAAGTCGACCCTTACCGTCCAGCTCGCCTCGAAATGGTAAATCCGCAAATTGAATCAGTCAGCGCCACCGAGGGCGCCGCCACCGATTCCACTGAGGTTGGCCGCATCGTTCCAATCTACGAAGCCATCAGCGCAATCGGCTCGCGTATGTTTCGCAAAATTATTTACGGAATCCTCACCAATTTCGAAGGTGATATTCCCGATCCGCTTCCGCCGCAAATTCGCGAACGCTACAAATTTCCCTCGCGTCGCGAGTCGATCCTCTTCGCCCACTTCCCTCCGAAAGATGAAAGTGTTGACCTGCTCAACGGTTTTCGCAGCCCCGCGCAAACCCGCCTGATCTTCGAAGAGTTTTTCTACTATCAACTCGCGCTCGCTCTTCGTCGCTCGCGCCACCACTCCCAACGCGGCATCGCTATGCGCGTTCGCGAGGAAAAAATCCGCGATGCCGTGAAGCGCATCCTCCCTTTCAAGCCCACCGCAGCGCAAAAACGCGTGCTCGTCGAAATCGCTGCGGATCTTGAGCGTCCTTTTCCCATGCACCGCCTTCTCGAAGGCGACGTTGGCAGCGGCAAGACTATCGTCGCTCTCGAAGCAGCCACCATAGTCATCGAAAATGGTTATCAGGTTGCGCTCATGGCGCCCACGGAAATTCTCGCCGCACAGCATTATCTTTCCGCACGCCGGATTTTTAAGCCCGCAGGTTACGGCATCGAACTTGTCGTAAGCGGCAGAAAAAAATCAGTGAAGGACACTGCTCTGGCGAGCGCCGAATCAGGCGAAGCCCAACTCGTCGTAGGCACGCACGCCCTGATCGAAAATCCCGTCATCTTCAAACGTCTCGGCATGGTCATCGTTGACGAGCAACACCGCTTCGGCGTTCTTCAACGCAAACGCCTGATCGAAAAGGGCCCCTCGCCGCACGTTCTGGTGATGACGGCTACTCCCATCCCACGCACTCTAGCCCTCACACTCTACGGCGACCTCGACCTCTCCGTGATTGACGAAATGCCGCCCGGCCGTACTCCCATCGAAACTCGATGGAGCGATCAATCGCAACTCCCCGGTGTCTGGGAATTTGTGCGCCGTGAAATCGCGCGCGGCCGCCAAGCCTACGTCGTGTACCCCGTGATCGAAGAATCCAAGCAGGAACTGAAAGCCGCCACCGCCGAATTCGAGCGCCTGGCGAAAAACGTTTTTCCGAAATTACGTCTCGGCTTGCTTCACGGCCGTCTGAAAAATGACGAAAAAGATTCCGTCATGGAGCAATTTCGCCGCAACGAAATCCAAATCCTCGTTGCCACCACCGTAATTGAAGTCGGCGTCGACGTTCCTAACGCCACCATGATGGTCATCGAACATGCCGATCGCTTCGGCCTCGCTCAACTCCACCAGCTTCGCGGACGCATCGGCCGCGGCACGCAAAAGTCTCAATGCATCCTGATCGCGCCCAAGAAAATCACGGGCGAAGCGCAACAGCGTCTGGAAACCATGGTTGCCACTTCCAACGGATTTGAAATCGCCGAACGCGATCTAAAACTGCGCGGCCCCGGCGAATTCTTCGGCACACGCCAGCACGGCGACGCCGCCTTCTCCGTCGCCCAGCCTTTGCGGGATCACGAACTCCTGGAAATGGCGCGCCGCGAAGCCATCGCCCTCGCCGAAGATCCCGCTAAAGCCGCCGAAGTAGTGGCCCGGCTCGAATCGCTAAGCGCCGCCTGGCAAAAACGCTACCAGCTAGCCTCCGTCGGATAAGCCCCGCAAGAATTTCAGCGGCCTTTCGCAGCGCCGGCATCCTGCCGGCTCCTTTCCTATTGATATCGACGCTAGAAAGTTTTGTGGATTTCAAACAGATCACTTAGAAAGATTCATTCATCCCCGAACATGAGGTAAATTACTGAAGGCTTTCCCGGGACTCTCATGCGCGTCATCGCCGGAAAATATCGCAGCCGCCGCCTAAAAACTCCAAGCTCTTTCAAAGTCCGTCCCACCAGCGACCGCCTCCGCGAAACGCTCTTCAATATCCTCGGCCCATCCGTCGAAGAGTCTCTCTTCGTCGATCTCTACGCCGGCACCGGCGCTATCGGAATCGAAGCCATCAGCCGCGGTGCCCGCGAAGTTTTCTTCATCGACCGCGATCCCGGCTCCATCAGCTTGGTCCGCCAGAACCTCGAATCTTTGGAAATTTCCACTGGCGTCGAAGTAATCACCGCCGACGCCGAACGCGGCCTGGACAAACTCGCCGCCCGCCACCTCATCGCCGATTTTATTTTCCTGGACCCGCCCTACAACGATGATGGCTGCGCGCAAGTCATCGAATATCTCGACGCCTCGCACTTGGTGGCTCCTCAAGGCTTCGTCATCGCCGAACACAGCTCCAAGCTCGACTTGCCCGAGCGCCTCGACCGCCTGGAACGCACTCGCCTCCTCGAACAAGGCGACGCCGCCCTAAGCTTCTACCGCCTAGCCGCAGCAGCATAAAGTAGCAATTCGAGCGACCGGCCTACTTGCGCGGATCGATATTCATTTGAATGATTTCAGCATCCAGATCGGAAAGTGGCGACTTCGGCGCAGGCATGCTGTAGGCCTCATTGAACTGAAGAAGCTCCAACAAATTCCCGGTAAATTCTTCGCCCCATGCGCGATCAACGCTAAGGGCCACAGCGTAAGAGCTGTTCTTCTCCAGAATCGCCGGTGTCTGTCCCGGATCGTTCTCGCGATTCAATCGATCGGCATCCGCCCGAGAAAGAAACTCTCTAAAATTCCTCAGCTCCTCGATTGTTTTGCGCCCTTCGTTGGTGGGCGCCTCCAAGGAGTGCCGGAAAATAAAGTTGACGACGATTAAAGCCACTGCAAGCAGCACAAATCTCAGCGAAGTCAGGTACGCCAGGAAACTGAATCCTAGGAAAATAGGAGCGATCAAAATGACGGGAATTGCATCGTTCCAATCCAGCGGACGCCGTCGTCTGTTTCCCGGCAAGTAAGAAACAAGTTTTCGAATTATGGCCGGCCAAATCCTCAACGCCGCCACTAAACTAGAGCCGCCTATAAGAATCCACAAAATCATAAACACAATCAACGGCCCGAGTGAGGCGTTATCCAAAATTGTAAGCGAACTGATTACAATCGCTATGACTACCCAGGAAATCCCCACCCCGCACCACCATGTTCCTGTGTGTGCTGAAATCAGTCTTGGGTCCGCAATTTCTTCAAGCGTTTCGCAGAACTTTTTGTATGCCTCGCATACCCGGTCACAATCGCGCGCGCTGAACTTGTAGGTGTGGTTGCTCGCGGGTATAAAAAGCGGTGTAAGGATAACGGATTCATCTAATGGCAGCGATCCATCCGAATCACGCAGCCGTTTCAGCACCACCCAATCTCCCTGTTGTTGAATATCAATATAGCCTTTCGCTGCGAGCGCAATTAGCGCTGCAGCAAACGCTCTTTCGCAACGCCCGCTTTCCACTAGATACGCAGCCACCCCTGCCGAAATTCCTTCCGGCGGATCGTACCTGGTCACCCCGATCTTCCGCTTCGAACTCCAATGAAATGCGACGGTGATGGCGATGTAACACGCGCACAGAGCTGCCACACCAATCCATGCGAATTGATAGACAGCGGCCGGAGCATCTAACACGTTAGTCCTCAAAATCGAAGTCTTCGCTAATCTCTACTACCTAACGATGTCATTATCTACGACAACTTTACCTTATACTGCGCACCCGTAATCGATTGGAGTTTTTGCGCCTCGCAAGGATCACCGGAATAAAATCTCACAGCACACGACTCCTTGAATAGTCATGCGCAGAGTGCTAGCGTGAGTCGTGGAGAACGAAAGAAAAGTCGACTGTAGCAAAGGATTGCGGAATCTGCGGCCCAACAGTCAAGGACTTCTCCTTCCTTCATTCCGATCCCTTCCAAGCGTCGAAATCAGTCTCGGAAATCCGGGAATTAAACCGCCAAATCGTGGAAATTAGACGTCACAGGATTATATACTTTACACAACCTCGCACTTTTGATACCCTCTTTGCATGGGACGTTACTTCTCGACCTTAGCCAAGTGCTCTTTAATCACCTTATGGCCTTTGGGCGTAAACAAGTGCTTAACAGCCTCTTCGGTGGTCATGTCCTTTGGGTGCTTCTTCTTTTTCTTGGGGTGACTTATGGCAGACATGAATATGAACCTCGTTGGAATGATGGAACAGTTTGGTGATGAATCGAAGTGCCGCGCTTATCTCGAAGCATTGCGCTGGCCCAATGGCGTGACGTGTCCCGATTGCAAGGCTGCGAAGGTTTACCCGATAGCAGGGCGTGACCAATATGTGTGTGCGTCATGCGAATACCAATTCAGCGTTACCGTAGATACAATCTTCCATGATACTCATCTCCCGCTTACTACATGGTTCCTTGCGACAATTTTGCTGTGTGAAGCTAAAAAGGGCATGAGCGCGTGCCAGATTCAACGCTCGCTTGGAATCAAGACTTACAAGACGGCATGGTATCTCTGTCACAGAATCCGCGCCGCAATGGTTCAAACCGATAGGTCCAAGCTGGGCGGCAAGGTAGAAATGGATGAAACCTTTATCGGCGGCGTGAATCGCGGAAAGGGCAAAGATCACCGCTGGGATAATAAAGAGATTGTCGTAGGAATCAGACAACGTGGCGGCGAACTCCGCTTCTTCCATGCTGAGGATGTTAAATCTGGAACGCTCGAAAAGTACATCCGCGAGAATATCGCCGATGATGTGGATATTTTGTTCACCGACGATTGGAAAGCGTACAGGAGCGCTGCGGGAAATATTCGCAAAGATGGCAGACATAAGGTCATCCGACACAGCCTCAGGATTTACGTGAAAGGCGACATTCACACGAACACCATTGAATCCGCATTCTCGTTGTTGAAACGGGGCGTAATTGGCACTTGGCATCGTGTTAGTGCTAAGCATCTGCAATCCTATTGCAACGAAATGTGCTTCCGCTTCAACAATCGCAAGAACTCTTATCTTTTCCGCGATACCATGCTCAAACTAATTGAATCCCCGAATCTTGAATACAAAACTCTGACGAGCAGGGAAAATGCGGCCTAATTTCGTAATTCTCCAACATTTTTTACGTGTACTTCATTTTTAGACCTTACGGTCACAATAATCTCTTGGTCAGGAGAAAAGGCCACAGACAAATAGACTGAAATACCGTAATCGATAGGGACTCCGTTGTGAGACATGCTTCCCCAATATATTTTTATTTCTGGTTCAGTAAAGCCTATAAGTTTTGGCTTGTCTCGTTCTTTTTCTTGTTCTGGTTCTTGTTCTGGTATCGCTATAGGGCCTGAAAGAAGGATTCCAATTTGGGGAACAGGGATCAACGTGTCGGTATGGACATGAACTCGTAAAATTTTTAACTCACCATCGACACCAGCTGGTTCCTCCTGATAGGTCAAGTTCTCCTTTTCCTCGCCCTGAATAATCGTTAGGTTATCGACCTCGGCCCGAGAACTACCCTCCACACTTAAAATCTGGTGGTGCTGCTTCTCCCGAATAATGCCATTCCGCATAAGGAGATTGCTGCCTTCCTTCGCAATAAACAAAGGTTGCTCGCCACCGTCCTGTTGGTTTACTGTTGGGCAATTGACGGTGGGATTGTTATCGTTGCCTCCCGTTACGACGGTACATCCACCCTTATTCTCAATAGGGCCAGTTTGTGTGTTCTGACTTCCAGATTGTTGTTGATTTGACTTTGCCCCCGAAGGCGATTGCAGCTCTCTAGGCGGGGCCTTCTTATACGCGAAGGCTGGAGGAGATGGCGCCTTAGTGACTTTTTCTAGATGCAATGCCGTATGTGCGTCCAGTTCTTTTTTCTTAGACGCGGCCCAATGATCCAACCAAATTAAGCCACTGGCAAAAATGACAGCAGCTACTAAGCCGACGGATACGACATGCTTCCATGGCCGCGAGCACACAATTTCAGACGTCACCACTCCTGCCGTTCCAATAAGCCATGCCACAAACAAAAGAATCCTTGCGGCCTCCATATCAATAATTCCGTAGATTGAAAGTGCCGCAGTGATAAGCGTAACCACTAGAGAAAAAGCAGCACTGCCGATGACCACTTTGATAAGCTTCATGGGCCAGAATCATAGCACGTTCTCTTGTGTGAAGTATATAATCCTG
>Ga0209009_1000200_pt1 | contig 24371 bp, 26 predicted proteins | sample BlaSpr_A8_OM3_M2_FD_187979 | JGI IMG/M metagenome (GOLD analysis project Ga0209009, IMG submission 187979) | Forest soil microbial communities from Thunder Bay, Ontario, Canada - Black Spruce, Ontario site 2_A8_OM3_M2 (SPAdes) (version 2) | ecosystem: Environmental > Terrestrial > Soil > Boreal... | reverse complement strand
GGATTGAGGGATTGAGGGATTGAGGGATTGAAAGATTGAAGGAAGGCCCAACCGAACAATCGTCAATCCGCATCGCGATTCTGGGACCCGCGCCTCCCGACCGCGGCGGCATCGCCCACGAGACTGCCCGCATGGCGGCGGAGCTGTCGCGTCTCGCCTCGGTCCGGTACTTCACCTTTTTGCGAGCCTATCCTCGGTGGCTCGACCCCCGGCGGTTCAGCCGCGACCCGCGCCTCGCGCCTGCCCCAGCCGTGCCGGTGCTGGACTATCTCGCTCCGCGCACGTGGACTTCGACCGCCGCGAAGATCGCGGAGGGCGGGGCCGGAAGCCTGATCGTGCCGTGGTGGACCTCTTTCTGGGCGCTTCCCGTGCGGACGATATTCCGGCGTCTCGAACGATCGAGCCCGGGGACGCGCAGGGTGCTTCTCTGCCACAACCTGGAGGACCACGAGCGCGGGGCTTTCCAGCGCTTCCTGACGCTCGGGGCCTTCTCGGCGGCGGACGCTTTTCTCGTGCACTCGGAAGAGAACCGCAGGGAGCTCGCGAAACGCTTCCCGCGCCGGACCGTGGCTTCCCTTCCCCTGCCCGCCCCGGACACCGGGGCGGACCGGGAGGCGGCGCGCAAGCGTCTGGGAGTCGATGGGCCGCTCGCGCTCTTTCTCGGTCTCGTGCGGCGCTACAAGGGGGTCGAGACTCTGATCGCGGCCGCTCCCCGCATCGTGCGGGAATCCGGCGCGCGCATCGCCGTCGTCGGGGAAGTCTTCTCCGACGCGAGCTTTCTCGCGCGTCTCCACAGGTCGAGCCCCATGGCCGACCGCATCCTGTGGAAGGACCAGTACGTCTCGGAAGAGGAGATGGGGATGTGGCTCGCGGCGTCGGACGTCGTGGTCCTGCCGTACCGCGAGATTTCCGGCAGCGCCATCGCGGCGCGGGCGATCGGAGCGAGGCGCCCCATAGCTGCCTCGGCGATCGGCGGCCTGAAGGACATCGTGGTGCCCGGGGTCACCGGCGAGCTCTTCCCCCCGGGAGATGCCGGCGGCCTCGCCGACGCCGTGGCCCGTATCCTCACGCGAGGCCCTGGCGCCTACGCTCCCGGACTCGATCGCGCCGCCCGGGAGACCTCCTGGCCCCGTTACGCCGAAAGGATCCTCTCCTTCCTCACCACGCTGGAGGACCGTAAAACGTAAAACGTAAAACGTGAAACGTGGCCAGACTGAATGGCGGGTTTCTCTTGAGGGCTCCGTTTTACGTTTTACGTTTCACGATTCACGCCCGGATATACTCCGGGCCGCCATGGATTTCGAGCTCACGGAGGATCAGGCGCTCCTTCAATCCACCGTGCGGGATTTCGCGGAGGAGGTCGTGCGCCCGCGCGCGGCATGGATCGACCAGACGGGAGAGTTCCCCAGTGACGTCTTCCGGGAAGCGGGGAAGCTCGGGCTCGCGGGCGTTTCGGTCCCCGCCGAGCACGGTGGCTCGGGAATGGACGTCGTCTCCTACGCCATCGTCATCGAAGAGATCTCCCGCGTTTGCGCCAACACCGGCGTGATCCTGTCGGTCAACAACTCCCTGGTCTGCGACCCGATCCAGAAATACGGGAACGAGGACCAGAAGAAGCGATTCCTGCAGCCGCTCGCGCGGGGAGAGCTGCTCGGCTGTTTCGCCCTGACCGAGCCCGACGCGGGCTCCGACGCGGCCAACCAGAAGACGCGGGCGGTCAAGGACGGAGATTCCTATCGCATCTCGGGGCAGAAAGTCTTCATCACCTGCGGGCAGGCGGCCGACGTGTGTCTCCTCTTCGCGATGACGAGCCCGGAGAAGAAAGCACGGGGCATCTCCGCGTTCCTCGTGGATACCGAGACGTCCGGTTTCGACCGCTCGCGCCACCAGATCAAGCTCGGGGTCAACGCTTCGGGAACGGTCGAAATCTTCCTGACGGACGTCGTCGTGCCGGCCGAGAATCGCCTGGGAGAAGAGGGGGAGGGGTTCAAGATCGCGATGTCCACGCTCGACGGCGGACGCATCGGCATCGCGGCGCAGGCTGTCGGCATCGCAACCGAAGCGCTGGAGGCGGCGCTCTCCTACTCCAAGCAGCGCCGGGCATTCGGCAAACCGATCGCGGATTTTCAGGTCATCCGCTTTTACCTGGCGGACATGGCGACCGAGGTGGACGCGGCGCGCCTCCTGACCCGCCGCGCGGCCGCGGCCAAGGACACCGCGAACCGGACCGGAGGCCGCTACGGTTTCGAAGCCGCGGTCGCCAAGCTCTATGCGGCCGAAATGGCGCAGCGCGTGACGACCCGGGCGCTCCAGATCCACGGAGGGTACGGCTACACCAAGGAATACCCGGTCGAGCGAAACTTCCGTGACGCGCGCATCACGGAGATCTATGAAGGAACGAGCGAGATTCACAGACTCATCATCGCGAGGGAGATCTTTCGCGACGCGGGAGTGACGATCGGATGAAGAGACGAGGGCCGTTCAGAGTTGAGAGTTGAGAGTAACGAAAACGAGTAGCTGTACGTTTAGAGGTCGAGACGTCGAACCGTGCTCGAACCCTCAACCCTCAACTCTCAACTCTCAACGCTCCGAGTAACTTCCATGCCACAGACACGCATGTTCCGGGACCGGGTGGTCTCGATGGAGCAGACGCTCGAGGGAGGCGAGAAGAACCTCGAGCTTCTCAAGTCCGTCTGCCGCGAGGGCCTACCGGAGTTCACCTTCCGAGAACACACGCTCGACCACGAGCGCGACCTCTTCGTAATGGTGCTCGAGGCGCCCGGCGGGCGGACGCGCCGTGTATGCTGGACGCGGATGATGCTCTTCGACGCGGAGCGCATCCCGGCGCTGACGGGGGATCCCCTGGCATCGCTGCGCACGAGGATCGTCGAGTTCCTGCGTACGCAGGCGGCGTGTCCCGAGATCGTCGTGACGTTCCGCCACCTCGAGGACGGCTGGGTGGACACACCCGCGCCGCGCCGCGAGAAGAGACGCCGCAGAGGCCGCGGCGAAAGAGGAAGACGCGAAGGACGGCGCGAGGCCGCGCCGCCGGGAGTGCCGCAGCGGCCCGCCGAGAGGCCGGTTTCCCAGCCGCAGCAACCTCAGCGGGAGAAACGCCGGGAGGTCACCGCCGTTCCGGCCGGGGCCGCCGCCGCCGCGACCGGTGAGCCTGGAAGGCCCGCGGGCGGGCGCCGCCGCCGCCGCTTCCGGCGCCGCAGGGGACGGGGCCCCGGCGGACCTCCGCCTTCCGGGCCGGCCGGTCCGGCGCGGATCCCATGAACTTCGACCTGACCGAGGACCAGACTCGGATCCGGGATGCCGTCCGGGAGTTCGCCGAGACCCGGATCGCTCCCGGCGTCGTCGAGCGGGAGCGACACGAGCGATTTCCGAGCGAGGTTGTGGCCGGCCTCGCGGAGATGGGGATCCTGGGGATGATGGTCCCGGAGGAGTACGGCGGCGCGGGCGCCGACGCGCTCTCCTTCATCCTCACGCTCGAGGAGCTCGCTCGAATCTGTGCCTCGACGGCGGTCATCGTCTCCGTGAACAACTCGGTCTTCTGCTACCCGCTCTGGAAATTCGGCTCCGAAGAGCAGAAGCGAACGATCCTCTCGGAGGTCGCCTCCGGGCGCGCGCTCGGGGCCTACGCCCTGACCGAGCCGCAATCGGGCTCCGACGCAGCCAACCAGAAGACCCGGGCCGTCCGCGACGGGGACGCCTACGTGTTGAACGGCGCGAAGGCCTGGATCACCAACGCCGGCGAGGCAAAATGGTATCTCGTCATGGCGATGACGGAGCCGGCCGCGGGGACCCGCGGGATCACGGCGTTTCTGGTGTCCTCCGAGGACCAGGGCTTTCGCGTCGGCCCGCCGGAAGACAAGATGGGGCTGCGGGCATCCAGGACCGCGCCGGTTTTTTTCGACGACGTCCGCCTGCCGGCCGCGCGGCGCGTGGGGCAGGAGGGCGAAGGGTTCACCATCGCCATGAAGACGCTCGACCACTCGCGCATCGGCATCGCCGCGCAGGGTATCGGCATCTCCCGCGCCTGCTACGACGCCTCGGTCGAGTACGCCGCGACACGCGAGACGTTCGGCAAAAAGCTGGCCGAGCACGAGATCATCGCCTTCCAGATCGCGGACATGAGGGTCCAGATCGAGGCCTCGAAGGTCCTGACCTATCGCGCGGCCGTGCGCTCGGAGATTCCCGGGGTGAGGATCTCGCGCGAGGCCTCGATGGCGAAGGTCTACGCAACCGAGGCTTGCAACGCGATTGCCGCGCGGGCGGTGCAGATCTTCGGCGGCTACGGCTATTCCCGGGAGTACGCGGTCGAACGGTATTACCGCGACGCGCGTGTCACGACGATCTACGAGGGCACGAGCGAGATCCAGCGCATGGTCGTGTCGAAGAATCTGCTGGCGGGGAGGTAGCCCTGGACGAAGAGAAGGCGGTCCAGGAGGGAGAGGACGCGACCCCGGCGGCAGTCGAGCCGCCGAAGACAGAACCGGCAGCCGTCGAGCCGCCGAAGACAGAACCGCCGGCCGTCGTGTCGCCGGAGACAAAGCCTGCGGCGGCGACCCCGGTGCGCGACCGCTCTCCCGGGCCGCGAGTCGAGCGGTCCCGGGGTCCGCGGCCGGACATGCTCGAACCGCGGGAGCCGTTGTACCGCGAAGCCGGAGGATACCGGCTGCGGCTCGATCCGCCCGACCTGGCGAGGCTGCGGGAGCTGCCCGGTTCGAAGGAGAAAACGGACCGGGAGCTCGGCGAGCAGTTTTTCGATGCGCACTCCGAGCGCTTGACGGGAGCGGTCGCCGACGACGTGCCTGCCCCCGCCGAGCTGAGGGTCGTCGTGGATCCGTTTTCGCGCCAGGCCTTTCTGGCGCTCGGCAGAACGATCCGAGGCATCGTCTCCTTCTAACGCCTCGTCCCCGCACCCCTCGCCCCCGTCGCGGCGCGCGAAGTCTCCCAGAGGGGAGGAGGCGCGCGCCGCGGGAGCGAAGCGGTTGAACGGAATCAGGTGTGCGGTCGAGGCCGCATCCGGCCGAAGCCGCACGCCGGTGCGCCGAAGGCGCAGATTCCGCGAAACTGCGGAGCGACGTTAGATATCAGCGCTGAACAACTTCGTTGCGCCGCGGACCAGGTGGGTCTTGCGCTGATGCGGATCGACCGAGACGAACACATCGCCGGAAGCCGCCCCCGCGTCCGCGAGGTTCTCGGCCCAGGCCTCGACGTGAAACTTCAGGAAGTCCTCGGCGAGCGCGGGTTCTTCTTTGGCCTCGAAGTCGGCGAGGGTCTTGAGACGGTCGACATTCTCTCCGTCGAGCACGAACGTGTACCCCTCCTTCGTCATGCGGTAGGTCCTGTCGCCGGTATGCGGGCTCACGGGGGGGGAATTTTAATGCCAGCGGCGTGTTTTTCCGCCCCGATGACCATCAGCATTGTGAAAAGGAGCCTCTGGGGGGCTCTGCTGCTGCTCTTCGCGGCGGCCGGGAGCGCCCAGAACGCGGAAAAGCTCCGTAATCACTTCGACTCCGACGGGCTGCTGCGCGAGCCGGCCTTCTTCGATTTCCTCGTCCTCGGGCCTCCGGGAGAGGCCGAGTGGAAGGTCGTCGGCGGTTACAACCCTCCCTCCGCTCCCAACCATGTCTCCCAGGTGATGCCCAATCGCCCCGCGGATTCGATCGCGGCGGCCTTCCGGCGCAATTCGACCTTTCGGGACGGCACATGGTCGGTGGCGATGCGGCAGGGGAACGGGCGCGGCGGCATCGTCTTCCGGATGACGGGAGAGGGAGACTTCCTGGTCCTGCTCGTGGACCTCGGGACCGGCGAAGCCCGTCTCTCCTCCTGCCGCAACGGGCGGACGGCGGACCTGGCCAGGGCAGCCGTGAAGGGCCGCGACAACAACGAGTGGAGCGTCTTGAAGATCAGTGCGGCCGGCCCCAGGATTTCCGCGCAGTGGCGGGACAAGCCGCTTCTCGAGGCGACCGATCCGAACCCGGCGGCCGGACGGTCGGCCATGGCAACGGCCGGGCCGGGTGTCGTTTCCTTCGACGAATTCATCCTGGACCCCGAAGACGTAAAACGTTAAACGTGAAACGTTAAACGTGGCCCCGGGGACGTAAAAGCGTTAAGCGTGGGCCCCAGAGACTTCGTTTTACGTTTTACGTTTTACGTTTCACGGTATCAGGGGGCGATCGTCGCCGCGAAGCGGGGCTTTCCTCCCTCGACCTTCAGGATGACGGCGGGCTTGACGGGATTCCGGTCGGCATCCATCGTGATCTTGCCCGTGGCGCCGGGGAAATCCTTCGTCGCGGCGAGGGCGTCGCGCACGCGCTTGCCCTCCGTCGAGCCGGCGCGGCGTATCGCGTCCGCGATCAGGCGCGCCGCGTCGTAGGAAAGCGCGGCGATCGAATCCGGGTCCGCGCCGTAGGCGCGGCGGTACTCGTCCACGAAGGCGCGAACAGCCGGCGACGGGTCTTCGACCGAATAGTGGTTGGAGAAATACGCCCCCTCGACCGCCGCTCCTCCGATTTCCGTCAGCTTGGGGGAATCCCATCCGTCCGCCCCGAGGAGCATTGCTTCGATTCCCAGGCTTCGCGCCTGCCGCGCGATGAGGCCGGCGTCGGTGTAATAGCCGGGCACCACGATGACGTCGGGCCTGGACGGGCGGATCGCGGTCAGCTGGGCCGAGAAGTCGCTGTCACCCTCGGCGTACTTCAACTCCGAGAGGATGCGCCCGCCGAGTCCCGTGAAGGCTTGCCGGAACGCCTCCGCGAGGCCGACGCTGTAGTCGCTCTTCGCATCGATCAGGATCGCGGCCGTCGCCGCCTTGAGAGTCTGGCGCGAGAACACGGCGAGCGCCTTCCCCTGGTAGGAATCGACGAAACAGACTCGGAAAATATAGTCCCCTTTCTTGGTCACCGCGACGTTGGTGGAGGAGGGAGACACCATCGGGACCTGGTAGTTCTGGGCGATCGGCGCCGCAGCGAGGCTGCGCGAGGAGGCGTTCTCCCCGATGAGCGCCACAACGTGATCGCGCGTGATGAGCTTGGAAACCGCCGAAGCCGCTTCGGCGGCCTCGTTGTGGTCGTCTTCGATCAGCATGTCGAGGCGCTTCCCGAGCACGCCCCCCGCGCGGTTCAACTGTTCGAAGGCCAGCTTCGCGCCGTTTTTTCCGGAGAGTGCGAAGGTCGCCTGCGGCCCCGTCAGGGCGCCGAAGAACCCGATCTCGATGCCCTGAGCGGCCGGGGGCTTCTCTCCACCGCAAGCGCCGGCCAGCAGGGCCGACAGGGTCCAGCCGGCGAGGAACCGCAGTCTCACGGTGCGGGATTCTAAGCTTTCGGCCGCAGGCATTCGCTTCGCGAGTCCCCTCACCCCAACCCTCTCCCGCCGAGGGAGAAGAACAGCGGCCGAGAGTGTTAAGACCGGGGCCGGGCTCTCAGGGGCCTCCAGATACGACGCCCGCATTCATTTTTCGGCGGGCTGCTAGGATCTTCCCGGGAGGACTGGATGTCTCGCCTATCCCGGGTCGCGCGGTCGCAAGTCACGGGTTCGGCGCTCGAGGTCCTGGAGCGGAAGTTCGCCGAGCGCGGGCGCATACCCTGCATGTACGCTGTTTTCGCGCACCGCCCCTGGATCCTGACCACGATGGACGCCCATTTTTCCGCCGTGATGGGCTCGGGCACCGTGCCGCTCAGGTTGAAGGAGATGCTGGCCCTTCAGGCGTCCCTGGCTGGCGCGGGGGACCAGGGCGCGCGGGGACAGGACGCCCTCGCGGAGCGGACCGGCGCCACCCGGGAACAGATTGCGAGCCTTCTCGACTTCGAGAACGGCCCGCTCGGCGACGCCGAGAAAGCGGCGCTGCGCTACGGGCGCCGGGTAGCGCGCGAGGGCTCGGTGTCGGACGATGTCTTCGCGGAGCTGCGGCGCCATTTCGAGGAGGGCGAGATCGTCGAGATCACCTGCGTGCTGGGGCTCTTCGCCTATTTCAACCGCTTCAACGAAGCGCTCCGCGTGGAGATTGAGAGTGCGGGAGAGGAAGCGGATCGGCGATAGGGATTTTGCGGGTCGTGAACCGCGAATTGTGGGTTTGGGATTTCGAAATCGGCCTGAGGTAGGCTACCGGCCGTTTCCGGAAGAGGTTTGATGGCGGATTCGAAGACTTACGACGTCGCGATCATTGGTTCGGGACCAGGCGGCTACGTCGCAGCGATCCGTGCGGCGCAGCTCGGGATGTCGGTCCTGATCGTCGAGATGGACTCGAGGCTCGGCGGCGTCTGCACGCTGCGCGGGTGCATCCCGACCAAGGCCCTCCTTCACACCGCCGACCTGCTCGAGGAGGCGAGGCACGGCGCCGAGGTCGGAGTCGCCACGCGCGAAGTCCGGCTGGAGCTCGCCGCGGCGATGAAGCACAAGGAAAAAGTCGTGCGGCAGAGCTCGAACGGCATCTCTTTCCTGATGAAGAAGAACAGGGTAGACGTCGTGAACGGCTTCGGGCGGATCGCGGGGCCCGGCAGGGTCTCCGTCACGGGGAGCGACGGGGCCGAGACGCCTTACTCGGCGAAGAACATTCTGATCGCGACGGGGTCCAGTCCCCGCTCGCTGCCCGGCATCGAGATCGACCACCAGACGATCCTCTCCTCCGATTCGATACTCGAGGTCACGGAGATCCCGAAGTCTCTGCTCGTGATCGGCTCCGGCGCGGTTGGTGTCGAGTTCGCCTCGATGTTCGCTCGGTTCGGCTCCAGGACCGTCGTGGTCGAGATCCTGCCGCGGGTTGTGCCGGTCGAGGACGAGGAGATCTCGCGCGAGCTCGCCGCCTCGTTCAAGCGGCAGGGGATCGCCGTGTACGTGGACACCCGGATCGAGAAGGTCACGAAGACGGACGGGGGAGCGGAGGTCCTCGCGCGCTCTTCCGGCGGAAAAACGGAGAGTTTCCGAGCCGAGAAGATCCTGATGGCGGTCGGACGGAAGCCTCTTTCGGAGGGGATCGGCCTCGAGGCCGCGGGCGTCGCGACGGAGAAGGGGTTCATCCTGGTGGACGGGCTCATGCGAACGAATGTCCCCGGCATCTACGCGATCGGGGACGTCGTCCCCACGCCCCAGCTCGCGCACGTCGCCTCCGCGGAAGCGGTGGTGGCGGTCGAGCAGATGGCGGGCAGGGAGGCGCGCCCTCTCAACTACGACCAGGTCCCCGGCTGCACCTACTGCTCGCCCGAGATCGGCTCGATTGGCTTGACGGAAGCGAACGCCCGCGAGCGCGGCTACGACGTGGCCGTCGGGAAGTTTCCGTTCTCGGCCATCGGAAAGGCCCGAATCCTAAACGAAACGAGCGGCTTCGTGAAGATCGTCGGTGAGAAAAAATACGACGAGGTGCTCGGCGTGCACATCATCGGTCCCAGGGCCACCGAGCTGATAGCCGAAGCCGGAGCCGCGCTACGCCTCGAAGCGACCTCCGAGGAGCTCGTCCGGACCATTCACGCCCATCCCACTCTCTCCGAGGCGATTCACGAAGCGGCGGAAGGCGTCGAAGGACAGCCCATCCACATCTAGGGATTGACGATTGAAGGATTGACGATTGTCGATTGGGCCGACGGCGGTCGCTTAATCTTCAATCTTCCAATCTTTCAATCATCAATTATTCGGCGCCTTCGGCGGCTCGCCGCTGCTCGGCGGCATCTTCGGGGGCTCTCCGGGGGCTTCCTGGACGGCGCTGCCGGGAGGATAGGCCATCGTCCGGCCTTCACGGTAGTCGTTGGGAGAAGCCGGATACGGGAGGTTCAAGCCCGGTACCTGCTTCGTGTCCCAGTCGGGACGGTACGGACGGTCGGGATTCAGGAGAGCCGTCCCGTCTTTTCGCGCCCCGAGAGGGGGCGACGTTGCGTCCGCGGCGGCGCTGCCGGTGGCGGTACCGGGACCGGTCGGGCCGAGGTCGATCGCGGTGCCGGGCTTCAGGCCGCGAACCGTCTCCGAGCTGCGCCGGGAAACGACGATGCGCTTCACGTCGGCCTTCTTGACGCTGACGAGCATTCCTCCCGGATAGCGGTGAAAGAGAAGCTGGGCGCCGGCGTCCCGCGGCTGATCCTCGGACCACACCGTCTGGTTCCCGGCCATCTCGATCTTGTACACGGTCTGTCCAGCCGCTGACGCCGGAGTCGCCGCGTGAAGAGAAATCGCCGCCACGAGCAGAAGGGTGCTTCCCACCATGAGAGAATTATAGCGCCGCCGCGGGGTTGAAACAGGCCCGTTTTTCGCAATCGGCGAAGCCCGAGCCGCCGTGATCCGGGGGAACCCGAAATAGAATGGACGGCGACCCCATGAGCCAGGAACGGGAGAGGATACCCGCCGACCTTTCGGCCCTGCGAATCCGGCGCGAGCCGGAAAGGGCGCGGGGCGTTCGCGGGTGGCTGCTCCTCTCGGCCGCCGTCATCGTGGCCGCGGGTGCCGCGGCGTACTTCCTGGCCGGCCGGACCCTGCGCGGGAAGTCCGTCGAGACCGTCGCCGCCTCGGTCGTGACGGAAGGGCAGGCCACGACGCTCCTCTCGTCGACCGGCTACATCGAGGCGGAGCGGAAGGCGGATCTTTCGCCGAAGATCACCTCGCGCATCACGCAGTTGAACGTGACCGAAGGCACCCGGGTGAAGGCGGGGGACGTCATCGCGCGGCTGGACCACACCGACCTCGACGCCCAGCTCGCGGACGCGAACGCCGCCTGGGTCAACGCGAAGGCGGAACTCGAGCGGCAGAAGGCGCTCCGGGCCGAGGGCCTCGCGCCGCAGTCCACCGTGGACGCCGCGGTCGCCCAGGAGGCCTCGACCCGCGCCCGGGTCCAGTACGCCCGCGCGCTGCTCGATTACACGGAGATCCGGGCACCTTTCGCCGGAGTCGTCACCGCCAAGCGCGCCTTCGTCGGAGAGGCGGTCTCGCCCTTCGGCTCTTCCCCCTCGGGAGGCGGATCGGGTGGCGCGATCGTCACGCTCGTCGAGTTCTCGAGCCTGTACGTGGGCGCCGACGTCAACGAATCGAACCTGGGCAAGCTCGGGCCGAAACAGCCGGCGGAGATCACTCTCGACGCCGTTCCCGATAAGACGTACCACGGACACCTGCGGCAGATCGTTCCGGCCGCCGACCGGCAGAAGGGGACGGTGCGGGTCAAGGTGGCTTTCGAGGATGCCGACGACAAGATCCTGCCTGACCTCTCGGCCCGCGTCTCGTTCACCGTGGCGCCCACGCAGGGCAAAGCGAGCCGCTCGCGCGTGCTGATCCCGAAGACGGCCCTGGCGACCCGCGACAGCCACACGGGGGTCTTCCGCATCGTCGAGGGAAGGGCGAAGTTCCAGGCCGTCGAAACGGCCGGCGAGGTGCAGGGGCAGGTCGAGGTGACAAAGGGACTGCAAGGGGGAGAGACTCTCGTCTCGCAGCCCGACAAGGCGGGGATCCGGGACGGGGACCGGATCAAGGTCGAAGGAGGAGGAGCGGCATGAGTGACGCGCTGATCGAGATCTCGCACGTCGAGAAGGTCTACCGGCGGGACGCTCTCGAGATCCCGGTCTTGAACGACGTCAACCTGAAAGTGCCGGAAGGGGAATTCGTGGCGCTCATGGGCCCCTCGGGCTCGGGCAAGACGACGCTCTTGAATCTGATCGCCGGCATCGACCTGCCCACGCGCGGCAAGATCGTCATCGGGGGGCGCGACATCTCGCAGATGTCGCAGACGGAGCTCGCCCGCTGGCGCTCGAGCACGATCGGCTTCATCTTTCAGCTCTACAACCTGATCCCCGTCCTGACCGCCTTCGAGAACGTGGAGCTCCCGCTTCTCCTGACGAGCCTGAAGAAGGCGGAGCGGCGCAAGCACGTCGAGGCGGCGCTCTCGATCGTCAACCTGACCGACCGGATGGACCATTACCCGCGGCAGCTCTCGGGCGGCCAGGAGCAGCGGGTCGCGATCGCGCGGGCGATCGTGTCCGATCCGGCGATCCTCGTCGCGGATGAGCCGACGGGAGACCTCGATGCGAAATCGGCCGAGGAGATCCTAGGGTTGTTGAACCGCCTGAACCAGGAGTACAAGAAGACGATCGTGATGGTCACTCACGACCCGAAGGCCGCCGGCCACGCGCACCGCATGGTCCATCTGGACAAGGGGGTCTTCCACGCCGAAGAGCTGACGGAAGCGGGAACTCTCATCGGCAAGGTCCGGAGGGTCGAATGAAATACCTTCGGCTGATCTGGAGAAACGTCTTCCGCAAGAAGACGCGCACCGTCCTGACGACGAGCTCGATCGTCCTCGTGCTCGTCCTGATCGTCGTGCTCGTTTCGCTCCTCGGGGCCATGGAGGCGGATCCTTCGCAAGGGAGGGGCTCGAACCGGATCGTCGTTCAGCACGCGACCGGCCTCGGCAACTTCCTTCCCCTCTCCCAGCGGCAGCGCATCGAGCAGATTCCCGGCGTCGTGGCCACTTCGCCCGAGATCTGGTTCGGCGGGGTCTACAAGGACGACAAGCCCGAGAACTTCTTCGGACAGCTCTCCTGCGACCCGGACATCTACTTCTCGAAGATCTTCGACGACTCCACGATGGATCCGGAGGTGGACAAGACATTTCAAGCGAATCGGAACTCCTTCGTCGCCGGCAAGAAGCTCGAGGAGAAATTCCACTGGAAGCCGGGCGACCACATCATCCTGCGAGGCACCTACATCCCGATGACGCTCGATCTCGTGTACGCGGGGAGTTATCGCTCGGGGGACGAATCAAACATCTTCTTCTCCAACGAGGTCCTCAACCAGGGCAAGTGGTTCGGCGCGAACAAGTACACCGGCCTCTACTACACGAAGATCGCCCGCGCCGAGGACATCCCGCGAGTGACCGCGGCGATCGACCGGATGTTCGAGAACAGCGACGCCCCCACCAAGAGCATGACCGAGAAGCAGTTCCAGCTCCAGTTCATGGAGATGATGGGAAACGTCAAGGGCCTGATCCACGGGATCTCGATCGTGATTCTTTTCGCGGTGACGCTGATCGTGGCCAACACGGTGGCGATGTCGGCCCGCGAGCGGGTGACCGAAATCGCCGTCATGCGCACGCTCGGATTCCGCCGCTCTCACATCCTCGGCTTCATCCTCTCGGAGTCCGTCGTGATGTCGCTTCTGGGCGGCGTCCTCGGCGTGATCCTCGCCAAGTATCTGTTCATTCCGGGCATGGTCAAGGGGATGGAGACGACGCCGATGGCGCCTTTCCTCCTGAACTTCAAGGTGACGTGGATGGTGCTCCTGGCGGCGTTCGGAATTTCCGTCGGCGTGGGCGTCCTGGCCGGCTTTGTCCCGGCGATCCGCTCCTCGCAAGTGAGGATCGTGGACGGTTTGAGGCAGGTGGTCTAAAGACGTAAGACGTAAAACGTAAAACGGGGCACGGAGATTCTTGACTCGCGCTTCGTTTCACGTTTCACGTTTTACGTTTAACGAGGCGACGATGGCGATCCCGCTCAAGTACAGCATTCGGAACCTGTTCGTGCGGAAGGTGTCTACCGCGATGACGGTCTTCGTCGTGTGCCTCGTGGTGACGGTTTTCCTGTTCGTGCTGGCGCTCTGGCAGGGCGTATCGCGGACCCTTTCCGTGACCGCGTCCGACCGCAACATCATCACGATGCGCGTGGGTTCCCAGGCCGAGATGCAGAGCGTCGTCACGCGGGACTCCTACGAAATGATCCGCTCGCTGCCCGGCATCGAGAGGAGCCCGGCGGGCGAGCCTTACGTCTCGCCGGAGCTCATCAGCCTCGTCAACCTTCCCCGGGAGGACGGCCAGAACAGCAATGTCCAGGTGCGCGGCATGGCTCCGATCGGATTCGAGATGCGGCCGGGAGTGAAGATCCTGGACGGGCGGATGTTCACCGTCGGCACCAACGAAGCGGTCGTCTCGAAGAACCTCGCTTCCCGGTTCGCCGGAATGAAGATCGGCGACACGATCAAGACGGGCTCCTATCGCTGGGTGGTCGTCGGCCACTTCGACGCCTCGGGCTCCGCCTACGAGTCGGAGGTCTGGACGGACGCCAGGGACCTGCAGGGCCAGACGAAGCGCCAGATCTTCTCGTCCATCTTCGTGCGCACGAGCGACTCGGAGGCGGCGGCCCGCTACATCGAGGCAGTCAAGGGGGACCAGAGGCTGAAGCTCGAAGGAAAGACGGAGAAGAAGTACTACGAAGAGCAGATGGTCACGGGCGCCCCGATCAAGATCCTGGCGATCCTCGTCGGCATTTTCACGGCGATCGGGGCCTCCTTCGGGGCGATGAACACGATGTACGCCCAGGTGGCCGCGAGGACGCGCGAGATCGGCACGCTGCGGGCCATCGGCTTCTCCCGCCGCTCGGTGCTCGCCTCCTTCATCTTCGAGGCGCTCCTCCTCTGTCTCATCGGAGGCGTCATCGGCACGGCGCTCGCGTTCGTCCTCTTCAACCTGATTCTGACAAAGCCCACCGGCACGATGAACTTCCGCACCTTCTCGGAAGTCCTCTTCAACTTCCGCCTGACGCCCCCGCTCATGATCGGCGGCCTCGTCTTCTCCCTCGCCATGGGCCTCCTCGGCGGCTTCTTCCCCGCCGCCCGCGCCGCCAGACTCAAGATCATCAACGCGCTCCGGGAGATCTGAACGTCGCTCCGCGCGGAGCGGGCAACGTGGCTTCGCCACCGGCGGGCGGCTCGGCCAAAGGACCTCGACCGCCCGCCTCGTCGTCCGCTCCGCGTTTCGCTCCCGCGGCGCGCGCCTCCTCCCTCGGTTACTTCGGGAGACTTCGCGCGCCGCGACGGGGGCTGGGCGCTTCGCGGTTGCGCGGGACCTTCAAATGGTATGTGAGATTCTATCCACGGCCGGCCTATGCGCCTTCATTTCTACGGCACGAAGGGATACGTCAAGGAGAAGTCGCGCGCCCACTCCGGGCACTCGGCGTTCACGGTCGAGGCGGAGGGCTTCCGGCTTCTGTGCGACTTCGGGCAGAATCGGAAAGGGCTCCTGGAAAGGATCCGGCCCGACGCCATTTTCGTCTCCCACGCGCACCCGGACCATGCATGGGGGCTGGAAGAGGGCACGGACGTCCCGGTCCACGCCTCAGCCATCACGCACGAGATCACGAAGGACCTGCCGATCCGCAGGCGGGTGACGCTCGTGCCGGAGGCGGCCGTTGTGGTCGGTCCCTTCCGCCTGACGGCCTTCCCGGTGGTCCATTCGGTGCGTTGTCCCTGTGTGGCGGTGCGGATCGAGTTGCCGGGGCTCGTGCTGGTTTATTCCGGGGACATCATTTCCTTCGAGCGGCCGGAAGCGGCGCTTTCCGGCGCGGACCTGTACATCGGAGACGGCTCGACGCTCAAAGGGCCGCTCGTGCGCCGGCACGCGACGGGCGCGTTGATGGGCCACACGACGGTCAGGGCGCAGCTCGGGTGGCTCGGCAAATACGGGATCCGCCGGGCGATCTTCTCCCACTTCGGCACGGGCCCGATCGAGATGGGGGAGCCGGCGTTGAAAGAAGCCCTGGCGGAAATGGCGCAGGCGAAGGCGCCCGGCTGCCGGGTCCGCGCCGCGCGAGACGGCATGGAGCTCGACCCGGCGGAGGGTTGACGCGCCATCCCTATTAGTATTTAATGCTTATATGGAAAGAAAGCTTATCCAGGCCGGCACGTCGCTCGCGGTGACGCTCCCCGTCGAGGTCGTCAAGGCGTTTCGGCTCAAGAAGGGACACACGGTCGAGGTCTCCGTCCATCCGGTCACGGGCGCGGTCACGATCCGACCCGGCGTGAAGTACTTCGACGAAGGCAAGGTTACCAAACAGTTCCTGCGGGCCGCCGAGGCGGTCCGGCGCCGGTACGACGAGGCGTTCCGGGAACTGGCGAAATAGCTTGACGGTATATTTTTCGGTCGAGCAGGTCGAAGAGCTGCATTCGATCCAGATCGAGCATTACGGGGGAAGATCCGGATGCCGCGACCGGGGGGCCGTGGAATCCGCGGCCGCGCGGCCGGCGATGACTTTCGGCGGAGAGGACCTCTACCCCGACGTCGCGTCGAAGGCGGCCGCGCTCCTGCACTCGCTCGTCATGAAACATGGGTTCGTGGACGGGAACAAGAGAGTCGGCGCGCATGCGGCGATGCTGTTCCTGGCGTTGGACGGGTTCCAGACGATCATCACCCCGGAACAGCTCGAAGAGATCACGCTCGCGGTCGCCCGTGGCAAGCTCGAAGCCGACGCCCTGGCGATCTGGTTCCGCCAGCGGATCTCCCGTTCGGACTGAGACAGGATCGAGGGCGGAAACCCGCGAAACGAGCCCGGGTCCTGCGCTCCCTACAAGACGGAGCGGCTGTGAGCGGGGATCGCCGGACCGGTCGCGGCGACCGCCTCGCGCGCCGGAGCGGCTGCTCGCGCCTCGGCCTCGAGAGTCGCATGGCGGGCCTCCCGGGCGCGCTTCACGAACGCCAGGAACGCGCCGGCCATCAACACGTAGAAGCCGCCCCAGACGAGGGCGATCAGGGGCTTGCGCGTGACGTCCACGGAGAGCGATTCGTGCGTCGCCGCCTGGTACTCGGAGGCCTTATCTTTGGAGACCCCGAGCATCCGCAGAACCACGGCGCCGTCTTTGGGAGAGACCGCGACGACCCGCATCTTCCCTCCGGGCAGGCCCGGGATGTCGACATCCTGCGCCTCGGCCTCCTCCTGGCCGTCCAGGTGAAAGACGTATCGCAACGTGACGTCGTGCTTCGTGCCGTCGGGAGGCGTGACCGTGACGTCGGTCAGGACCAGGACGGTCTTCCCGCCCTGCATCATGGACGACCGGTCGGCGTTGAAGTCGCGGAAAGTGAACCCCGTCCCCTCGATGGCCGTCGTCGTGCCCTTGTTGAGTCTCACGTCCCGTCCGACCTGCTCCGCCTGCCCGGGGTCGTAGGACTGTGGCGCGATGTAGAAATCGGCGAGCGCCGAGTTCTTGATCGCCGGGTTGGCCATGAGCTGGTTGGTTTTCGTGTTGACGTACATCTTCGGATACGCGTAGTACGTCTTCCCCTTCGCCGTCTCTACCCGCACTTCCATCGCTTGCTTGCTCGTCGAGGTGCCGGGCACGACCCGGAGGAAGGTCAGCTTCGAGCCTTCGACACTGACCGGCTGGTTCCTGGGCAGCGTGACCCGCGTCGAGCGCGCGTAAACGCCCGAGACGACGATGCCGGCGAGCATGATGCCGAGCCCCACGTGCGCGAGGTACCCTCCCGCCCCGCCGAACTTGCCGCCCCGGACCTTGCGGACGACCGCCCGAAGATTCATGTCCGCGGCGAAAATCGCGAAGAACAGGATGACGAGGCTCGTGCGTTCCCGCGCTCCGACGAGGAAGGCGATGACGATTCCGGCCGCCGCGACGAGGAGAGAACGCCGGGAGCTCTCGGCGAGCTTCTTCCAGGTCTCGCCCTTCCACGAAACGAACGCCACGAGCCCCGCGAGCAGCGCGAGCAGGATCGCGGCCGGGGTGGTCGTCTTCGTGTAGAAGGAGGTCTGCACCTGCGACGGGTTGCCGGTCAGGCGCGTCAGGAGAGGCGCGGACGTCCCGAGCAGGATCACGAATCCGAGCGCGCAGAGAACGGCGATTCCGAGGATGAAGAGGACGCTGCGCGAAAGCAGCGGCGGCTCCTCTTCCTCTGTGACGGGGATCTCCCGCCAGCGCCACGCGAGGCTGAACGCCGAAAGCCCGACGAAGCCGAGGAGGATCCCCACGAGCCACGCGGTGATCCCGAGGTCGATGAAGGAGTGAACAGAGAAATCCGCGAGGATCCCCGAGCGGGTCAGGAAGGTCCCGTAGAGGATCGTCAAGTAGGCGAAACAAGCGACGATCAAGTTGACCTTGCGGTGCCGCTTTTTCGCCCGCTGGAGGAACATGCCATGCACGAGAGCCACTGTGCAGAGCCACGGCACGAGACTCGTGTTCTCGACCGGGTCCCACCCCCAGTAACCGCCCCAGCCGAGTGTCTTGTAGGCCCAGTAGCCGCCCATCAGGACCGCCGTGCCGAGCGCCAGGAAGGTGAAGAGCGCCCAGGGGATGGCGCGCACGACCCAGCCGTCCCACCGCTTCTTCCAGAGCGCCGCGATCGCGAAGGCGAAGGGGACGGACAGGGAAGCGAATCCCGAGAACATCACGGGAGGATGGATCACCATCCACGGGTCCTGGAGCAGGGGATTCAATCCGACGCCGTCTTGCGGGATAGGTGGAGGGAGCAGCTTGAACGGGCTTTGCTTGCAGATGATCGCGACGATCCCGACGAAGGTCGAGAGGTAGACGATCATCACGGGCGCTTCCTGCTCCCGGGCCGAGCGCCACACGAAGAGCCCGATGATCGCCCCCCAGAAGCACCAGAGGAGGAACGAGCCCTCCTGGCCCGCCCAGAAGGTCGAGATCAGGAAGTAGAGCGGCAGGTCGCGGCTCGAATAGGAGTTGACGTAGGCGACATCGAACCGGTGCTGGATGAGAAGAGCCATCAGCGTGCCGGCCGCGGCCACGATGCACGTCGCGAACGCCGCGTAGGCGCTGCGCGCCAGGGGGAGCGCGCCGGCATGACCGCGGTCCGCGCGGAAATAGAAGACGATCGATGCGAGTCCCGCCGCCAAGCCCCCCCAGAGGGCCACGACTCCGGGCCAGAAGTACATCGGCTTAGCTCCGAGCCGCCGCGGGCCGGGACCCCGAGGAGTAAGCCTTCTCGACCTCGGCTCCCTGGTACTTCGACGGACACTTGACCAGAAGCTTCTCGGCCTCGATGCGGCCGTCGCGGTACGGTCCGATCGCGACGATCGAGATGGCGTCCTTGAAGTTGCCGGGCTTGATCCCCCGGTAGGTCACCGGCATCCGGTGCCCGTTCGGGTCCAGCAGGTCGAAGCGGAGTTCTTGCCGGGTCGTGTCGTAACGGTCGCTCGTCTTGTCCAGGCTACCCATGATCTGTACGGCGCCCTTGGCTTTGCGCGCTTCGTCGAAGGACAGGTAAGGCGTGAGCGTCTTCTGAAAGGCCGTGACTCCCAGGGTGATGAAGACCAGCGCGAAGGCCGCCGCGACCCAGTATCCTTTTCTCATCGTTCCCGCTCCCGAGCTGAAATGCGGCGGTCGAGCCGCCAGAGGTAGAAAAACAGCCCTACCCAGATCACCGCGTTGACGGAGGCGAGGAAGGCAAGACTGCTCATGGTTCGATTGTTTCTTTCCTGCTCTAGGAAATCAACCTTTACGGCCGATCTCATGATGCAAATGCATCATCGGCGTCCGGGATTCCCGCGCGCCCCCGGCCCGGGCTCCCCCGGCCCGGGCTCCCCCGGGTCGAGCCTCGAGCCCTCGCAACCGCGCTGCCCGGTCGCCCACTGGTAGCCGGCATAAGCGGCCGCGGCCGCGTCGAGTTGATCGGCGGGACCGGCCGGTCGGGCAGAGGAGAGATCGAGTCCCTGCGCCCGCAGGACTTCGTACCGCCGCCGCCGTGACGCGGGGCCTTCCCGCCCCCGCGGGGCGGGCCTGACGCCCCACGCCTTCCACAGGTCGTCGGTGCCGATGAGCACGAGGTCGGCATGCCGGTCGGCCTTCCCCGCGGGGCGATAGCCGCGGTGCTCCAACGAGGCGAGCAGGTCCCGCCCGACGGAGTCCGCGGCGCCGATCGCGAGCACAAACCCTTCGCGCTCGACTTCTTCGGGCAGGAGACCAGCCGCCCCCGGTTCGTAGCTCCAGGTCAACAGGCGGCATCGGCGCCAGCGGTCCATGACGCAGACGGTCACCGGCTGCCCGCTTTCCGGAGGGGCGGAGAGCGAAATGCCCACGAACCAGGGACGCATCGCGGGGGGCTCGCGCTCGCGCCCGGCGGTTGGCGCGGCGCCGGCGGAACGCCCGGCGGCGACCAGCCTCTGCAGACCGTCGTAGGCGGCGTACTTGAAGCTCTCCGCCAGCGTCGGAAAGTTGAAGACTGCGTCGATGAAGGCGTCGATCGTGCCGCCGCAAGTAAGCACGAACATGGGGATGTGGACGAGCTCCGTGGCGTGCTCCCCGAAGACGTGCGCCGAGAGGAGCTTCCGGGTCGCCGGGTCGAAGAGGATCTTGATGAAACCCTCGGCATCCCCGGTGATCTGGCCGCGGGCGTTGTTCTCGAACCGCGCCCGGCCGACCTCGTAGGGGATCCCCTTCGCCTGGAGCTCTTGTTCCGACGGGCCGATCGTCGAGATCTCGGGTATCGAGTAGATCCCGTAGGGCTGAAAAGCAGACACGCTCGTCTTGAAGACGATGCCGAAGCCGTGACACATCGCCACCCGCGCCTGTTCCATCGAGGTCGCCGCCAGCGCGGGGAAGCCGATGGTCCGCGCGAAGCAGTCGTTTCGATTTGAGCTTGAGACGGAGCGCATGGGTCGTCAGCCCCGGAACGCGTTCGACCGAATCCACGGCGTCGCCCAGAAGGAGCTCCGCACCCATCCGCTCCAGAGAAAGCTGGAGCGCCGAGGAGAGCTCCTCATCCACCCCGGCGAGCAGGCGTTCCCTCCCCTCGACCAGGGTGACGCGCGTTCCCAGGGCAGCGAAGAGACAGGCGTACTCGGTTCCGATGACGCCGCCTCCCACCACCGTCAGGGCGGAGGGGACGCGGTCGAGATCCAGGATCCGATCGCTGTCCACGATGTCGGGGTCCTGCATGCCGATCCCCCGCGGAGGCGAGGGAGACGACCCGGTCGCGATCAGGAAGACGTGCGCCGACAGACGGCGCGTTACGCGCCCCTTCGCGTCGAGGACGGCGACGGTATTCGGATCCTCGAAGCGGGCGGATCCCGCCACGAGGGCGATCCCGTGGCGCGTCAAGTTGCGTTCGATCTGCCGCGTCTGGCGGTCGGTAACGTCCTGGAGCCGGCCGACGAGCTGCCGCAGGCTCTTCTTCCTGTCCAGGCGCAGGCTCATGCCGTAGAGCTCGCGGCGCCGGAACCCGGTCAGGTAGAGAGCGGTCTCGCGGAGGGTCTTTGACGGAAGCGTTCCTGTATGCACCGAGGCGCCGCCGACCCTCCGCGCTCGCTCGACGAGGGCGACCTTCTTTCCGAAATAAGCGGCCTGGGCTGCCCCCTTCTCGCCGGCAGGACCGGAGCCGAGGACGACGAGATCGAAGTGGTCCGTTCCGGTCATGAAGAGTCGACTGTTCTTTGCAGGCGCGCCGCCCGGGATTCGAGCGAGAGCATCCAGAAGAAGAGGCCGGTGAAGCCGACCATGGCGCCGAAGAAGACGGCCTTCGTGGGCGTGTCCATGAGGATCTTTCCCTGGGGGTTGATGACCGTCTGGGGATGAAGGGACGAGGTGACGCGTGGCGCGACGAAGAACAGGAACGGCATCAGGACCGCGGCGAAGAGAGCGTAGGCGGCGGACATCCTCGCCCGGCGTTCCGGGTCCTCGACGGCCGCGCGCAGGAAGAGGTAGGCGGCGTACAGGAAGATCAGGAGCAGGAAGGAGGACTCCCGCGGGTCCCAGTTCCAGTAGGCGCCCCACATGATCTTGGCGAAGAGCGCGCCGGTCACGAGCGCGAGGACCGCGAAGAGGAGCCCCAGCCGCACCGCGCCGGCGGCCACGTCGTCGTGTCGGGGATTGCGGCGGGCCAGATACGCCACGGAATAACCGGCCGCGACGAGGAAGGCCAGTGCCGACGTCCACGCGCACGGTACGTGGAAGAAGACGATCCGCGACGATTCCCCGATGAACCCCTGGGCAGGCGCCGGCCAGAGGAACGCCCCGATGACGATCGCCGTCATGTAAGGGAGGAGGAGCCACTTCAGCACCTTCATCGCATTCCCCCCGTCTCCCCGTCACCCGCTCCCCCCGTCGGCACCTGACAGGGCGACGGGGGGACGGGGAGACAGGGAGAGTCGAAGCGCTCCATCTCCATGTCGGCCTAATCTTCCCATGCCGCGCTGGCCAGAAGATAGCCGGCGCAGGTGGCCGCGCCGTCGTAGGCCACGATGACGCGGAGCGGTGTTGAGGGCAGGGATCCGCCCGCGGCCTCCACGGTCGCCACGATGGCTGAGAGAAGCAGAGGCAGGAGGAGCGGGAAAGAGATCACCACGAACAGGACGTTCTTCTGCGACGCGCGGGCGACGAGCGCCGCCAGGAACGTCGAGACGACGGCGAGACCGTAACCCGCGAGGACGAGGAGAGCGATCATGGCGCCGGGCGAACCCAGGCGCCATTCGAGAAGGATCGAGAAGGCCGGCAGCGTGACCGCGGCGATCGCCAGGAAGAGGAGGTAGTTGAAGAGGGTCTTGCCGGCGAGAGTGAGCGAGGCCGGAGCAACCTTCCGGAGCGCGAAGGCGGTGCCTGTCTCCTCCTCGCGGACGAAGGCGCGCGGGAGCCCCGTCGCGGCACAGAAGAAGAGAATGATCCAGAGCAGCGCCGAACAGACCCTGTCCCTGGCCTCGGCGGGCAATCCAAACGGCCCTATCCCGAACGAAACCAGCGTGACAGCGGTCGCCGCGAAAAAGAAGATCGAGGCGATCGCGATACGCCGGCGAAGCTCCTGCGCCGCGTCCTTGGCGCAGATGGCCCACGCGCGTGAGAGAGAGCTCGTCGATCGAGTCTCCCCGTCTCCCCGTCTCCCCGTCTCCCCGTCTATTGCGGACGGGGGGAGTGGGAGACTGGGGGACGGGGGGAGGTTCGAGGCCATCACTTCCCCAGTTCGACGACCTGGTCGGGCCGGACGAAGTCGCGCGGGTCGTTGGAGGCGAGGATGACGAGCCCTTCTCGCCGGCGGGCCTCGACGACGCCCTCGACGATCGAGCGGCCATCGGTGTCGAGCCCGATCATGGGCTCGTCCAGGAGGAGGACGGGCGGGTCGAAGAGCAGCGCGAACGCGATCTTCAACCGCTGTTTCATCCCGGTCGAAAAGGCGCCCACGCGTTTCTCCATGGCTCCCGCCAGCCCGACCTCCGCGAGGCGCCGCGCCAGGTCTTCGGCGCTCCGCGGCCGGCCTCCCGCCCGGGAAAGGAAAAGCAGGTTCTCCGGGGCCGAGAAGTCTTCGTAAAACGCCAGGTCGGGCCCCGACCAGCCCACGGCCAGGCGGCGCCGGTCGCCCGACAGCTCCTCCTCGCCCTGACGGACCGAGACGGAGCCGGCGCTCGGGTGCGCGAGTGACGCGAGGATCTTCAGCAGCGTCGTCTTGCCGCTCCCGTTCCTGCCCTTCACCGCGAGAAGGCCCGCCCCGGCGTGGAAGGAGAGGCCGGAGAAGAGGGGCGGACCGGCGAAGGCCTTGCTCAACTGCCGGGCCTCGATGGTCGTTGCGAGCACGTCGGCACGAGACACTAGCAGGTTCAAAGTTGAATGTTCAAAGTTCAGCGGGACCAGTTCGCCCCGAACGTCGAACGCCGAACCTCGAACGCTCGAGTCTCGCGGCTTGAAAGGGGTGTTTCGCTTCTATATAGTCGCGCCGATTCATGTTTCATTCGTCTTTGGCGTGCGGCGCGTTCGGGTGGGCGCTGACTGGCGCCGGAGAATCGGAAACGATGGCTCGAAGGGAGTCCTGATGCTCAAACGCGTGCTTTACGTTCTCTTCTCCGTGGCTTTTGTCCTGAGTTTCTCCGCCTGCGGAAAAAAAGAGGACGAAGCGGAGGAGGAGGCAGCCCCGAAGGCGACCGCGAGCACGGCCGCGGCGAGCGTGCCCGCGGCGGCCCCGGCGGCCGGCGGCGCGACGGTCACCGGCAAGGTGGCCTTCTCCGGCGCCGCGCCGGCCAAAGAGCAGATCAAGATGGACGCCGACGCCTACTGCAAGGGGGCCCACGCGGCGCCCGTCTACACCGAGGAGGTCGTCACGAATCCCAACGGCACGCTCCAGTGGGTGCTCGTGTACGTCAAGGAAGGGGTCACCGGCACCTACCCGCCGCCCGCGACACCGGTCACGCTCGACCAGCGCGGATGTCAGTACCACCCGCACACGTTCGGGATCCAGGCCGGCCAGCCTCTGAAGATCGTCAACAGCGACGGGACCCTCCACAACATCCACGCCCTACCGAAGATCAACGCCGAGTTCAACATCGGGCAGCCCTTCCAGAAGATGGAGACGATCAAGAAGTTCGATAAGGCCGAGATGCCGGTCCGCTTCAAGTGCGACGTGCACAAGTGGATGGGCGCCTACTGCGGGGTGTTCACCCACCCGTTCTACGCGACGACGAACGACCAGGGCACATTTGAGATCAAGAATCTCCCGTCCGGCAACTACGTGATCGAGGCCTGGCAGGAGAAGTACGGCGCGCAGACGCAGAATGTGACCGTCTCCGGCTCGGAGACAAAGACGGTCGACTTCGCCTTCAAGGGATGATTTTGAGTCTTCAGTCGTCGGTTCTCAGTTTTCAGTTCCGGGCCTGGCCCGAACTCACGGCTGGTAACTG
>Ga0209009_1000199_pt1 | contig 24429 bp, 17 predicted proteins | sample BlaSpr_A8_OM3_M2_FD_187979 | JGI IMG/M metagenome (GOLD analysis project Ga0209009, IMG submission 187979) | Forest soil microbial communities from Thunder Bay, Ontario, Canada - Black Spruce, Ontario site 2_A8_OM3_M2 (SPAdes) (version 2) | ecosystem: Environmental > Terrestrial > Soil > Boreal... | reverse complement strand
CCCACAGGAGTGGCCCGAGACCCTCGATTACGCGGGTAAGCGGATCATTGTCATCGGCAGCGGCGCTACGGCGGTGACGCTGGTTCCGGCGCTCGCCAAAGATGCCGCCCACGTGACGATGTTGCAGCGCTCCCCTAGCTATGTGGTTACGCGTCCGAGCAAGGACGCAAAGGCCATCTGGATGTATCGGCATTTGCCAAAAAGGCTTGCCGCGAAACTCACAAAATGGAAGAACGTGTTGTACAGCATCACCATGTTCCATCTCGCGCGCACCAAACCAGAGAAAATGAAGGGCATGATCATGAAGGGGATTAAGCTACAACTTCATCCCGATTTCGACCTAAAGCGGCACTTTACGCCGCGCTATAACCCATGGGATCAGCGTATCTGCCTGGTGCCTGATGGCGACCTGTTCGCCGCGATTCGCTCCGGGCGAGTCAACATCGTCACCGACACGATCGAAACTTTTGTGGAGGCCGGCATCCGTTTGAGCTCAGGCACAACACTCCCGGCTGATATCGTCGTTTCCGCGACAGGTCTTGTCGTGAAGCTGATGGGGGGCGCCGATATTCTTGTTGATGGTGTGCCGGCCAAATTTGACGACAAGCTAGTTTACAAAGGCGCAATGTTTGGTGGTATCCCGAATCTCGCGTTCGCCTTTGGGTATACCAATAATTCATGGACTCTGCGGTGCGATCTCACGGCGCGCTTTGTCTGTCGGTTGCTGAAGTATATGGATCGAAAGGGCTGGTCCGTGTGTGTACCAAATGTTCCCGATGCTTCTGTTGTTCCCGAGCCTATGCTCGATTTTAGTTCCGGCTATGTCCGCCGTGCCGATGGCGTGCTGCCCAAGCAGGGACAGAAAATGCCCTGGAGGGTGCACCAGAATTACGTGAAAGACTTGGCTGCCTTTACGTTTGGGTCGGTAAGCGACGGGACCATGGAATTTCTTCGAATGTCGGAAGGTTCTCAGCGTGAGCAGAAGCAAACTGGCGAGGTTGTGGCAAAGACGTCACTACAAGGCGGGCCGTCATCTTAACCGTGGGGCTTGCAACTTAACGTTAGTCGCTATAATCTCACGGTCACTATCGAATGTGAGTCATACACTTACTCAGTGCTCCCAGCAGGAGGACGAGTATTATGGACCGCGCAAAAACTGCCGCGACACAGACGTCATTACCAACACCTCTGAGTCTTGACAACAATGGGGCCGAAAATAAGCGGCGCGGCAAGGCGGCCTCCGGAAAGAAACCCACGGGTCTTCGCGAGCGAAAAAAGGCGCGGCTTCGCCAGCAGATTATCGAGACCGCTCTGCATCTTTTTCGGCAACGCGGCTACGAAAACACTCGCATCGACGACATCGTACAGACGCTGGAGATCAGCCAGCCCACATTTTTTCGTTATTTTCCCAGCAAAGAGGCGGTATTGCGTGAAGTTGGACGCCGCGCATTTGCCCGCCAAGCGGAAAGTCTCAAGGCCGAACTTTCCACTAAGGCCTCCACAGAACAACGCCTACGACGTTTTTACGAATCTCTTGGAAACGTAACGGAAGTGGGGCGCCCGCTTTGGCAAGCCGTCATTCTCGCTGGTGCGATGGATCCGGTACGCTCGCCGGAACTGCGCGGGGCGGAGGCGGCCACTGTTAGCCTTCTACGCGAAATCATAGCGGAAGGGCAAAAAAATGGCGAGATCACCCGCGATTTTCCGGTCGTGCACTTGGCCGAGTTCATGGAGGGCCTTTTCAATACTGTCGTGCGCCAGTGGGCCGTCGATCTTACCGGGCCTCATAAACTCACCGAGCGAGTGAGAAATGCAGTCGAGTTTTTCTTGCGGGGGGCGCATCCCTAACCAGTTTTTTCCCTGTGTTTCAAGTGAAAGAAGTTCGAGCCTTTTCTCGGAACAACTAAGTTCACGCATCCGAAATTGGTCGAGGTCTATTCTGTGAAAGCCGCTATCCTGCGCGAATTCAAACAGCCTCTGGCTATCGAAGATGTCGATCGACCAAAACCCGGTTCGCAAGAAGTGTTGATCGAAGTGGAAGCGTGTGGCGTATGCCACTCGGATTTGCATTTGGCCGACGGCGATTGGCCGCAGCTCATTCCCATCATCAAGAAACGCTTGATTCTCGGGCATGAAATCACCGGTCGCGTTGTGGAAAAAGGCGCCTCCGTTGATCAGCTGAAAGTCGGCGACCGTGTAGGTGTTCCTTGGGTGCATTGGACCTGTGGTGAATGCGATTTTTGCCGCGAAGGCAGCGAAAATCTCTGCGTGAAACAACAGATTACAGGTGTGACTGTAGATGGTGGATATGCGGAATTCGTAAAAGCTCCCGCGAGTCACGTGCTAAAAATTCCCGATGGTCTCTCCTGCATCGACGCGGCGCCTCTTTTCTGTGCGGGTGTTACGGTTTACCGCGCCTTGAACCACGCAACAATCCGGCCAGGGCAGCGCTTGGCGATCTTTGGTCTCGGAGGCCTAGGCCAACTGGCCGTTCAAATTGGAAAAGAAATGGGAGCGACAGTCATTGGCATTGACGTCTCAGCCGAAAAGGTTTCACATGCGACAACCCTCGGGGCAACCATAACACTGAATGCCGCTACCGAAAAGGTCGTCAAAGAGCTGCGGCGTATGGGCGGTGCGCATGTGGCACTGGTAACTTCTGCAGCAAAGGCGGCGTATGACACCGCTTTCCAGTGCATCAGATCCACTGGGATGCTTCTCGTCGTTGGCCTGCCTTCCGAGTCTATTTGCTTCCCACCCATTGCGATGGCGGCGTCCGAGGTTCGAATTCAGGCATCTTCCGTCGGTACCCGGAAAGATCTACGCGAAGTGCTCGAGCTGGCGGTCGCGGGCAAGATTCACTCTGAAGTCGCAACCCGGCCTCTCGCCCAAGTCAATGAGGCAATGGCTGAATTGCGAAACGGAAACGTCTCCGGCCGCATCGTTCTTACTCCCTGCTAAGTCGTGGTTTGTCGAGGGGTTCCTTGACCTGAAGCCTCCCGACTAGATCCGGCCGGTACCTTCTTCGGCGACGCAATCCAACATCCTGATGCAACGTATCAGCTTCGTATTGACGTTAGTAACTATAATGTGATACGAACGCTCACAATTCATGGGGAATTAGGTCGGGGTGGCCGTGATTCTTCGAAACAGCGAAAAACTTTCCGCGACCGTGCATTGGCATCGCTCGTGCCAACCTCCAATCGGTTTAACCTCGCAGGTTTGGAAACACTTAAAAGGAGAAGCCATGAGGAGACTGATAGCATTCGCATCTGCCTTGATCCTATCAATGTGCTTGCTGCTGGCGATTCCAGCGACGTACGCTCAAGGTGTCGGCGCATCGGGCAGTCTCAATGGTACTGTGACTGATCCCACAGGCGCCGTTGTCTCCAAGGCCACGGTGACTGCCGACGATCCGTCACGGGGAATACATATTCCGGTCGTGACGGACGATAGCGGCCAATATCGCTTTACCAGTCTGGCTCCCGGCAGCTACGACTTGACCGTGCAGGCATCAGGGTTTCAGTCGCAAGTGGAAAAGGGAGTCGCGGTTACGGTCGGACAGGCTGCCACGCTAGATTTCCACCTGAAAGTAGCCACCTCGGCACAGACCGTCGAGGTCACCGCGGTGCCTCCCGTGATCGAGACCGAAAGAGGCAGCCAGGCCAATACGGTCACACAGCAGTACATAGAAGATTTGCCGATCGATCGCCGCGACTATTTGTCCTTTACATTGCTTATGCCGGGCGTGAGCAATTCCAACACCATTGCTGATAATGCAGATTTCCGCGTAAAGCAGACTCCGCAAAGCGGGCTTTCGTTTTACGGAAGCAATGGCAGAGGCAACAGTGTCACAGTTGACGGCGGCGAGGCCAACGACGATGCCGGCGGCGTGCGTCTGACCTTGGGCCAGGACGCAGTGCAGGAATTCCAAATCAACCGGAGCGATTACGCGGCCGACCTGGGCGGAGCCAGTGGCGCGTCCATCAACATCGTGTCCAAATCTGGTACAAACGATCTGCATGGGAGTCTCTTTGGCTTTTTCCGAAATGATGCGATGGATGCTCGCGACCCCTTCGCTTTCAGTCCGGCATTGCAACCGGGCGATCCGTTCTCACTGGATGCCGTGGGTGAGCCAATCAAAAATTCCTTGAACCGCCAGCAATTCGGCGGCAGCGTGGGTTTCCCGATCAAGAAAGACAAGACGTTTCTCTTCATCTCTTTCGAAGGTCTGCGCTCCGATGCACAGGATTCGGTCCCTTTATTTACGAACAGTTCGATCTTCGCTGGACCTTCTCCCACCGCAACCACCAACCCATTTCCGACTTTTGATCCAAGATCCGCGCAACAGAGCGTCGTTAGTGGATTGGCGACCCAATCCTCTGGAACCATGGTGCCGTGCTTGTCGGATCCGGCTGACCCGACAAATATCTTACTAGCCACCGTGTTGCCTGCACCGCTTTGCGCCGCCGTGCTTTCGGGATGCTTGACTATTACACCCAGCGCTTCGCCCTGCCAGACAAACCCGGCCTCGCAGGCGTTAAACCCCTTCATCATTAATCAGTTTGAGACCAACGGTGGGGTCTTTCCGTTCCCTACCCGGTCATATCTCGGCTCCATCCGCTTGGATCACCGAATCGATGAGAACAACCAGGTTTCACTTCGGTACAACGCTGGTCACCTCACCGAGAAAGATCCTGACGTCCAGGCGTTGACGGCAATTTCCCGCGGGACTTCCGAGCTCGCGTGGGATAGCACGCTGGAAGGCTCCTGGATTCATCAGTTCAGCCCTACCGCTCAGAATGAAGTTCGGCTGCAGTGGAACATGTATCAATTTAATGTGGACACCAATGACCCTGGCGGACCTGGACTCGACGTTGAGGGCTTCGGCTTCTTTGGGCGCGGGATCTTTTTGCCCAGCCACACGAGGGCGGGGCGATATGAGTTTGCCGACAATATCACTGTCGTGCGCGGTCACCACACTCTGAAGATGGGCTTCTATGAACTAGTTCGTGGCAACAATACAACATCGCAAACTTTCTTCCCGGGACGATTTGAGTTTCTGGAACTGCCGGGAATAGTGCTGAGCCCGTGTTTGCAGATCCCCGCCATTTGTAACGTGAGCGCGAACACTGCTGCCATATCCACTCTTCAGTCATGGAGCCTCGGGGCACCCGCATTCTATGAACAGGGTTTCGGCAATCCGAGTTATAAGCAGACAAGGCCGTTCACCGCCGCCTACATACAGGATGGCTGGCAAATCAGGCCAAACTTCACGCTAAATTACGGGCTGCGGTACGAACTAGACTCGCAATACGGACCTCTCCATACTCCCAAGACGAATTTCGCACCTCGTATTTCGTTCGCGTGGGACCCATTTGGGGACCATAAAACGGTGGTCCGCGGCGGATACGGGATCTTCTATTCCCCGATCTACGCGCAGATCCCTGGGGTCGTGGATGTTCTCGGCAATGTCAACGGTACGCGGAGGATTGCCAACACGCTTGTGAAGCTCACGGGCGTCCCGGGCGACCCCGCTATTGCAAACTCTGCGGTAATCTTCCAAACGCTATTTGGGGAAGGAAAGATCGACTGCGGCACGCCGCCGCCGGGACAGTTTGCTTGTATCACTGCGGCTGACCTCGCCCAGTTTAACCTTTCTGTTCCTAACACCGGACCCCTCCCGCCAGGGACTGTGATTTTTGCCGGCCAGCCTGGCTACAAAAGCCCTATGTCGCAGCAGGTGTCGCTTGGAATCGAGCGGGAGATTGGAAATGGCCTCTCGATCTCGGCCAATTATATTTATGTTCGCACGACGCACCTTCCTGTTGCGATTGATACGAACTTGCTGCCAGGGGCCCCCATCGACACCGGATCGAGCGGCCTTCCCTCTAACGGAATCCCGTTCCAAGACTGGGGGGCGCCGGTATGTGTGGTGCCCAGTCCGACGAATCCTTGCTTTGCGGATGGGTCGTTGACGATTCTTCAGAACAACGTCTATAGCTCCATAGCGACAGCGTCTTACAATGGCGGCATTTTCGAACTGAAGAAGCGCTTCTCAGATCACTTCACCATCCTGGCGAATTACACCTATAGCCACGCTATCGATGAGTCGACGGATTTCAACAGCGATTACGCGCCTTTCAATCAGACAGACCTGGCTGCCGAACGCGCAAACTCTGATTTTGATCAAAGGCACAAAGTGGTGGTCGCAGGTGTATTTGACAGCCCCTTTAAATCGCGCGTCCTTTCCGGCTTCGAGCTTTCCCCGATCTTCAATTACAATAGCGGTCATCCGTTCAACCTGCTCGCCGGCACAGACATCAATAGCGACAACCACTTTACAAATGACCGCCCGGCGGGAGCTCCGCGCAACAGCGGGCTTGGCCCCAATTATATTGACTTCGATATGCGATTGAGTCGTACGTTCCGATTCACTGAGCGCTACAGTCTCCAGCTCTTGGCGGAAGGCTTCAATCTCGCAAATCGGACGAATTATTCCAGCGTCAACAATATCGTCGGCCCTGCTTTTGCACCGCCGTTTAATGTGCATGGGACCGCAGCGCTTTCGCCAAGCCAGCCGCTGGGGTTCACTGCGGATTTCCCGAAACGTGAAATCCAGCTCGGCGTGCGGTTTAATTTTTAGTTTCCATTTGAGTAGATGCCAGTCGTACTAGCTTCAGTCGCCGGCATCGTTGCTGAAGTTCGCGGATGAGGACCAGCGCTCGATGCAAAGTGTTTCGATCTAGGGCGGAGGTAGTAAGGAATGACGATGTACCTGATAGAAGCGCCGTCGAGTTTGAACGGAACTGTTTCTGAATAGTCACGTAGAAACCGTGCAGCCCAAATCCGGCGACGTTAAGTGCCCAGTTAGGTTCAGGATTTCTGAATGAAGGTAAAGAACTGGCGGCGCTGCTGATGAATCTTCCCAACGTCATTCGATAGGAGGGTGTCTATGCATCCAAGAATCAAGCTTATGGTTTTCTCCCTAGGGTTGCTGGCGACGGTTTTACTGATTTGCGACAGCGCCTACGCACAGTCAGGAGTCACAACCGTCCCGGGAACTCTGCCTGACGGTGCGACGTTCCTTATTGAGGTTCCCTCCAACTGGAACGGAACTTTATTCCTGTACAGTCACGGCTACGTGGTGCCAGGGGCCTCGAATCCCGCGACTGACGTGGGCGATCCGCTCACGCGACTGTTTATGTTAGGGAACGGCTACGCGCTCGCCGGATCTTCCTACGCCACAACCGGTTGGGCCATTCAACAGGCGATCCCCGATCAGATCGCAGTGCTCGACGCTTTCAATAAACTTTTCCATCATCCCGATCGCACGATCGCGTGGGGCCATTCCCTGGGCGGCATCATCACTGCGGGATTGATACAGAAACACCCTGAGCGTTTCACCGCAGCTCTTCCCATGTGCGGAGTGCTTTCAGGGGGAGTGGCCACCTGGAACACGGCGCTCGATTCAGAGTTTGCGTTTGAAGTTCTGATCGCTCCTGGAAGCGGGTTACAGATCGTGAACATTGCAGACCCCGAGACGAATCTTGAGATTGCCGAGGAGGCGCTTACGATTGCTCAGAACTCTCAGCAAGGACGAGCTCGGATCGCGTTGGCAGCCGCTTTATCTGACTTACCTGGTTGGTTTACGCCCCTCACGCCCGAGCCGGATCCGACAGATTTTGACTCGCTGGAAGCAAATCAATTCCTCTGGGACGAAGAGGTTGATTTTCCGTTTGTTTTTGCCTTTCGGGCCGAACTGGAGTCCCGAGCGACCGGCAATCCTTCGTGGAACACGGGCGTGGATTACAAGCGACAGTTCGAGCGCTCGATTGATCGCGCCGAAGTGGAGGCTCTTTACGAAGAAGCTGGGCTAAATCTCAATTCTGACCTCGACGCGCTACAGGACGCTGCGCGCATCAGCGCAGATCCCCCGGCCGTTCGCTACCTGGAGCAAAATATTATTTTCAACGGCTATGTCGGAATACCTGTTCTGACACTACACACAAAAGGCGATGGTCTCGTGGTGGTGGAAAACGAGTCAGCCTACAAAAACGTCGTTACCTCGGCGGGCAACCGACGGTTCTTGCGTCAGGATTTTGTGGATCGTGCGGGACACTGCGCCTTCACCCCTGCGGAAACAATTGCAGCAGTTGAAAAGCTGGTCGATCGCATTGATACGGGAAAATGGCATGAACCGGATGCGAGCGATCTGAACGCTGCAGCCGCAGCGCTTGGACCGGAATTCAATGTTTATCTTTCCGGTAGCACTGTTGTTGCTACACCACCGGCCTTTATCGATTTTGTTCCAGCTCCCTACTTACGTCCGTTCGATGAAGGGTCGCACGATTGCAAAATCGATTTCGAGTGCTGGTAACGGGCGGCAGATTGCGCTGTTCGAAGGCGCGGAGGGACTCAGTTCTTGATCTCACTCTGAAGCTGCAAGCTCCGAGGGGTTTCGGGCCTGGCAGGCAGTCGCCTAAAAACGAAACGCTGGCATTCTCGTGAAACAGCGTTGCGCTGAGCCACTAACCGCGGCGAATAGCTCAGCATTGAACGCTAGGATCTAGATTCTCACCTTGGCCCATTCTTAAACGACGGTTGAGAGGAACGAATGCTATCGCCTATGTTCGGTGAGTTTATGGGCACCATGGTGCTGGTTTTGCTGGGCAATGGCGTAATCGCCGACGTAGTTCTGTCACGTTCCAAGGGAGAAGGCGGCGGATGGATTTCGATCTCGACGGGCTGGGCCGTCGCAGCCATGGCGGGAATATTCACCGCATTAGCCTGTGGAAGCGCTGACGCCCACATCAATCCTGCTGTGACGCTAGGCTTGGCCGTCGCCACCGGCAATTTTTCGAAGCTCGTGCCCTACGTCACCGCTCAAATGTTGGGAGCATTCGTAGGGTCGGCTCTGGTCTGGCTACATTTCCTGCCACATTGGGCCGCTACGCCAAGTCCGATCATGAAACTGAGCTGTTTCTGCAGCCACCCCTCCATTCCCAACAGAGTAGCCAACCTCGTTAGCGAAATCATTCCCACGACCCTGCTGGTGTTCGTCGCCGTTTGCATTCTGACGCGCGCCAATTTGCCCGCTGGTTTTGGTCCAGTTCTGATTGCTGCGTTGGTCTGGGGATTGATTCTCGCTCTGGCCGGGCCCACAGGCACCAGCATGAACCCAGCGCGTGATCTCGGATCGCGGATCGCCCACGCAATTCTTCCCATCGCGGGCAAGGGTGGCTCGGACTGGGGATACGCTCCGATTTCGCTCATTGGCACGCTAGCGGGCGGCGCGCTTGCCGGATTGGCTATCCGCCTTTTGCACATCTAGGAGAGGAGCCGCGGAAGCGATCAAGACATTCGGGGGCAGCTGAGCGCGCGATGGAAAGCGTGCGATTTTTGCCGGCAGTCCTGAAGCGACGCGTCGATGGCGGCAGCAAGGAGTATCATGCTTGGCAACAGTTCAGACCGCTCGAGGCCAGTGGGTTCGTCGCAGTTTAGCATCACGCGTCAACTAGCGATAGCTGCTAACATGTGATATAAACACACGTTTGTTTAAGAGGGATATTTCGCATTCCTGCCATGAAGCCCCCACCGATGTTCGATCTAACCGGCCGCGTGGCCATCGTTACCGGCGGTTCTGTCGGGCTCGGCCGCCAGATGGCCGAAGGGCTCGCTCAAATGGGCGCGAATCTAGTTCTTTGTGCGCGCAAGAAAGAACGCTGCGTACAGGCTTCTGAGGAATTGCAAAGATGGGGGGTGCAGGTTGTCGCGCTCGGTTGTGATGTGAAAGAGCCAGGGAGCATTCAGGAGGTTGTCGACGCGACCGTCAAACAATTTGGGCGCATCGACATCTTGATCAACAATGCCGGCACTTCCTGGGGTGCGCCGGTTGAATCGATGACACTCGAGCAGTGGAATAAAGTGATCGAAACCAACCTCACCGGAACGTTTTTATTTTCTCAAGCCGTGGGCAAGGTCATGATCCCGCAACGCCGCGGAAAGATTATCAACATCGCTTCAGTTGCCGGGTTGCATGGTTCTCCGCCGAATTTCTCCGCCATCGGCTATAGCGCCAGCAAAGGCGGCGTGATTACCTTTACTAAAGACCTAGCCTGCAAATGGGGCATGCACAACATTCACGTCAATGCGATTGCGCCCGGTTGGTTTCCAACCGACATGTCGGGAAAAGTCATCGAACGGAACAAAGAATCGCTGTTGGCGTCTGTACCTTTGGGCCGCTTGGGCGGCCCTCATGATCTAAAAGGCGCGGCCATTTTTCTCGCTTCTGATGCATCCGATTTTGTGACCGGACACATCCTGGTAGTGGATGGAGGTCAGTCCGCCTAATCTAGGCGAGGCACGCTATGAATATTCCACTCACGCCTCTCCGCTTCCTTCGCTATGCAGAACAGCAATATCCCGGCAGGACCGCAGTTGTCTGCAACCAAGAGCGTTTTACTTACGCACAATTTTCGGAGCGCGTCGGCCGTTTGGCGGGCGCCTTGCGTAAGTTCGGCGTCCAGGCTGGAGATCGCGTCGCTTTCCTCAGCGCGAATTGTCACCGCTTACTAGAAGCCTACTACGGCGTTCCTGAAGCAGGCGCTGTTCTGCTGCCGCTGAATATCCGGCTCGCGTCAGAAGAGCTGGCTTACATACTGAATGATTCCGGCTCGACGATACTCTTTGTTGAAAAGCAGTTTCTCGGATTAGCGGAATCTTTTCGCAAGAACCTTCGCACTGTAAAAACCTTCGTACAGCTAGACGGTTCTCCCGAAGCTTCTTGGCTCGCTCCACACAACTATGATTCTTATCTCAGCGCGGCCACGCCCCATCGCGCGGACATCAGCTCCGTTGATGAGAACGCTCTCGCTGAACTCTTCTACACCAGCGGCACCAGTGCAAATCCAAAAGGTGTCATGCTAACGCACAGAAACATCTACCTCCATGCGCTAAACGTCTGCCTGGGATTTCAGATCGAAAACGGAGCCGTCGAACTTCACACCATCCCCCTCTTCCACGCGAATGGTTGGGGTGTCGCGCATTTCCTCACTTTACTTGGGGGAAAGCACGTCATGATCCAGCGTTTTGAGACCAAAGAAGTGTTCCGACTGATTGAGAAGGAAAAGGTTCACTCCTGTAGTCTGGTTCCCATCATGGCTACCGCCCTGGTGAACTGCCCAGAGCGCCATAACTACGATTTAAATTCCCTTCGACGGATTGTCATCGGCGGCGCCGCATCGTCGCCCACACTTATTCGGGAGGTAGAAGAAGCAATCGGCTGCGAGTGCTTTTCGGGTTACGGCCTCACGGAAACGTCGCCCTCGCTTACGATTTCCCCCATGAAGTCAGATCTGGGCTGGGAAGGCGAACAGCGTTATGTCGGCCAAGCGATGACCGGCTACGCCTTCCCCGGCACGGAGATACGAGTAGTGGACGCCGATGATCGCGACGTGCCGCGCGATGGGAAAGCTATTGGCGAAATCATCGCTCGTAGTGATGGCGTGATGGAGGGTTACTGGCGCCAACCGGAAGCTTCCGCCGAAGCTTTACGCGGTGGATGGTTCCACACCGGGGACATGGCCACATTCAACGAAGAAGGTTATGTTCTGATCGTCGATCGCAAAAAAGATATTATCGTGAGCGGTGGAGAAAATATTTCTTCCCTTGAGCTTGAAAAAGCCATCTTCGCGCATCCGGCCGTCCTGGAAGCCGCGGTCATTCCGGTCCCTGACCCAAAATGGGGCGAAGTTCCTAAAGCTCTGGTGGTCTTAAAGCCGAACGCCGTCGCGACGGAGTCCGAACTCATCGAGTTCTGCCGTTCGCGCCTGGCACACTACAAGTGTCCTCGTTCTTTCGAATTTTTGGATAGTTTGCCCAAGACCGGCACTGGAAAAATCCTAAAAAAAGACATCCGGAAAAAGTATTGGCAAGGTCAGGAGACCATGCGCCTGAGTTCCGCCTCGCCAACACGAAAATCCGGCGCTTAAGCCAGATTAATTTGCGAGATGTGTTTTCAACTGACAACAAGGCCGGAACACAACGGCGCCTAGAAACCTGAAGGAGTCTCGGTCATGGATTTAAACCTAACAAAAGAGGAGTCGGCGTTTCGCGACGAACTTCGCGCGTGGCTCGCCGACAACCTGCCGAAGGACTGGAACGAATGGCGCGAAAAACCGATCGAAGAATCGTTTCCATATCTTCGTGCCTGGCAGCGAAAACTTCAGGAAGGCCGCTGGGCAGCCGTTTCATGGCCCAAGGAGTACGGGGGTCGCGGTGCTACGTTGATGGAACAAGCGATATTTTGGGAAGAAATGGCGCGCGTGGAGGCGCCGCCGATGGCCAATTCGCTTGGCTTAGGCCTCATCGGACCCACAATCATCGCCTACGGAACGGAGGCACAGAAGAAACGTTACATCCCAAAAATTTTGAGCGCAGAGGAGATCTGGTGCCAGGGCTTTTCCGAACCTAACGCCGGCTCCGATCTTGCCGGTTTGCAAATGGAAGCCCGATTGGACGGCGATCAGTACGTCGTGAACGGCCAAAAGGTATGGACCAGCTACGGCTGGATTGGCGACTGGTGCGAACTCGTGGTTCGCACTGATGCGAGTGTCGCGAAACACAAAGGACTTTCGGTGCTCCTCGTCGATATGAAGTCGCCCGGGGTCGAGGTTCGACCTTTGCGTCAGATGACCGGTGAATCGGAATTCAACGAGATTTTCTTCCGCGACGTTCGCGTTCCAACTGAAAACGTTCTGGGCAAGGTAAATGACGGATGGAATGTGGCGGTGAGCACGCTCATGTACGAGCGAGGTTCCTATGGCGCTCGCCTGCATCTTATATTCAAGCGCGCCATCACACGTCTTATTGAACTTTCTCGAAGCGTCCAACGCAACGGACGGCCCGCTGCCCAAGATCCGCTTATCCGCCAGAAGCTCGCGCAGTGCAGCGCGGAAATTGAAATCATGCGCTTCAACCAGATGCGGGCATTCAGCCGTATCACCGCTACAGGCGTGCCTGGCCCGGAGGGTTCCATTCAGAAGATTTTCTGGAGCGAGCTCAACCAGCGCCTCCAACAAATCGCGCAGGAGCTGCTCGGTCCCTACGGTCAACTGTTAGGCGGTGACCCTCGCGCCGTCGATAAAGGGATTTGGTCTTACGGCTACCTGCGCACCCGCGGAAATACCATCGAGGCAGGGACTTCCGAAGTGCAGCGGAACATCATTGGACATTTCGTTCTCGGACTGCCCAGAAGCTACTAAGGGGATACGCCATGGAATTCGGGTTGACGGAAAGCCAGGAATTTTTGAAGGATAGCGCCCGCAAGTTTTTCGCTGGGGAATGTCCTAGCGCCGAAATGCGGCGCCTGATGGAAACGGATACTGCATACGACCCCACGCTTTGGTCCAAGCTTACTGACCAAGGTTATACCGGCATTATTTTTCCGGAAACCCTCGGCGGCGTTGGCCTCGGCAAGGTTGAACTAATGCTTCTGATGGAAGAAGCCGGACGCGCGCTATTGCCCGGACCGTTCTTCTCGACTGTGGTGCTGGCGGGAACTATCTTGGATGCCGTAGCTTCACTGGCTCACAAGAACAAATACCTCGCTCCGATCTGCCGGGGAGAAGTTCGCGCCACGGTGGCCATTGTGGAATCCAACGCGAGCTGGAATCCGCGGGACATCCATCTTAGCGTGGCGAATGGGAAGCTGACTGGAGAAAAACTATTTGTCTCGGATGCCACCGTCGCCGATTTCATCATTGTCATCGCGCGCAACGGTGTGTTTGTAGCGGACTCCAAGGCTCGTGGCCTGAAGATCTCTCCCATGCGTGCCATGGACCTTACGCGCAAGCTTTACGCCATTGAATTCAACGACACCCCGGCCGAGGAAATTGGTTCTACTGCGAACCTCGCGCGGGCTTTCGATATCGCCACTGCCGCGTTGGCTGCCGAACTGGTCGGTGGCATGCAGCGAACCCTTGATATCGCGGTGGAATACGCCAAAACCCGCAAACAGTTTGGCAAACCTATCGGGATGTTTCAGGCCGTGCAGCACCAGTGCGCGGATATGTATTTGGAAACCGAGAGTGCGCGGTCGGCTGTGTACTATGCAGGGTGGGCGCTGGAAGAAAACTCGCCCGACGCGGCGACTGCCGTCTCCATCGCGAAAATGTACGCCAGTGATGCCGGCCGCACCGTCGGCAACCGCGGCATACAGATACACGGCGGTATGGGCTTTACCTGGGAAAACGATATCCACCTTTATTACCGCCGAGCAAAAGGATCGGAGACCGCATTCGGCGACGCCACCTTTCATCGCGAACGCATTGCCTCCCTGGTGATCGATTCCGGCGGCGTTTCCGCGAAAAGCGCCTAAATTCGCAAGCCAGAGGAATTTTTCCATGAATGATCTAGTTCAACTCACCAAAGAGAGTGACGTTGCGGTCATCACCATCAACAATCCGCCGGTCAACGCACTGAGCCCCGGCGTTCCCGAAGGCATTTCCGAAGCGCTTGATCGCATCGCGAAGGACGACAGCGTCAAAGCCGTTGTTCTGATCGGCGGCGGACGTACTTTTGTGGCTGGCGCGGACATCAAGGAATTCGGCAAAATGACAACGGGCAAACCGCGTGGCGCTGGTTTGCTCCCGTTGCTCTTGAAGATCGAAGACAGCAGCAAGCCGGTAATCGTAGCCATTCACGGGACCGCCTTCGGCGGCGGTTTGGAACTGGCGATGGCCGGACATTATCGCCTGGCTGTTTCTTCCGCGCAGGTCGGTCAGCCGGAGGTGAAACTCGGCATTATTCCCGGTGCGGCGGGAACGCAACGTCTTCCCAGGCTCGCAGGAGTCGCAAAAGCCCTCGAAATGTGCACTACCGGCAACCCCATCAAAGCGGAAGAAGCGCTGAAGTTCGGCGTCATCGACCGCATCATCGAAGGCGATCTCCTCGCGGGAGCGGTTACATTCGCGCGCGAAGTTGCGGGTAAGCCGGCTCCCAAAACCAGGGAGCGAAACCAAAAGCTTGGCAACGCTTCGGACAACGCGGCGGTTTTCTCGTCCGCGCGGGAAACTGTCGCCAAGAAACAGCGCGGCTTGCTCGCTCCAGTGGCCGCCATCGACTCTATCGAAGCTGCCACAAAAATGTCATTCGAAGAAGGTTGCCAGGCTGAGCAAAAGTTTTTCGTGGAGTGTCTGTTCTCCGAGCAATCTAAATCGCTCATCCACGTCTTCTTCAGCGAGCGAGAAGTCAGCAAGATTCCCGACATTCCTAAGGAAACTGCGACTATTTCCATAAAATCTGCCGCGGTTGTTGGTGCTGGCACCATGGGTGGCGGCATTGCAATGGTCCTCGCTAACGCAGGTATTCCCGTGCTTCTGAAAGAGGCGGACCAGGCCGCCCTCGATCGCGGACTGGCAACCATCAAATCGAACTATGCGAATTCCGTCAAACGCGGCCGTTTCTCTCAGGAAGCTGCCGATGAACGCTTCAACCGCATCACGCCCACACTTAGCTACGACGGTTTTCCAAATGTTGACTTGGTTATCGAAGCTGTGTTCGAAGGCATGGCTCTTAAGAAGGAAGTCTTCAAGGAGCTGGAACGCGTGTGCAAGCCGGGCGCGATCCTTGCCAGTAACACTTCAACGTTGAGCATCGACGAGATTGCTGCCTCTACCTCTCGGCCCGGTTTTGTCGTCGGCACGCATTTCTTTAGCCCCGCGAATGTCATGCGATTGCTGGAGATTGTCCGTGGCAAAGTTACTTCAAAGGAAGTTGTCGCCACTTGCATGCAGCTCTCAAAGACGCTCGGCAAAGTGGGAGTGCTCGTTGGCAACTGTCGAGGTTTCGTCGGCAACCGCATGTTTGGTCCCTACCGGCGCGAAGCACAGTTCCTGGTCGAAGAAGGTGCTGGCATTGAAGCCGTGGATAAGGCTCTAGTCGATTTCGGCAACGCCATGGGGCCTCTAGCCGTCGGCGATCTCGCAGGTCTCGATGTTGGCTGGCGCATTCGAAAGGAGTATCGGCACCTGGAAGTGCCCGGCATTCGTCAGCCCTTCGCCGAAGACCGTTTGTGTGAGCTCGGCCGATTCGGGCAGAAAACTGAAGCGGGTTGGTACAAATATGACGACCAACGGCGGGCAATCCCGGACCCGGTTGTCAATGAGCTCGTTCGCAAATGGGTTACGGAGGCTGGAATTGTGCAGCGTAAAATCTCCGCTGAAGAAATCACGGATCGCTGCATCTATGCGCTAGTCAACGAGGGTGCGCGCATTCTGGAAGAAGGTTACGCGCTGCGTGCTTCCGACATCGACATCATTTATCTGAATGGTTACGGTTTTCCCGCGCATCGCGGCGGTCCCATGTGGTATGCCGATACCGTTGGCCTCAAAAGAGTCTTCGATCGTGTCTCGGAATTCCATCGCCAGCATGGTGAAACGTGGCGGCCTGCCCCACTGCTGAAACGGCTTGCAGAGCAAGGCAAGACCTTTGCGCAATTCGGCAAGGAAGAAGGGGCGGCAGTCTAACCTTTCCTCAAAAAAGATTCATGGGAATCCTCTTTCTTGTCCGTCACGCGCAGGCTTCATTCCTCGAGCACAACTATGACAAGCTGTCTGCGCTCGGAGAAGCGCAAGCGCGCCTGCTCGGCGAATATTGGGCGCGGCGCAATTTGGTTTTCGACCGCACATGCGTCGGCCCCTGCGTTCGTCAGCAAGAGACCTTAAAAATCGTGAGCGACGCTTACTCCAAGGCCGGTCTCGAGTTTCCAGAGTCTCCGGTGCTGCCAGAGTTCGATGAATACCAAGGCGAGGCTGTGCTCAAACGCAGTCTGCCTCAGTTGCTTGAAAGCGAACCGAAAATTCGGGATCTCCACGCGACATTTCAATCCGCCACTAACAAGGCGGAGCAACGTGCGTCCTTTCAAAAGCTTTTCGAGGCCGTCATCGGTGAGTGGGTCCGCGGCGCGATTCGTGTGCAAGGTGTTGAAACCTGGTTAGAGTTTTGCTCACGAGTGAATTCCGGTCTCCTGAACTTTCTTTCTGCCGGCGGGCGCGGCGAACGCGTCGCGATTTTTACTTCCGGCGGCCCCATCGCGGTTTCTATGCAGCGTGCTTTGCGACTGTCGCCAGAAAGCACCTTGCAAGTGAGCTGGATGTCGCGGAATTCTTCCTGGAGCGAATTTCTTTACTCTGCAGACCGGTTTACGCTCAGTTCTTTCAATGTCCACGGGCATCTCGACGATCCCGCAATGCTGACTCACCGCTAGGGGAGGCTTCCTGTGAGCGATTTGCTAGACCATCCAGAGGCCATGCGATCCGGTGAAGAACTGGATGTTAATAAGCTCGAGCCCTTCTTGCGCCGTCACTTCCCTAACGAAACAGGTACGCTCGAGATTCGCCAATTTCCCAGCGGCCATTCGAATTTGACTTACTCATTGCATCTCGGCGCCAAGGAATTGGTTCTTCGGCGGCCGCCTCTCGGAAGCAAGGTGAAATCCGCCCACGATATGAGCCGCGAATTCCGCGTGCTCTCAAAACTTCACTCCGTCTACGCTCCGGCTCCGGAAGTACTTATTTATTGCGACGACGCTTCCGTGATCGGCGCACCGTTCTATGTCATGCAACCGATCCACGGCATCATTCTTCGTAAACATCTCCCGTCCGCTTTGGATTTTCCCGCCGCAACCGCGCGCCGGCTCAGCGAATCGTTTATCGACAATCTCATTCGCCTGCATCGTGTGGATTACGCATCCGCGGGACTTTCCGATCTTGGTAAGCCGGACGGATACTTGCAACGACAGGTCCGCGGTTGGACAGAGCGCTACTACGGTTCCAAGACACACGATTATCCGGAAGTAGAGAAAATTTCTCACTGGATGCAGGAACACACGCCAGCCACAAACGCCGTCTCGCTGATTCATAACGACTACAAATATGACAATGTCGTCCTCGATTCGAGTGAGATCACTAAAATCGTGGGAGTGCTAGATTGGGAGATGTGCACCATCGGAGACTCCCTTTCAGATCTGGGCACTGCAGTGAGCTATTGGGTGGATGTAACGGATCCAGAGGAGCTGCAAGAAAATCGTTGGGGACCCACCACCGAACCAGGGAGCCTTACCCGTGCGGAAATCGTGCACTATTATTCTAAGAAAACCGGATGTGACGCTTCCCAAATCGGTTTCTACCTTGCATTCGCGCGCTTCAAACTGGCCGTTATCGTTCAGCAAATTTATTTTCGCTATCACCAAGGTCTGACCAAAGATGAACGCTTTGCATCCATGCCTGAAACAGTCCGAATGCTCTTGCGCGCTTCTTTATATACCGCGCAGACCGGGCAAATCTAACGTGTATTTCGCGTCGCGATTGGTTCGCACAAATCGCATTAAAATGTCGGGCTCATTATTGGTAGTAGCGCACGATCCACTCGGCAACGCATCCAGGCTTCTCGGATTTGTCGATCTCCACCGTAACCATAAAAATAGCTTCCGCGGAGTCAGGAAGTTCCTTCAAAGCGAGCAGCGTGACCCGGGCCCGAATCCTGGAATCTGTACGCACGGCGGCGGGAAAGCGCACGCGATTCAACCCGTAATTCACCGCCAGCCGCACGCCGCTGCGTATTTCCATCACGTCTTTCATTAAATGGCTGATCAGAGATAGCGTTAGAAACCCATGAGCGATTGTCCTGCCATAGGGTGACTCCTTGCTTGCGCGCTCGCGGTCTAGATGAATCCATTGCCGGTCTCCGGTGGCCTCGGCGAAGCGTTCGACGCGTTCTGACGTAACACAAAACCATTCCGAGACGCCCATCTCTCGGCCAACCAGTTCTTTCAGCGATTGCAGATCGTTGATAACGAGGGGCGCCATCGATTTCTTCCAATCAGAATTCCTCGCCACATCGCACGTTAATTGTCAAAATTAATTAGTGTGGCTCTGATGTTCCTTCCGTATTTTTATTTTTGGCCAGTTCCCATTTGGCGATCGATTCGACATGCACCTCATCCGGTCCGTCGGCTAACCGCAACGTGCGAACCATGGCCCAGGAGCTAGCCAGAAAAGTATCCTGCGACACTCCGGCGCCACCGTGTGCTTGAATCGCCCGATCCAGAACGCGCAACGCGACGTTGGGCGCCACAACTTTGATCATTGCAATTTCGGCCCGCGCCGCCTTGTTCCCGACCGTGTCCATCATATACGCCGCCTTCAACGTAAGCAGGCGCGCCTGTTCAATTTCCATCCGAGACTCGGCGATGCCCGCGCGAATCGTTCCCTGCTCAGCCAGCGGTTTTCCGAAGGCCACCCTCGACTCCACCCTTTTGCACATGGTTTCCAGCGCGCGTTCCGCGATGCCGATGCAACGCATGCAGTGATGAATTCGCCCCGGGCCTAGGCGTCCCTGCGCAATCTCAAATCCGCGGCCCTCGCCAAGCAGCATGTAGGTGGCCGGCACACGCACATTCTCGAAATTAATCTCAGCGTGGCCGTGCGGTGCGTGGTCGTAGCCGAAAACAGTTAAAAGCCGGACGATTGTGACTCCCGGCGCGTCGAGCGGAACCAGGATCATCGATTGCTGTTTGTGCGCCGGCGCCGCGGGATCGCTCTTGCCCATAAAGATCGCGATCTTGCACCGCGGATCGCCTGCTCCAGAAGACCACCATTTCCGTCCGTTGATTAGGTAATCCTCGCCGTCTCGCACGATGCTCGCCGAGATGTTGGTGGCATCTGAGGAAGCCACGTCCGGCTCAGTCATCGCAAAGCAGGATCGAATTTCGCCCGCCAGAAGCGGCTTCAGCCATTTCTCTTTCTGCTCGAGCGTTCCATAACGCGCCAGCACTTCCATATTTCCAGTGTCAGGCGCAGAACAATTGAATACTTCTGGCGCCATATGACTGCGGCCCATAATTTCGCAAAGCGGCGCGTACTCTAGGTTCGTTAGGCCCGCGCCGTTTGGATCTCGCGGCAAGAACAAATTCCACAATCCCTCGTCCCGCGCCTTCGACTTGAGTTCTTCGACAATCTTCGTTGGTTTCCATCGTTCGCGCGCTACTTCCTCGTGGAATCGCTGCTCGTTGGGATACAGGTAAGCAGCCATGAATCGCTGCAAACGCCGTTGGAGTTCTTTGGCCTTGGCGCTGAGTTCAAAGCTCATAGATCTCGGTTATTTCCCGGTGAAAACCGGCGGACGCTTTTCGACAAAGCGCGCCACTCCTTCCTTGAAATCTTCGCTTTTCAGGCTCGCAAGCATTTCCTGCTCGGAGATTTCAAACGATTCCGCGAGTGTTTGGAACATCGCGTCGTACACTTGCCGCTTGATCACGCGCAACGAGCGCGGGCTAACGTTGGAAGCCAAATCTAGCGCGTATCCCAGCACCTTCTCATGAAACGTTTCCTGCGGGTAGACCTGATTCACAAGCCCCATCCTCAACGCTTCTGCGGCATCGATCATTCTCGCGGAAAAAAGCAGGTCCAGCGCGTTTGCGTGTCCCACCAGACGCGGCAACATCCATGCCATTCCGTACTCTGCAACCAGTCCCCGCCGCGCGAACGCCGTACTAAAGCGCGCCGCATCAGAAGCAAAACGTAAATCGCAATATAAAGTAATCACCAAACCCAACCCCACCACCGGGCCGTTGATGGCCGCAATCACGGGCTTTGTGAGCGCCGGAAAATAGGAGTACTTCCTCCGGAAATCGGATCGCGTGTCTTCGTTGATCCCGCCGTCACGCTGCGTGGCCTGCACCAGCTGCGCAGAGTCGATTCCTTTTTCCGCGATCGTGCTCAGAAGTGATATATCCGCGCCCGCGCAAAACCCTCGTCCGGCGCCGGTCAAAATGATCACACGGACGTTTTCGTCGCTCTCCGCTGCTGCCATCGCAGAGCGCACTTCGTGCTCCATGGTCGCTGTCCAGGCGTTCAGTTTATCGGGCCGGTTGAGCGTAATCGTGGCGATTCGGTCAGCTACGTGATACTGCGTTTCTTGGTTTGGCATGATGGATTATATACAATGCCAACCGCGTTAGTAACGTTCATCTGTTGGTCACTATCTGATTCGATGGTTTTTTCCGCGCCTGCCGTGCGGTCTAATATCTTGGGCAATCGGAGGATCGATGCCATTTGTTGAAAATCAAGGTGCCAAAATTTACTGGGATGAACAAGGCTCTGGCGAATCTCTGCTGCTCATCGAGGGCCTGAGCTATCCGTCGTACATGTGGCATCGCACCCGGCCAATTCTTGCGCAGACCTACCGCACCATCGCTCTGGATAATCGCGGCATGGGACAAAGCGACGTACCTCCTGGCGTTTATTCCATTGAATTGATGGCCTCCGACGCAGCAGCCGTCCTCGATGCTGCGGGGGCCCAAAGCGCGCACGTATTCGGTGTTTCGATGGGAGGCATGATTGCACAGGAATTCGCCCTGCAATATCCGAAGCGCGTCCGTTCACTGATTTTGGGCTGTACGGCTGCGGGCGGCCCTCACGCGGTGCGGGCGGAACCCGAAGTGCTTGAAATTCTTATGCGCCAAGGTATGACCCCAGAAGAAGCCAAGGAGGCCATCATCCCCTTCATCTACGACCCTGGCACGCCGCGCCAGCGGATCGACGAAGATATGGCTATCCGCATGAAGTGGTATCCCAATGCGCAAGCATACATAGGTCAACTACAAGGCATTATCGCTTGGGAGGCCTACAGCCGTATCGCGCAAATAACAGCTCCAACGATAGTCATCCACGGCGAGACCGACACGCTTATTCCACCCGCAAATGGCCGGCTAATCGCTGAACGTATCCCTGGCGCCAAACTGGTGATGATTCCTCGCGCCAGCCACATTTTCGAGACCGACCAGCCAGGCGTAGCAAGCCATGCAATCTTAGAATATCTCGCTTCCCAGCGTGGCCATGTGCAAGCCTCCGCGACTTAGACCGCCACCTGGGATAGGGTCATCACACCGCAAGAAAGTTGTGACAATGAGCCCGAGCTTGCTTGCGGGCCGGAGATTATGACCAGCACAATGAAACTTGAGAACCGCACGGCAGTGGTCACTGGCGCCGCAAGCGGCATCGGTCGCGCCATTGCTCTTTCGCTCGCTCGCTGTGGCTGCAACCTTGCACTAGCTGACGTGAATGACGCGGGTCTTTCAGAAACGGCTTGTATGGCGCAATCAGCTCAAACGCATGCGATAAACGCGACCCCGCCGACAACCCCCCTGCGCATCACCCAACATCACCTTGACGTTGCAGGCCGCCGTGCGGTGGCAGCTTTTCCACAAGCTGTGATCGCTGCGCATCCCGGGGTCGACATCCTCGTCAACAATGCCGGCGTCGCCATCGGCGGCGCCTTCGAAGCGGTCAGCGAAGAAGATTTCGAGTGGCTGTTCGAAATTAATTTCTGGGGCATGGTGCGCATGACCAGGGCGTTTCTTCCAATATTGCAAAAAAGCGATGATGCGCGCCTGGTGAATCTTTCAAGCATTTACGGGATAATTTCGCCGCCGGGACAAACCGCCTACTCGGCAAGCAAGTTTGCAGTGCGCGGATTTTCGAATTCACTGCGGCACGAACTCGCGGGTTCGAAAGTCGGGGTTACCGTTGTTCACCCAGGCGGCGTCGCAACTTCCATTGCAGACAACGCTCGTGTGCCCAAGGGCATGCCTCCGGAAGAAGTCGCGCAGCGTAAAGCCATCGTGAAAAAAGCGTTGCGGATGCCGCCCGAAGCCGCTGGCGAAATTATCGTGAGGGGCATCGCACGCCGCTCGCCGCGTGTCCTGGTGGGCAACGACGCAAAATTCCTGGCATTCCTCGAACGCGTCGCGCCCACTTCGTGTTGGAAAATCTTCAGCCGCCTTCTTTCCAGATCGTAATTGCTGGTCCTACGAGGCGAAATCGTTCTCTTTTTGGGATGAACGCGACTTACTCTATCCAGTCGAAAGTACGATATGACGACTTTTGGACACCCGCTTGGCCAGTTTGCGCGCCTAGGCAGAGTCCCACTTCCTGAGATCGCGACGAAGGCGTACACAGCAACGTCGAAAACGAATAGTAAATTCGACCTACGGGATTCAGATTGTTCTTCAAGTCATCATTCGCAAAAGGCTCGACGATCATCCATGTGCCATTTTTAGCGACGAACTCGACGAGCTCCTAGTCAAAACCAGTACTCATTTAAGTTGTCACCCGGGCCAGGAAAAATCAAATTGGCATAGGCAGCTCCGAATGCTGGAAATCTCCGCTCACTTCCGCTACCTTCTCTACCTTCACCTAACGCGAGCCTCGGCGAGGAAATGAAGCTTACACAAACCGATCCGTCTTTATACAACTCTGATCTCGCTCCCATCCCACAGGAGAAACGGTCCTGGGGCATCTACAATTACGCTTCCCTCTGGGTTGCCATGAGCGTTTGCATTCCGACGTATATGCTGGCCTCAGGCCTCATAGCTGTAGGCATGAACTGGGTGCAGGCCATTGTCACCATACTTCTCGGCAATCTGATCGTTCTAATTCCGATGCTTCTTAACGCGCATGCCGGCACAAAATACGGCATCCCTTTCCCGGTTTTTGTGCGTGCCTCTTTCGGCGTTCGCGGGGCCAATGTACCCGCCGTCCTACGCGCTCTTGTGGCCTGCGGCTGGTTTGGCATCCAAACCTGGATCGGCGGCCAAGCCATCTACTCTATGCTGCGCATTACTTGGCCTGGCGCGGCAACTCTTCCGGGCTGCTCTTCTTTCTGCTTCTTCTTTTTTTGGTGCGCCAACATGTTCGTCATCTGGCGCGGCATTGAAACTATCAAGTTCCTCGAAGGTTTCGGCGCTCCGTTTATGCTCATCATCGGGTTAGTCCTTCTTCTTTGGGTTACGCGTAAAGCGGGCGGCATGGGTCCGGTTCTTCATGCACCCAGCAAATTCCATTCCGCAGCCGAGTTCTTTCGGTTGTTTTTTCCCTCTCTCACTGGCATGGTTGGCTTTTGGGCTACGGTCGCCCTCAACATTCCGGACTTCACACGCTACGCCAAATCCCAGCGCGCACAAATGGTTGGTCAGGTCTTGGGGCTTCCTACCGCCATGACGCTCTATTCCTTCATCGGCGTAGCGGTCACCTCCGCTTCAGTCATTCTGTTTGGCGAGCCCATCTGGGATCCGGTCGCTCTCCTCGGCCGCTTCCATCAACCGCTAGTTGCTTTCATTGCCCTGGTCGCTCTGCTACTTGCTACGCTCAACACCAACGTTGCCGCCAACGTAGTTTCTCCCTCTAACGATTTCTCAAATCTCCGCCCGGGTCTCATCTCCTTCCGCACCGGCGGCCTCATAACTGGTTTTGTCGGGATCCTCATGATGCCGTGGAAACTCATGACCAGCTACAGCTCCTATATTTTCGGCTGGCTGGTCGGTTGCTCGGCTTTTCTGGGTCCTATCACGGGCATCATGATTTGCGA
>Ga0209009_1000198_pt1 | contig 24490 bp, 25 predicted proteins | sample BlaSpr_A8_OM3_M2_FD_187979 | JGI IMG/M metagenome (GOLD analysis project Ga0209009, IMG submission 187979) | Forest soil microbial communities from Thunder Bay, Ontario, Canada - Black Spruce, Ontario site 2_A8_OM3_M2 (SPAdes) (version 2) | ecosystem: Environmental > Terrestrial > Soil > Boreal... | reverse complement strand
CAACTCACAACTCACACTCACAACTCCCGACTCACAAAGTGCTAGAATCAATCGTGCACCCACTTGCCGCCGCGGAGGCCCTTCCCACCGCACTTTCCGAGCCGGAGGGCTACCGGGTCCGTTGGAGCGGCCTCTCGATGACCTTCGACGAGCGCACCTTGAACGCCCTGGTCGCTCAACTCGTCGAGCGCATCCCGGACCTGAAGGACCTGAAAATCGCCGTGTCGCCGGGAGAGCTGGCCGCAACGATCGTCGTCCATCGTTACGGAGTCCCGCTGTCGGCCAAGGCGACGCTGTCGCAGCTTCGCTTGAAAGACGGGTTCCTGGCCTTCGTGCTCGAGAAGGTGCAGGCGCTCTCTTTCATCCCAATCCCGGACCAGCTCCTGACGTATCTCGTGCAGAAGGCGCCGCCGGGTCTTCTGACCTACTACCCGGACGACCGGATCATGGTTGTGAGCTTGAACGAATGGATGCCTCCCGGCATGGACCTCTCCCTCGAGCGGACCGTTTTCGAGCGAGGAGCGCTGACGCTCCAGCTCGCGAGCGGTTCTTACGACCTGTCGGGTTTTCTCGGCGCGGCGCGCATCGACGGCGAGGACTAACGAACCTTCGCCGTTGAAGGGATCTAGTCCCGGGGAGCCCTCGGAACGGCGATCATGAACCGAAGAGCGAGGGCCAGAACGGCCGCTGCGCGGCGAGGACGGAGGCAATGACCTTTTCCGCCTCGGGCGAGGGCGGTCCGAATGTCTTGACTGCCGGCTCTTCTCCGAGAAGGACGCGCAGGCAGGCGGCGGCGGAGCGCGAGATCGCCTCGAGGTTGTATCCCCCCTCCAGCGCGAGCGCGCAGCGGCCGCCGGCGAGCGACTGCAGCCTCGCCGTCATCGCCGCGAACCCATCCGGGGTGACCCGCATTTCGCCGAGCAGGTCGCCGCCGGCGGCATCGAACCCGGCGGAGACCAGAACGAGCTCCGGCCGGAAGCTCCGCGCGATCGGTAGGAGCACCTGGTCGAATGCGGCGAGATACTCCGCGTCGCCCATGCCGGCCGCCCAGGGCACGTTGACCGTGCGCCCCCGGGCGTGGGCGCCGCCCAGCTCATCGGCCGCGCCGGTTCCCGGATAAAAGGGGAACTGGTGCGTCGAGAAGTAGAGGACGGACGGATCGTCCCAGAAGGAGTGCTGCGTGCCGTTTCCGTGGTGCACATCCCAGTCCACGATCAGGATGCGGCTGGCGCCGGCGGCCTGGGCTGCTCGCGCCGCGATCGCCACATTGTTGAAGAGACAGAACCCCATCGCGAGATCCCTTTCGGCGTGGTGCCCGGGGGGGCGGAGCAGGGCAAAGGCGCTCTCGAGATCTCCGAAAACGACGTGCGTCGCGAGCTCGGCCAGGCCGCCGGCCGCGAGCCAGGCCGCCTCCGCCGAATCGCGGCAGGCGTACGTGTCGGGATCGAGCTGTGAAAAATCGCGCCCCGCAGTGGCCCGGACCGCGTCGATCAGGCCCTGCGTGTGAACGGCCCGGAGCTCCGCGGCCGTGGCCTCCCGCGCGGGAAAGTGCTCGCAGCGGTCGAAGAGACCTTCCGCAACCAGGTGGCTACGGATCGCTTCGAGCCTGCCCGGGTTCTCCGGGTGCTCGTAAGGCGCCCGGTGAAGAAGGAAGCGGTCGTCGTAGACGAGGCCGGTCGACATCGAGTCTAAAGTCTAACGTCTAAGGTCCCCCGAGCCCGACCTTCGACTTTGACTTCTACCTCAGCTGGTCTATCAGCGCTCCCGCCATTTCCGGGCTCTTCCGGCAGGCCTGGTCGGTGAGCAGGCAATCCCGCAGGTTGGCCTCGCAGCCGCAGGTGCAACACTGGGTCGACAGGCCGCGGAAGTACTCGTCTCGAGCCACTGGAGAGAGGCCTTCGCCCGAAAGGAGCGACGACCTCGTGACGCTCTCGACTTTTTCGAGCGGGACCGAGGGGGCGGCCGTCGCGCGCGCCCGGTGAAATAGCGGGCTTCGCGCGCGCAACATCCAGAGAGCCGCGCCGAAGAGCAAGCCGTAGAGGAGCACCAGGACCACGGCGGGGCCGGGACTGCGGGCCGGCCGCCGCTCGGAAGGCCTCACGACCCGCAGGGGAGCCGGAGAATCAGCCATCAGGTCCGGGTCAATGCCGCGGCGAGGTCCGCGGGATCGGAGGAGGGCGCCAGGCACGAGAAATTCCGGCAGACATAGGCCACGGCCGGTCCGCCCCGCGTTCCCCGCGACTGGACGAGCGGCGAGAGGGACGCCAGGGTCTCGGCCGCGTCGGCATGGGCGACGACGCGGTTCAGAAGCGGGTGCGCAAAGACCGCGTCGCGCAGGGACTCGAAGCCGGGCTCACCCGGCGCTCCCGCGAGCACTATCTCCGGGACGGAGTCCGACCGGTAGTCGAGCGCGGAGAGGAGCCTCGGCATCGCCGTCGGCGCCTTGAGGAGCGTGCTCGAGAAAACCGAAAAGAGGGCCTCGGCCCCTTCGCGGTGTTTCTGGTTCCCCGTGAAAGAAAAGAGGCGCAGCAGGTTCATCGCCGCGACGGAGTTGGACGACGGAGTCGCGCCGTCGAAGATCTCGCGCGGCCGGAGAATCAACCCGTCATGCGTTTCGGCCGACAGGGAGTACCCGCGGGCCGGGTCGAAGAAGCGCTCGTCGAGTTCCTTTTGCAGCTCGAGCGCCGCGCGGAAATAGCCGGGCTCGAAGGTCGCCTCGTAGAGGTCGAGGAGCGCTTCGATGAAGTTCGCGTAATCGGTGGCGAAGCCGGGAATCCCGGCATCTGCGTCCTTCTGGCGGTGGAAGAGCTCGCCTCCGCGGCGGCACTCGCGGAGAATGCGGTCGGCCGCCGCCCGGGCCGCCTTCTCGTAGCGCGGCTCGGAGAGCACGCGCCCCGCCAGCGCGAAGGCCGAGATCGCGAGCGCCGTCCAGTCGGTCAGGAGCTTCTCGTCCCGGGCCGGCCAGACGCGGCGCGAGCGGACCTCGTACAGGCGCTTGCGCGCGTCTTCGAGGATCGCGGCGATCTCTCCCTCCGGGCGGGCGAATCGCCTCGCGACATCCGAGAGGCTCATGGCGGCGGAGAGGACCGTCTGCCCGTCCTCGAAGTTGCCGGCCGGCGTGACGCCGAAGCGCGCCGCGACGATCGGTGCGACCTTCTTTCCGACGGCGTCCTCGAGCGTGCGCGGATCCCAGACGTAGAAGACGCCTTCCCGTCCCTCGGAGTCTGCGTCCTGCGCGGCGAAGAACCCGCCCCCTTCCGGAGGAGTCATCTCGCGCAGCAGATAGTCGAGCGTTTCCCGCGCGATCCGGGCGTCGTCGCGGTGGCCGAAGGCGCGGTAGGCGAGCAGGTACACGCGCGCGAGCATCGCGTTGTCGTAGAGCATCTTCTCGAAGTGGGGAACGAGCCACCGGTCGTCCACCGAGTAGCGGTGGAAACCGCCGCCCACCTGGTCGTACATTCCTCCGGCGGCCATCTTCTCGAGAGTCGCCGCGACCATCTCGCGGGCGGAAGGCTCGGACGTTCGCAGAGAGTAACGGATCAGGAGCTCCAGGCGCATCGCGGGCGGGAACTTCGGCGCGCCTCCAAACCCTCCGTGTGCCGCGTCGAACTGCGCGCGAAGAGAGCGCGCCGCGGTCTCGAGAATCTCGGGTCCGACCGGCTTCCCGCCGGCCAGTCCTTCCGCGCCCGCCTTCAGGTGCGCGAGGAGGTCCTCCGCCGAGCTCTCGAGCTCGGGGCGCCGCGTCTTCCACGCCTCCGCGATCGCGCCGGCCAGCGTCACGAACCCGGGCCGCCCGTAGCGGTCCTCGGGAGGGTAATAGGTTCCGCCGTAGAAGGGCTTTCCTTCCGGGGTCAGAAAGAGCGACAGGGGCCAGCCCCCGCTCCCCGTCATCGTCTGCACGGCCGCCATGTAGATGTCGTCCACGTCCGGACGCTCCTCGCGGTCCACCTTGATCGAGACGAAGTCGCGGTTGAGCACGCCGGCGACGTTCTCCTTCTCGAAGGATTCGTGTTCCATCACGTGGCACCAGTGGCAGGTCGAGTACCCGATAGAGAGGAAGACAGGCTTGTTCTCGGTCTTCGCGAGGGCGAAGGCCTCCGGCCCCCAGGGATACCAGTCCACCGGATTGTCTTTGTGCTGGAGGAGGTACGGGCTCTTCTCCCGGGCGAGACGGTTGGGCATCTGTCGCCATAACAGCAGACGATGCGGTCTGCTTCCCCCCGTCTCCCTGTCCCCCTGTCTCCCCGTCTGCAACTGACGGGGGGACGGGGCGACGGGGAGACGGGGTGAGGGGAGCGCGAGGAGAGAGCTGAGCGGCTAACGGGGTTCGGCTGTGATTGTGACTGTGTCGTCGCGGTCGCGGATAACGACGACGTCTCCGGGGCCGAGCTCGTCCAGGCGCCGCAGGATCTCGCGGGGGGAGATGGATTTTTCCGCCGAGAGGCTCTCGACCAGGGCCCTGGGGACGCGCAAGCGAACGGTCTTGTCCCAGTCGTCCTTGACGACAATCTCCAGAGCAGGTCCGTCGGATGTCACCTCGATCCGCGCGTGCTCGCGCTTGATCTCACCGGGCTTTCCGGGCGCGCTTACCGCGGCGGCGTCCAGAATGTCCTTCGCGGACAGTTCTCCGTTGCCCCAGTCGGTCCGGAAGTCCCCCCCGAACTCGCGGAACGGGACGAGCGAGGTCAGGCGCGCGATCAGCGCGATCGGGACATGGAAGGAGACGTGGCGGCGCCTCGCGCCCGCGTCGCCCTTCTGGATCTCGACCTTGAAGCCGCCGAGGTGTTTCAACTCGCGGGCGGGCCGGCGCCAGACGGCGACGGCGATCGTCACCAGGACGACGACGAGGAGGCCCAGGACAACGGCGCGGACTTCTTTCACGTTTGGTCCCTCTCTCTCTGAAACGGCGGGAAACTCAAAAAGTTCCCTTTCCCAGGATTGCTCGGATTCCTAAGAGCAATCCTCGCTTGTGATATTTTTCACAAGTGCGGCGAGGGCACGGTGCCTTCCCGCCGCCGGGAGTCTATGCCCCATTTCATCACCGAAACGTGCATCGGATGCGGGGTCTGCGAGATCAAGTGCCCGACGCACACGATCACGGGCGACAAGAACGAGAAATACGTCATCCACGCGGACCGCTGCATCGACTGCTCGGTCTGCGCGCGGTATTGCCCCGTCTCCTGCATCCAGGACCAGAAGGGGGAACTCGTTGAGAAGGTCAAGCCGCGCGACATCCCCAAGGCGATCGTGGACCGCGACCTGTGCACCGGGTGCGAGTTCTGCATCGACATCTGTCCGTTCGACTGCATCTACCTGATCGACGACCCGCTGCAGGAGACCTTCCACAAGATCGCCGAGGTGGACGCGGGGCCGTGCGTGTCCTGCCGGCTCTGCGAGACGGTGTGCGAGAAAGACGCCATCTTCGTCCCCAACCCGATCACGCAGGCCAAGAGGTATCTTCCCGTCCTGTGATCGAAGATCCGCGCCCGGGCCCCGTTCCCGAATCCAACGAAACAGCAGAGGACGACGGGGAACCGCCGAAGGCCTCGGCCGTCCGGTTCTTCGTCCTGCCGCTGCTCGTGGTCGGCACGGCCCTGCTGATCTTCCTCGTCTTCAATTTCATGACGTTTGACCGGAGAAGCCCGGCCGAATACCTCCAGGAGGTCAGGGGAGGCGGCCCCAACCGCCGCTGGCAGGCGGCGTTTGAGTTGTCGCGGTCCATCGGGAGGATCCCTCCCGGCCCGGAGCGTCAGGCGCTCGCCGCCGAGACGCTGCGGACCTTCGAGACCCTGTCGCGCAACCGGCCCGAGGACGCACCCGTGCGGCGGTATCTGGTTCTGGTGCTCGGGAAGCTCGCCGACCGGGCCGCCGTGCCGGCGCTCCTCCTGGCCGCCAGGGACCCGGACCCCGAGACCCGCCTCTACGCGGTCTGGGCGCTCGGCGCGCTGGCGGATCCGCGGGCGCTCGAGACTGTGCTCGAGACGTCGCAGTCGCAGGATCCCGGCGCGCGCAAGATGGCCGCCTATGTTCTGGGAAGGCTCGGCCGGCGGGAGGCGATTCCGCGGCTGAAGGTGCTGCTCGAGGACAGCGCCACGGACGTGCGTTGGAACGCGGCGATCGCGCTCGCTTCGCTCGGAGACCCTTCGGGCCTGCCGGTGCTTGCCTCGATGATCGACAGGGAAAGCCTCGCGCGTCTCTCGCTGACGGGCGACCAGCCCGAAGCGGCCATGGTCAACGCCTTGAAGGCCCTGTCCCTCCTGCGCGACCCGGAGAGCCTGCCGCTCATCGAGAAGATCGCGCGCGACGACCCGAACCTCCGCGTGCGGGAAGCGGCGCGCCGCGCGGCCGAGATCTTCGGCCGCAGGCATTCGCTTCGCGAGTCCCCTCACCCCAGCCCTCTCCCGCCGGGAGAGGGAGAAGAGCGGTGGCCGAGAGGGTTTACACGGGAGCCGGACGAGCCCGGATCGGCTTCGGCGAGGAGTGTTGAGTGCCTCGGCGCGGTTTTGGTAGGCTGAGGAACGAAAACGATGGCCACGGTCGAGAAACAAGAGCAGGTTTCGGCGGCGGCGCCGCCCGACCTGGACATCGACGGGGTGACCCGCCGGTCCACCCTGAAGTGGATGACGCTCGCCTGGATCGGCTTCGCCGCCGCGACGGTCGCGGGGCTGACGGCCAGCATGCGTTTCATGTTTCCCAACGTCCTCTTCGAGCCGTCGACGCGGTTCAAGGCCGGCGACCCCTCCACCTACAGCCCCGGCGTGGACGAGCGGTGGAAGGAGAAGTACGGCATCTGGATCGTGAGGTCGACAGACGCGATCTACGCCCTTGTCGCCGTCTGCGTCCACCTGGGCTGCACGCCCAACTGGCTGGCCGCCCAGAACAAGTTCAAGTGCCCCTGCCACGGCTCGGGCTACTACGTCTCCGGCATCAACTTCGAGGGGCCGGCGCCCCGGCCGCTCGAGCGCGCGGAGATCACGCTTTCTCCCGACGACGGCCAGATCATCGTGGACAAGGCCACCCGCTACCTCTACGAGCGGGGACAGTGGAGCGATCCGAAGGCGTTCGTCAAGATGGCTTAACCCGGGAGTCGTTTCCCGGTTCCTTTTCCATCATCGGAGGTCGAACTTGCTTCCTCGTTGGCGCCAGATACAGCAGCAAATCGTCGCGAGCCAGCTCTGGAGGTCCATCTTCCGGGTCGGCATCCCCAACACGAACAGGAAGCGCGTCCTCGCGATGCTGGGCAACGTCGTGCTGCACCTGCACCCGGTCAAGACCCGCAAGTCCGGGGTCAAGATGCGCTACACGTGGTGCGCGGGAGGCGTGACCTTCTTCCTCTTCCTCGTCCTGACCTTTACGGGCCTCCTGCTCATGTTCTATTACCGGCCCACGGTCGAGTACGCCTTCGTGGACATCCTCGACCTGCGCGAGCAGGTCCCCTTCGGGATCATGCGCGAGGTGCACCGCTGGGGCGCGCACGCGATGGTCATCTCCGTCTGGATCCACATGTTCCGCGTTTTCATGACCGGCTCCTACAAGCCGCCCCGGGAGTTCAACTGGGTCATCGGCGTGATCCTGCTCGTGCTGACCCTCCTCCTCTCTTTCACGGGGTACCTCCTCCCGTGGGACCAGCTCGCGATCTGGGCCATCACGGTCGGCTCCAACATGGCCTCGGCGACGCCGCTCATCGGCATCCAGGGGCCGGGGACGAACCTGCTCAAGATCGGCGACATCCAGCTCGTGACCTCGACCAACGACGCGCGGTTCGGCCTTCTCGGCGGCCGCTTCGTCGGCGCCGGCGCGCTCCTGCGTTTCTACGTGCTCCACTGCGTGGGCATCCCGCTCGTGGCCGCTTTCCTGATGGCCGTGCACTTCTGGCGCGTGCGCAAGGACGGCGGCATCTCGGGACCGGTGTGATGGTTGAGTCCAAAGTCCAAGGTCCAAGGTCCAACGTAGAGGTCCGGCTCTCATGGTCCTGATCAACGCCCTCAAGAGCGTCATCAACTTCCTGTCGGCGCCGCAGTACCTGGTGACCGCGATGTTGATCCTCCTCGTCCTCGGGATCCGCTGGAGGCCGCTCTGGACGACGAAGGGCGGGATCTTTCTGCTCGTTTTCGGCACCGGGGCAATCGGGCTCTCCTATCTCGATCCGAACTTTGCCGCCGTCGCGACGCTCCCCGACAACGTCCCGATCGTGGGGATGATCTTTCTCGTCGGTTTCTTCTTCTGGTACGCGATGCACCACGCCTACGAGAACGACCGGCGCATCGCGGCGGGCCTCCCGACGGTCGAGGGGCAGGACTCCGCCCAGAAGGTCTTTTCCTGGCCGGACCTCGTCTACGTTGAGCTCATCTGCCTCGTCGTCGTCATGGCGGTCATGATCATCTGGTCGATTTATCTCAAGGCCCCGCTGGAAGAGCCGGCCAACCCGACCGATTCGCCCAACCCGGCCAAGGCGCCCTGGTACTTCCTCGGCCTCCAGGAGATGCTCGTCTACTACGACCCCTGGCTCGCCGGGGTCGTCCTGCCCTCGCTCATTATCGTCGGGCTGATGGCGATCCCGTACATCGACGTCAACCCGAAGGGGAACGGCTACTTCACCTTCAGGGAGCGCCGCTGGGAGATCACGATCTTTCTCGTCGGGTTCATCGTCCTGTGGTGCACCCTGATCGCGCTCGGGACGTTCCTGCGGGGCCCCAACTGGAACTTCTTCGGCCCCTACGAATTCTGGGACGTCAACAAGCTCGTGCCGCTCAACAACATCAACCTCTCCGAGATCCTCTGGATCAAGGTGCTGAAGAAGGGGCTCCCCAACTTCTGGCTCTGGCGCGAGATCTTCGGCCTCGCAATCGTGGGGTTCTACATCGCGGTGCTGCCGCTCGCCCTGTCGAAGACCCTGCTGCGGCGCTTCTACGAAAAGATGGGCATGGCCCGCTACATGATCGGCGTCAACCTGGCCCTCATCATGCTCTCGCTTCCCATCAAGATGTACCTGCGCTGGATCTTCAACCTGAAGTACATCGTCAACATCCCCGAGTTCGCGTTCAACATATGAGGAAAGAGTTGTCAGTTGTCAGTTGTCAGTCTTCAGTTCCGTCCTCCAGCCCGGCTGAAGAACTGACAACTGAAAACCGATAACTGAGAACTCTCCATGCCTCGGAAGCCGCCGGCCGAGCCGATCGATCACCACTACAACATCCCGAAGTTGAATCGCGCCTTCTTCGCGGCGGGGGCGCTCTTGACCGCGGTCTTCGTCTGGATGGTCATCGCCGATTACAAACGCGACTGGAAATCGATCCAGCAGACGTTCCTGCGGCTGGACCGGGCCAAGACTCTCGAGGCCGTGCAGACGGCGCGCGAGAAGGCCTTCGGCGAGGAGCGGGACAAGTTGCGGGGAGAGCTCGTCCAGGCGCGCAACGAGATGCGCGCGCACGGAAGCACGATTGCAAAGTTGAACGCCCATTTGAAGGCGCTCGACCCGAAGATCTACCGGGCCGACCAGGACGCCAAGTTCCTGAAGGCGTCCTTCGACGCGGCGCGCTATTCCTACGAGGACGACCTGGCCAACCGCCCGAAGTCGGCGCCAAAATCGCGGCGCGAGGTCGAGAAGATCGAGAAACAGATGGCCGCCGCGAATCTGCGCCTGGCGCAACTGAAGAAGGACGAGGCGGAAACCAGAGCGGAGATCCAGCGCATCACCGCCCGGCGCGACGAGGCGCAGACCGCGATCGAGAAGCTGACCGCCGAGTACCACCTCGCCCAGCGGAAGGCCGCGAGCCTGAAACAGGACACGCTCTTTAAGCTGCGCAACTCTCCGATCCTCGACATGATCAACCCGTCGCTGCGCGTTCAGCAGGTGCAGCTGCCCGAGCACTACAACGACGTCAACTTCATGAGGATTCCCCGCGTGGACCGGTGCCAGACCTGCCACATGGCGGCGGACCAGAAGGGGTTCGAGAAGGCTTCGCTCGAGGAGCTCTCTGCGCGCTATCCCGGGTTGAAACGCGCCATCGGCAACGGAGTCGTCTTCGAGACACACTCGCGCCTGAACCTGATGGTCGGCGGCGAGTCGCCCCATCCCTCCAACAGCTTCGGCTGCACTCCCTGCCACGGCGGGCGGGACCGGGCTTCCTCGTTCTGGTCGGCGGGCCATTCGCCGCAGGACGGAGAGCAGCAGCGGCGCTGGCAGAAGCGGTTCGAGTGGGAGTTCGACCGCTTCAACGACACGCCGGTTCTGCCGATGAAGTATGCGGAGGCGGGCTGCTACCGCTGCCACGCCGGCGAGACGAACTTCCCCGAGGTCCCCACCCTCGACGCCGGGATGCGGATGGTGGAGATTCTCGGGTGCTGGCAATGCCACCGGATCGCCGGGATCGAGGCGCAGAAGCTGCCGAAGCCGGGGCCGTCGCTCGAAAAGCTCGCGGCCAAGACGCCGAAGGAGTGGGCAATCCGCTGGATCGCCAATCCGCCGGCCTTCCGGGCCTCGACCCGGATGCCGAGCTTCTTCTACCAGGAGAACTACGTCAACGTCTCGGGATTGCACAAGCCCACTTCGGCGCAGGTGAAGTTGAACGAGCGGGGCAGGATCGAGAACGACACGATGATCAACTCGATCGTGGCGTATCTCTACGAGAAGTCGAAGCCGGCCGAGGTGCCGGCGGTCAACGGGCGGGGCGACGCCGCGCGCGGGGAGAAACTGCTGGCCGCCCGCGGCTGCTACGGCTGCCACATGAACGATCCGGGGGCGCAGCGCGACCTCGTCGGGACCTACCGGCAGTTCGGACCGAATCTGGCGGGCGTCGGCGGGAAGGCGTCGCGCGACTGGATCTACCGTTGGATCTCGAACCCGAAGGAGTGGAACCCCGAGACGAAGATGCCGAACTTGCGCCTCTCGCACGAGGACGCGCTCGACATCGCCGAATACCTCGCCACGCTGAAGGCGCCGGCAGATTTCGAGAAGGCCGCGCTCCCGGCTACCGATCCGGTCACGCTCGACCGCATCGGCCTCTACTTCGAGATGGCGACGAAGACGATCTTCGACGCGAAGGCGGACCTCGCACAGATGGACCTCCACAGAAAAGAGGTCTACGTCGGCCACAACCTGCTCGCGCACTATGGCTGTTTCGCGTGCCACGCCATCCCCGGCTTCGAGGACGCCAAGCCCATCGGCACCGAGCTGACGGAGGAGGGCTCCAAGCCCGTCCACCGGCTCGACTTCGGCTTCCTTCACTTGCCGCACACACGCCAGGACTGGTTCCGGACGAAGCTGACGAACCCGCGCATCTTCGACCGCGATCGGGCGCGCGGCTGGGAAGAGAAGCTCAAGATGCCGAACTTCCGTTTTTCGCCGCGGGAGCTCGACTACGTCGTAACGGCGGTCCTCGGGTTTCAGAAGTTGAACGCCTCCTCCGCCGCGAAGAAGGAATTGAACGGCGAAGAGGCGGCGATCGAGCGCGGCCGGCGGATCGTCAAGGACCACAACTGCCAGGGGTGTCACGTCATCGAGGGCTTCGGGGGCTCGATCCGGTCGCTCATCGCCGATCCTTCGCTCGCGCCGCCGATCATTCAGGGAGAGGGGGCGAAGGTCCAGAGCGACTGGCTCTTCTCGTTCTTGAAGGCTCCGAAGACGGGGCAGATTCGTCCCTGGCTCGAAGTCCACATGCCGACCTTCGGCTTCACCGATCAGGAGTTGAACGACCTGACCCGTTACTTCGCCTTTCTCGACCGGGCGTCCTACCCGTTCCTGACGGCGGAGCACGCGGCGGAGCCCGCGCGCTGGGCGGCCGGGAAGAAGGTTTTCGAGCTGCTCCGGTGCAAGCAGTGCCATCCCCGGAGCGAGCAGGAGATGAACGCGCCGGGAGTGGACCGGGCGAGCCTCGCCCCGAACCTGCAGATGGCCGCGCGCCGGCTGCGGCACGACTGGATCAACGACTGGATCCGGAGGCCGGATGAGTGGATGCCCGACACGCGCATGCCGACGAACTTCCCCAAGTCCGAGAGCGGCCAGCGCACGTCGCCGCTCGCCGCGCTCGTGGACGCCCCGGCGTTCGCGAAGGACCTCACGGAGTTCGCGCAGCTCCTCGGCGGAGACGAGCAGGCGAAGAAGTTCCTCGGCGACCCCGACGCGGTGACGAAGGCCCTCCGCGACTACGTCTGGTCGATCGGATTGAACGGCGGCACGGGCCCTGCCGGGACCGCTCCTCCCGCGGAAGGGAAACCCGCGCCGGCGACGCGCAGCGCTGGCCGAGCCGCTCCCCGAGCGGGCTCACCGGCGGCGCCGTAGCCGCGCGCGTGCGCCTCGACTTCACGCTCTCGCTCTTCTGGACCAGCCTCGCCATCTCCGCGGCCGCGGTCGTGCTCTTTGTCTGGCTGATGAGAGATCGGGACCGGGAGACGGGAGACGGAAGACGTGAGACGAAAGGGCCGAAAGACGATTCGGCTCCTTGAAAGGGCCCTGTCCCGTCTACCGTCTCCCGTCTACCGTCTCACGAGTTCAGGAGCTGCACGATCCGCTGCTGCACGGAGGGGTCATTCCACTCGATGGCTCCCTGCACGCGGTAGATGACGCGCCCGCTCTTGTTGGCGATGTAGGTCTCGGGATATTGCGTCGAACCGAAGCGCAGTGCGGTCGCAGCGTTGGGATCGCGGTACACAGGGAGAGTGTTCGGGTTTTTCTTCGCGAAGTCGTCGATCGTCTTCCAGTCCTTGTCCACGGAGACCGTGTAGAGGACGAGGTCGTCCCTTCCGCGGTACTTCTCCCAGAATTTCGAGAGCGCGGGGACTTCCTCGACGCAGGGGGGACACCAGGTGGCCCAGAAGTGGATGATGATGAGCCGCCCCTTTTCCTTCGAGAGATCCACGACCTTCCCTTCGCGGTCATAGATGGGCAAGGACGGCGCGGCCGACAGAAACGCGAGTGAACCCGTCGGAGACGCCGGGGGCGAGAGGGAGCGCACGAAGATGGCTCCGACGACGACGAGGACGACGGCGAACGCGATCGTGAGAAGGGAGCGAGTCTTCATGACGCGAGCGCGGAGGGGCGCGGGTGTGCAGCGGCGGGGGAGAGATGCGGTTGCTCTCCCCGGCTCCTCTGCGATTCTGCTCCTCTGCTTTTTCTCCTTCCGGCGGGACATGCCTCCCGGGCCTGGCATTCATGGCAGCGCGAACGGCCGAGTTCGGTCTGGCAGACGCCCAGGATCCCGATGCGGCAGAGGGCGTAGTCGTAGCGGACAGGGTCTTCCGGGTCGAAGCGGGCGAGGCGATCCGTGATTTCCCGCGCGGTCCTCCAGTCGGCCGCCTTTCGGCGCGTGAGGCGAAGGCGCCGGGCTACGAGATGGACGTGAGTGTCGGTCGGGATCACGAGCCTCCGGGTTTCGATCGAGGGCCAGAGCCCGAAATCGAGCCGGTCGCGCCGAACCATCCAGCGCAAGTACAGGTTCCAGCGTTTGCAGGCGGAGCCCTCCGCGGGGTCCGGGAAGAAGAAGCGAGCGGGCGCGGATTGCGGCAGCTCTCGCCGGCCGGTGACCGGGCGGTAGTCGAACCGGAAGATCTTCCCGACGACGCGGGAGAGCAGCGCGCCGGCATCCCTGTCCTCGGCCCGCAATTGCGACTCGAAGAACGCGCGAAGAGACCCGGACTCGGCGCGGGCCCGCGCGATGACGAAGAGGAGAATCGCGGCGTCGGACGCCGAGTGGAAGCGGTGCCGGAACCCCGCAAGGGCGTCCCGGGCGAATGCGGAGAAGTCGCCGATCCGATCGATCGCGGACGCGGGCCGCGGGCCGAGCGCCGCGAGGATCCGCTCCACGTTCGACTGGATAGTCTCCACCCGGCCGTAGGAGAAAGCCGAAGTGATCCAGCCGACCGCCTCGAGGTCCTCCGGCTCCGCGTAGCGGCCGAGGAACATGATCGGGTCTGTGTCGGCGGTCTCGGGGCCATAGGCGAGATAGAGACGCTCGAGCCGATCGGCGAGGAGACGGTCGTGCGCGGAGAGGATCACGGGGGGAGATTGTAGGTCATTGGCGAGAAGAGCAAATTGTGAATTGTGAATTGTGAATTGCGAATCAGGCAAGGAAGAAGGGCGCGTGGTTAAATCATTTCCGTGAAGAGGGAGGGGAGAGAGAAGGCGGTGCTCGTGGGCGTGGCCTCGCGGGCCGTGCCGCGTTCGGTGACGGAGGAGCACCTGGACGAGCTCGAAAGGCTCGTGGACACCGCGGGTGCTCAGGTCGTCCAGCGTTTCATCAAGGAACGGTCCGCGCCCGATCCCGCAACCTACGTCGGGAAGGGCTCGGTCGAAGAGATCGGCCAGGCGGCTCGCGAGAAAGGCGCCACGCTCGTCGTGTTCGACGACGAGCTGGCCCCCCGCCAGGCGAGGAACCTCGAGGAGCAGTGGGGCGAAGGGCTCCGCGCGCTCGACCGGCCCGGGATCATCCTGGACGTCTTCGCGTCGCACGCCCGGACGCGCGAGGCGCGCACCCAGGTCGAGCTCGCCCAGCTCCAGTACCTCCTCCCGCGCCTGGTCGGCCGGTACGAGCACCTGTCGCGCATGGGAGGCGGCATCGGCGGCCGAGGGCCGGGCGAGCAGAAGCTCGAGGTGGACCGCCGAAAGATAAGGAAGCGCATCGCTCGCCTGCGCGAAGACCTCTCCCGGATCGAGACCTCGCGCGCGGTGCGGCGGCGCGGGCGGCGCGCCCTCTTCCAGGTCGCTATCGCCGGCTACACCAACGCCGGCAAGACGACTCTCTTCAACCGCCTGACGCGCGAATCCGCCTACACGGCGGACCGTCTCTTCGCGACGCTCGACGCGCGCATGGCGCGGGCTTCTTCCCGGAGCCTGCCGGACGCGATCTTCATCGACACCGTCGGTTTCGTGCGGAAGCTCCCCACGACGCTCGTTGCCTCCTTTCGTTCGACTCTGGCGGAGATCCGCGAAGCCGACCTCGTGCTTCACGCCGTGGACGCCTCGTCGCCCCGGGCGGAAGAGGAGCGCCGGATCGCGATCGAAGTCCTGGACGAGCTCGGCGTCCCGGCGGAGCGCGTCCTGACCGTCTGGACGAAACAGGATCTGGTGCCGGGACACGCGCCCTCGAGCCGGGCGCTCGGCGGCGGCAGCCTCTTCGTCTCGGCGTTGACGGGCGCCGGAGTGGATCTCCTGGAAGCCGAGATCCGGCGGCGCTCCCGGCCGCGCGGCGAGAAGTTCCGCATTCGGATCCCTTAACGGTGGGGCCCCGGAGCCTGCTCCGGTTTTTAACTCTCTCGGCCGCCACTCTTCTCCCTCTCCCGGCGGGAGAGCGCTGGGGCGAAGGGACTCGCGAAGCGAATGCCTGCGGCCAAAAGCCAAAATAAAAAGGGGGAGCTCGAGTCTCCCCCGCCTGCCGGAACTCCCGCGCCGGCCCTCTTGATTTCTCTTTAGATCAAGTTCCGTACCATGTGCCCCGCCGAGTGTTCTCCTTCCGCTGCAATGGTTTGAGTTTGTGGCCGTCGGCCCGTGCGCCAAACTCAGGCATAATCCCCCTGGTCAGAACGACAATATTTGTCCGGTTTCGCCCTCTCGAGACTTGACCGGATCGAGCACCGGGAGTCGATCGTGAAAATAGCGGTTCGTATGAGAATCCGTCGGATGGCGGCTCTGCTGCTCGCGGCGACGGCCCTTGCGGTCGCCGGATGCGGCTTTAAAGCCGGCGCCCATGAGCAGCACGCGCAGGCGGCGCAAACTCCCGAGGCCGCCCCGCCGACCCCCGACACGACCCCGGTCGAGGTCCTCCGCACGCCCGCCGGCCTGGTTCTGAAGGTCGGCGAGACTCCCCCCGCCGTGACCCCCGCCCCCATCGCGTCCCCCGCGTCGGGCAAGCCCGCGGCATGAGACTGGACCTTCCAGGCGAGCGCGAGCCTGCCGGAGTTTCGCCGCGCCAGTCTCCCGAACGGGAAGAGCGCCATCCAGAGCGCGTGTGCCCGACCTGTGGGGCGACGCTCCTCGAGCGCAAGTGCAAGCTCCTCTGTCCGGACCCCGCCTGCGGCTACTACATGTCCTGCTCGGACTTCTATTAGGAGGAAGTTGACGACACTCCCTTGACGGTCCCCGGATCGCCCGTTCGGTGGTCGGCGATCTGGAATCGGAGGAACTCGTGGATCGCGGACAGCGCTTCCGGGTCTTTCGTCGTCGCCACGACCCGGGCGCCGTTCTCGAGCTCCTCGTACTTCCACTGGATGCCGGTCTTCTTCCGTTTCATGACGGGCACGCCGGGAGGAGTGCGGCCATGGATCAACATCGGAGCCTCGAAGTCCCCCTCGGAGAACATCTTCGCGATGTGTGCGAGGTGAACGCGGATGGCGTCGCGATTGTCCTTGTCCGCCGCGCGGCTGGCCGTGACCTCGATCGATCCTCCCGCCGCGGAAAGAAGGAAGTGGTGCGTCGTCTTCGTGTGATCGAAGCCCATGACCTTGTCGCCCCGCCCGTCCACCCCGGCGTGATGATCCGAGCCGACGCCGCTCGAGCCCATGGCGTCATGGCCCTCGGACTCCTGGCTCGCCGCGGGGTGATGCGGGCAGGACGGGCCCGCCTCCTGCGCCCAAACGAACGTACCGAGCAGCAGAAATACTGCGCTTGGGATCAGGCTTCCAGACGTCTTCATCGGTTCTCCCTTCGAGGCGTGCGGCGGTCAAAACGGATTCCTCTCAATGGCGATGCCGGCGGATCCTTCCTGCGGCCGTCCACGAGTGACTCGAGAAGGCGCGCCGGCTCCTCGCCGCGCCGCTTGTCCAGCCGCGCGTCCCAGTCCCGGAGCGTGGCCTGAAGCGCCGCTCGAAAGTCCGCGAGAGATTGGAGCTGCCGCTCGACGTCCTCGAGCTTGCGCGCCGCAAGAGCGCGGACTTCCCGGCACGGGGGATGTCCCCGGTCGCGCGCGCGCAGCAACCTCGCGAGCTCGTCCAGACTGAAGCCGACGCTTAGGGCTCGCTGGATCAGGAACACGCGGTCGAGCGCCTCCGGAGGATAGGAGCGATACCCGTTGGGAAGCCGCTCGACCGCGGCGATCAAGCCGCGCCGCTCGTAGTGGCGCAACGTGTCGGCGCTGACGCCCGCATTCGCTGCGAGCTCGCCCGATCGGTAACCGGCCCGGGTCGCTGGCATGACGGAGAGGGTAAACCCTCGAATCGATTCCAGGGTCAAGATTTTTTTCAGTATTTCATTAAATTTGTCACCTGTGTTCGTCATCGCCGCTCTGTAGAGGAAGTGGGTCGTGTGTCTGGGCTGGCTCCCGTCGCGGGGAGCACTCTCGGGGAGGAGGCGCGCATGTCCACCAGGGCCAGGGGTTCCTCTGCATTCATGACCGGCCTCGCAGTGCTGGCGCTCGTGCTGATCTTTGTTGCCCGTCCGCGGATCGGCTCTGCGGCCGAGCCAGCGTCGAGACCGGCATCGCCGTTCGACGCGGCAATTTCCAGGAACGCCAGAGAAATGATCGAGCAGGGGCGCCGGATCTTTCGATTCGACACTTTCGGGAGCGAAGCCTTCTGGGGAGACACACTTGGGCTCCACAAGGCCATCGCCGGAGAGAAGAATGGCGGTGTCGGAGGCGGAGTGAGCCCGAAGACCGCGCTGTCTGTCGGCCTCAAAGTGGATGCAGATGCCCTCCCCGACTCGCTCAAGCAACAGTTGAAAGACGGCAAGGTGGATCTCGAGGACCCCGCGATAACTCTCGCGCTGCTCAAGCTGAACGCCGTTGTGGGTGTCACCGGTCTCTTTGACAAGGCAGGGAGCATCCGCTCGATGGGCATCCAGTGCGCCTTCTGCCACTCAACGGTCGATGATTCCTTCGCTCCGGGTATCGGAAAACGCCTCGACGGCTGGGCCGCCCGAGACCTGAACGTCGGCGCCATCGTCTCGCTGGCTCCCAATCTCAAACCGTTCAGCGATCTGCTCAGTGTGGATGTCGCAACGGTGAAGAAAGTTCTCAGCAGCTGGGGCCCCGGCCGCTTCGACGCCGAGCTCGACAAGGACGGCAAGGCCTTCCGGCCCGACGGGAAGCAGGCGGGCACCCTCATTCCGCCCGCCTTCGGCCTCGCTGGTGTGAACCTCCATACGTGGACCGGCTTCGGCTCGGTCACGTATTGGAACGCTTATGTCGCGGCGACCGAGATGCGTGGCTCGGGGACCTTCTTCGACGCCCGGTTCAACAACAAGGAGCAGTATCCGGTCGCGGCGAAGAGCGGCTCCGGAAACACGCGGGGCAGGCCGGATCTCGTCACCTCCAAGCTCGCCGCTCTTCATTTCTACCAGCTTGCGATCCCCGCTCCGAAGCCGCCGGCGGGTTCTTTTGACAGCGGCGCGGCGGCGCGCGGGAAAGAAATCTTCAATGTCAAAGGGCAGTGCGCCACCTGCCACGTGCCACCCCTCTTCACTGAGCCAGGCAACAACCTCCACGCACCGACCGAGATGGGCGTCGACTCCTTCCAGGCCGACCGGTCGCCGACACACATGTACCGCACGGCGCCCCTCGCCGGACTCTGGAGTCATCAGAAGGGGGGCTTCTACCACGACGGCCGCTTCGCAAACATTCGCGAAGTCGTGGACCACTACGACAGCCTCCTGGGACTGAAATTCACGGAACAGGAGAAGCGTGAGCTGATCGAATACCTGAAGTCGCTCTGAGCAGGGAGGAGCGACACATGACCACGGTTCACCGCGGCGGTCCGGCTGTTCACGAACAGACAGGTCTGCATTCCGACGGCGGCCTGACCGGAGTCCTGCGTGTCTTTTCCATGCTGACCCTTCTTATGACGGTGCCTCAGGTCGTCACGGTCTGGACCGTTGCCGCCAGCGGGGTCTCCCTCGTCACGTGGCTCTTCTATCTTCTTTCTGCGATCCTGTGGCTAGTTTATGGGGTCAGGGAGCGGGACAAAACGATTTACCTGGCCTGCATCGGCTGGATCCTGCTCGATGCGGCCATCGTACTCGGCGTTGTCCTGCATCGCTGACCGCCTCCCCGGGGCGGAGGCATTGGTCCGGTGGAGCGCCCTGACCGATTAGCGCACTGCTATTGAAGAAGAGGTATTCAGAAAACGGACCTTAAGAGTAGTGGCTCCGACTGGCCGCGAGGTCAAGCCGGCTCGCAGCCGCGCCTCGCAGTCGCTCCACGTCGCGCATGGGCGGCGAGCCGAAGACCCTCTTGTACTCCCGGCTGAAGTGGGACGGGTCGTCGTAACCTACCCGGTATCCGGCGGTCGCGGCGTCAACATCGCCGGCGAGGAGGAGCCGCCGGGCTTCCTGTAGCCGGAGCTCCTTCTGGAACTGCAACGGGCTCATCGCGGTGACCGCCTTGAAGTGGTGGTGGAAGCCCGAAATGCTCATCCCGAGCTGTGAGGCGAGGGCGGCGACGCGGAGCGGCTTGTCGTAGCCCTTGCGGAGGAGTTCGATCGCCTTTGCGATCCGGTGCGCGCGGCCGGCGATGACGGCGATCTGGCGAAGCCGCGCGCCCTGCTCTCCCAGCGCAAGCCGGTACACGATCTCGCGGGTGGCGAGCGGCGCGAGCACTCCGTAGTCGCGCGGCGAGTCGACTAGGCGGACGAGCCGCACCACGGTGTCCAGAAGGTTCGCGTCGAGCCGGCTCACGACGATGGCCTTGACTGCGGCATCCGCCCGCGAGGCGAGGAGACCGGCCTCCAACAGGACAGCAGTGACGACGGCCGGGTTGAGCACGAGTCGCACGGCGAGGTACGGTCGCTCCTTCGATGCTTCGAGGATGTGGCCGACCACGGGCAGCCCGGCCGAGACGAGCAGGTAGTGGGAAGCGTCATAGATGTAACGCTCGTTGCCGAGCAGCAGCTCCTTGCTTCCCTGAACGATGATGCAGAAGGACGGCTCGCTGACGGCGTACAGCGGCCCGGTCGGCAAGGAATAGCGGAGGAGGAAGAGGCCCGGAGCCGCCTCGACTCTCCCGTCTTCCGTGACATGACGCGCAATCCGCTCGGCGAGCTCGTCCCTGCTGGCTCGCGCCCGCTCGAGCTCGCTCGCCTGCCTCTGAGGCTTCGACTGCACGTTCGACTGCACGGTGGACATCGACCTTGCAGGATCGTACAACGATTTCGCACGATCGTCATACCCCCGCCGCGCTTGCCCGCGCAGAATTCTGGAAAGCGGTGGTGTGACCGTGTGGTCTCAACCGAGATTCTGCTGCGGCCCACCTGCAGGAGTTGTGAGTCTTCGCGTACAACGCGAAAGGATGAGGAGAAGACGATGTCGCTCAAGAATCAGTTCGAGAACGATTCGACACCCGGCGCCCGGAGCGCAAGCAGCCGGCGAGACTTTCTCAGAGGTGCGGCAGCTGTTGCTGCAGCTCCGTTTCTGGTGGAGATCGCAGGTTGCGGACGGATGCTGCCGCCGAGGCAATCTGGAGCCGGCGCGTCCGCGCGCGGCGCTCCATCGGCAAGCAGCCGCCGGCGGCTTGGAACACTTGAAGTCTCCGCTCTCGGCCTTGGTTGTATGAATGTCGCGTGGGCTTATGGCCCCCCGATAGACAGGAATGACGCTATCAGGCTCATCCGGGCCGCCCACGAGCGTGGCATGACCCTTTTCGATACCGCCGAGATCTACGGCCCTTTTCTCAGCGAGGAGCTTGTCGGCGAGGCACTTGCGCCGGTCCGTGACCAGGTGGTCATCAGCAGCAAGTTCGGATTCGACGTCACACCGTCCGGCGAGCGCCGCGGCCGCAACAGCCGGCCAGAGCACATCAAGCAGGTGGCGGAAGCCTCGCTCCGGCGCCTGAGGACCGATCGCATCGATCTCTACTATCAACACCGTGTCGATCCGAACGTGCCGATCGAAGATGTCGCCGGTGCGGTGAAGGAGCTGATCCAAGTGGGGAAGGTCCGGCACTTCGGGCTGTCCGAGGCGGGAGGAGCGACCATTCGCCGCGCTCACGCGGTCCAGCCTGTGACGGCCGTTCAGAACGAATACTCGGTCTGGACTCGGGACCCCGAAGTTGAGGTGCTGGCGACCTGTGAGGAGCTCGGGATCGGCTTCGTGCCCTGGAGCCCGCTGGGACAAGGCTATCTGACCGGCGAGATCACTCCCTCCACGCCTTTTGATCCCGCTTCGGATCTACGAGCGGGGTTTCCTCGCTTCACGCCCGACGCGCGCCGAGCGAACCGGCCGGTCGTCGAGCTGCTCAAGCGTGTGGGCCAGCGGAGCGGAGCGACTCCTGGCCAAGTCGCGCTCGCCTGGCTGCTTGCGCGCAAGCCTTGGATCGTTCCCATTCCAGGCACAACCAAGCCGGGTCACATGCGGGAGAATCTCGGCGCGCCCGAGTTACAGTTCACGGCGGGCGACATGAAGGAGATCGAAGAGCGCTTCGCTGCAATCCACGTGCAGGGCGCTCGGTCATCCGACGAGGTTCTTGCGTGGACCGACATAGGGGCGAAACTGGGAACGAGCTCGATTGGGGGGCACGGCATGTCGCCCCTGCCTCAAGGGAGATAAGCCATGCAGAAGCGCAAACTTGGGAAAAGCGGTCTGGAAGTCTCCGCTCTCGGACTCGGCTGCATGGGGATGAGCTTTGGCTACGGCCCGGCCGCAGACAAGCAGGAGATGATCTCTCTGATTCAGTCGGCCGTCGAACGAGGCGTGACCTTCTTCGATACCGCCGAAGCGTACGGGCCGTTCACGAACGAAGAACTCGTGGGCGAAGCGCTTGCTCCCTTACGCGGTCAAGTGGTGATCGCCACCAAGTTCGGTTTCAAGTTTGGTCCCAGGGGGGAGCAGGTGGGCCTGGATAGTCGGCCGGAACACATCAAGGAGGTCGCCGAGGCCTCGCTCAAGCGACTCCGGGTCGATGCCATCGATCTCTTCTATCAGCATCGCGTTGACCCGGACGTGCCGATCGAAGAGGTAGCGGGAGCGGTGAAGGACCTGATTCGGGAAGGCAAGGTCAGACACTTCGGCCTCTCCGAAGCCGGCGTGCAGACGATCCGTCGCGCACACCGAGTCCAGGCGGTCACTGCAGTTCAGAGCGAATACTCACTGTGGTGGAGACGTCCTGAAGAGGAGGTGTTGCCAGCCCTCGAAGAACTCGGGATCGGATTCGTTCCATTCAGCCCTCTTGGCAAGGGCTTTCTCACTGGCAAGATCACCGAAACCACGAGGTTCGATAGCACCGATTTCCGCAACATCGTCCCTCGCTTTAGCCCGGAGGCTCGGAAAGCCAATCAGTCGCTCGTTGATTTGCTCAGCAAAGCCGCAGAACGGAAGAAGGCGACGCCCGCTCAAATCGCCCTGGCCTGGCTGCTTGCGCGAAAGCCGTGGATCGTTCCAATCCCCGGGACGACGAAGCTTCATCGCCTCGAAGAGAATCTGGCGGCAGCCTCTGTCGAGCTCACATCCGACGATCTTATTGACATGGATGGCGCCTCCTCAAAGATCAGGGTGGAAGGGGCCCGGTACCCGGAAAGGCTGGAGCGATTGACCGGCCGTTAGGTGCTAATGGAGTCACGGGGCGCAAGGAAGGCAGCATGAGAATTGGCATTTTGGGTTCGGGGTTGATGGGGGGAAAACTTGGAACGATCTTCGCGCGGGCTGGACATGACGTCGTTTTCAGCTACGCGCGGAGCAACGTAAAACTCAAGAGGTTGGCTCGAGAGGCTCACGGCAATTCGGGCGCCGGCACGCCCGCCGAGGCCGCCTGGAATGCGGACGCCCTGCTGCTGGCGGTGCATTGGTCCCGAATCGACGATGTGCTGAAGCAGACAGGCGATCTGGCTGGCAAGGTCGTCGTGACCTGTTCCCTGCCGATGGATGCCGGCAACACGAAACTCATCATCGCCAGCACCTCGTCGGGAGCGGAGGAACTCGCAAAGAAGGTCCCGAAGGCCAGGATCGTCTCCGCTTTCAACACCGTTCCGAGCGAGGTGCTATTCGGAGTGTTCGAAGCCAAACGCAAGAAGGATCGCCCGAGCCTGGTGTACTGCGGCGACGATGCGCGCGCGAAAGTCGCCGCGGCCCAAATGATCGGCGACGTTGGTTTTGATGCCGTGGACGCCGGCCCTCTACGGATCGCGCGGTACACCGAGCCGTTCGCGATGCTCGTCGCTCAACTTGCATACGAGGGGAAAGGCGGGCCGGAACTGGCGTATCGGTTCGAGCGGTTTGGGGAATAGAAGATCAGGCCACTGAAGGAGTTCAGGAAGTGGAAATCAGGAGAATTGGCTCGCAACCTTCCGTCAAGGGACCCTCAGAGTGGTTCACCGGCACCGTGCGGATCGATCCGCTCTTTCAGGCACCCGATCCGGCACTCGTTCAAGTTGCCAGCGTCACCTTCGAGCCGGGCGCGCTGACTGCATGGCACACGCATCAACTCGGTCAGACTCTCATCGTCACGGCTGGCTGCGGCTGGGTTCAGCGCGAAGGCGGGCCTGTCGAGGAGATTCGGCCGGGTGATGTGGTTTGGACCTCGCCCGGCGAGAAGCACTGGCATGGGGCTACCCCGACCACGGCCATGACGCACATCGCCATTCAGGAAAGGCTCGACGGGAAGGTCGTCGACTGGATGGAAAAAGTCAGCGACGAGCAATATCGCAGGTAATCCTGCGTTCTGGAATGGCCTCTTATCGCCAGGAGGTAGACACTGGGGGAAAATTCGCGCGCAGGAAGGATGAGGTGACTCCGTGCCAGCACTCAACGGATGGGAGAACTTCTACGTTATCGTGGGGTCATCTGCCGGCGCGCTGATCGGATTGCAGTTCGTTGTCATCACACTCATCGCCGACAAGCCGATCGTAAGAGATGTCGAACGCGCCAGCAGCGCGTTTGCAACGCCGACCATCGTTCATTTCGGAGCTGTCCTGCTGCTCTCAGCGGTTATCAGCGTTCCGTGGCGCGGAGTCGCCGCCGCCGCACTTCTCTGGGGAGCGCTGGGCCTCGTTGGGGCGATATACGTGCTCATCGTGGCCCGACGTATGCGAGTACAAAACGCCTACTCGCCCCAGTTCGAGGACCGGCTGTTTCATGTTTTCCTGCCGTTCGCGGCCTATGCAACGCTGGCCGGATCGGCCTATGCGGCTCGCTCGAACGCCGGCGGGGCACTTTGCGGCGTTGGCGCGGCCGCGCTGTTGCTGCTCTTCATCGGCATTCATAACGCTTGGGACGCCGTCACGTACCACGTCTTCGTCAAACGAGGACAACTGGAATCCGAGCAGCGTCGTTGATCTGAACCCGGCGGGAGATAGCCGGACGGTCATCGCAGAGGCCCCTGGAACCTCCGGCGTCGGTCATCGGCCCGATCCAGGGCCACTACGGCGACAGACACTCCTTTCGTGAAACTGGATGGAAAGTATGGTGGAGCATCCTGAGCGATTATCGAACCGCGATTGAAGGAGTTTACGGGCTCCGGTCGCGGCGCGAGGAGTCTCCTAGAGAGGAGGAGCCTCGCGCCGCGGGAGCGAGAGCGTAGCGAGGGATCAGGCGAGCGGTCGAGGCCGCATCCGGCCGAGCCGCTCGCCGGTGCGCCCG
>Ga0209009_1000197_pt1 | contig 24519 bp, 13 predicted proteins | sample BlaSpr_A8_OM3_M2_FD_187979 | JGI IMG/M metagenome (GOLD analysis project Ga0209009, IMG submission 187979) | Forest soil microbial communities from Thunder Bay, Ontario, Canada - Black Spruce, Ontario site 2_A8_OM3_M2 (SPAdes) (version 2) | ecosystem: Environmental > Terrestrial > Soil > Boreal... | reverse complement strand
CGCTCCCCGCCCGACCCCGACACCCACCCGGCCGCGCCGTCCCACCGTCACTCCCCGTTCCCGCCCTTGACACCCGGACCCTTCCGGCGTAACGAACAACTCCGGATGGGTTTCCTTTACCTCCGGCGGTACTCCCGAGGCATCAGGGGAACAGAATCGCCATTCTCACCCTCTGCCGCAGGTCGAGAGTCTCGGGAGCCAAAGGGAAAGTCTTGGCGTTCCGGGGCGAACTGGGCGTTGGTGGGTTCTTGCGCCGATCGTCCTGCGCGAACAGATGGGTTCTACGCCGCTCAGTAATCGCCGAGCCTGCGGGACACGGCAGGTGTCACGGGTGGTTACTCACTTTTAACGGTGACCGCGTCTAACCGTTCTGAAACCCCCGCGGTCGCTAAATCTGTAGTGAGTTCAATAACGGTTACCCGAACACTTCATCAACTCCAGTGCGGTGCCCTCTCACGGAGTCGTTCACGTGATCCTCAACGGTTGGGAGGCCTGGTGCCTTCTGGCTCGCTGAGGGCGCCGGCGTCTCGTTGCCCGCTGCCCAAACCCCGGGAGTGTGGGCAGCTGGGCAGCGAAACCGTTGCCACACTTTCGAGCCGGTGCCCGCCTTGAGTGCACCATCATCTCCGTTTCCTCTCCCCGCTCGTCGAACCGCGTGAGGGTTTCCCTCACACGGCTCTCCCGTCTGGCTTCGTTCTCAGGGGTGATGGTTCCTATCGTGATGGAGACGCTGCACGGAAGTAACGGATCTGGTGGTCGTTGAAGAGACCCAATTCCCCATGGATCACTTCCGGGAAGCGTAGAGGGTCAGGCTTAAATATCGGTGGTTAAGGTGAAGCGTGAATGCCTGGTCCTGAGCGCCGGAGCCTTGTGTGCAAGCAACACGCGATATCCAGGCCTGACTCTCGATTTGCCCTGACTGCAACGACGCCTCGCGGGTCCGGCTCTAGGCTTCCGGCAGCAAGGCGTTGAAGGCGGCGAACATCTTCTCGAACCGGTTCTCGGCTTCTGCCAATCCGACCAGCGCCAGCCTCGAGGAACCGTTCAGGAATTCGGCGGGCCGGTAGTGGTTGTATTCGGCAACGGTCGGGGGCAGCAAAGCGAACGCCTCCATCACCCGTGGTTCGATTCGCTTGCTCGAAGGCGTCAGAGAGAGTGGTGTACGCAATTCGTAGGCCTGGCTTACTAGATCCACGTACGTCTGATCGCCAATCACGTCTTCGATATCGGCCTCCGGCTTCTCGGCGAACTCGCTAACCAGTAGGAGTGCCTTCGGGTCGACCTTCCTCGACGCCTTGAGCTTCTCCACCTTTTGCTTGTCGCCATGCTTGTAGTCGACCAGACCAGCGATCCGAATTGCCGAGGCGCCGAAGAGACTGGCAAACGTCTCGATCTTGTCGACGCTTCCGCAAGGCACCAGGGTCCAGCGAGGATCGAGCGAGGTTCTGCCGGCGGCGGCGAGCCGCCTCTGGAACCACTTGATGTAGAGCAGGTCCGAGGGTCCCTCGACCAGCAACGAATTTGCGCCGACGAAGAGGGTCTGGGTGATGTCGAGGCCCAGGCAGGCTTGCAACGGGAAGACAGTATCCCGATCGGTAGACAGCACGTCGCTTCCGATCCTCGTGCCCAAGTCCTTCTCCTCGTCCTTCACCTTTTCAATGACGTAGTCGACCGTCCGAGAGCGCAAGAGGTGTTCTGGATCGATCATGAAGGGCGAATGCGTCGTGTAGATCAGCTGGTACTTGGGCGCAAGTTCGCTCTCGAAGTAGCGCAGGAGGTCGCGCTGGGCACGAGCGTGCAGAGTCAGCCCGGGCTCGTCGAGGAGCACGACGAACCTTCCACCCTCGCGCTTGGCGAACCTGTCGAACCAGACGAGAAACGAAAAGAACCAAACGAAGCCAGAGCTTCTTTCATCAAACTTTGTTGTCACGTCTTGGCGCGTGTTTCTGATCCGGATGTGGATAACCCAGCCGGTGTTGAATGGCACATCGTCGCCTCCGCGACCGGCTTCACATCTAACGTCCACTCGGAGATGACGGTTCTGCGACCAGTATCTGAAGATGGTGTCGGATATCGAAGCCGAAAAAGCTTCCAGCCTGTTCGAAAGTCGCTCATAGGTGTTGGTGGCGACGACGGAGTCCAAGTCGACGTCGGCGGCGTCCAGGAAAGCCTTGAAGGTAAGATCGGACTTTCGGAGCGTGCCGTTGGCCTTGCGTTTGTTGAAGTCTTCGACCGACACGCGCCCCGGCAGTTCGTTGTAGGCGGTGAAGAAGGCGAAACTCGGGAGTTCGGGTTCCAGCGCTTTGCGGCAGGCCGCATGAATGGCTTCCATGAAGCCTTCGCTCTCCACCAGTTTCACGAACTCGTCACGTCCCTCTTCGTTGGTCGGAATCGCCCGAGCCGCGACCAGAAGTGCGTCAACGTCCTCGGACTTGAGCAACTCGGTCTTCGTCGCTGCGTCCAGCTCGGATTGCGAAATCGCTATCTCAACCATCTGCCCCGGGGTCAGGTTGAAGGTCCAGCTAGGCTCGTTGTCGTAGTGCTTTTCTATCGTCACGCGGACGGGCCGCCCGCTCGCCGGAGTGGAGGCCAAGCCGAGGGCGACCATGTCGGTTAGGTCTAACTCCCATTCAGTAGAGACGCCGGCTTCGGGAATCCGTCTTCCGAACTCTTTCTTGGGGTAGTCGATATCGAGGTCAAAATCTTCGTCCTCTTCATCAGCGGCGTTCACCTTCGTGAGGGCCTCGAGGACGGCAGTCTTTCCTGACTCGTTCTTGCCGACAAGGCACGTTACAAGCGGGTCAACTGAGAAATCGGTAGTGTCGTCGATGCACTTGAACTTTCGAATCCGCGCGGAAACGAGACGCATGACGGTTGGTCCCTTCCGGGGCGAGGCCCCGTTTTGGGCGTATCTTAACCGACTTGTCTCCTCGTCGAATGGTCTGTCGCGTAATACGACGCTTTCAGCAGGCTCGCTCCGCTGCGCTCGCTGCTGAGCTCGCCGCTGAGCTTCAAGGCCAGCCGGCGACGGGTGAACCGATCGATCGGTGCCGATCATCGGAATAACCCCCGAGTCCGTCAGCCGGAGGAGGTTCCGCTGCCCAGCCGCCCACACCCCAGGAATCTGGGCAGCGGGCAACGAGACTACTGAGACCGTCAACGCCTCCGTCCGTGATCCGTCCTGAGCCGCGACCGCGGCCGAGGAAGCCGTTCGAAGACCCGGAGGCCCAGGGATAGCTATTTCGATCTTCTCCAGACGCCTCAAAGCCCACCGAACACAAGAGAGACGGCAAGAAGGGGTATCCGGAAGGCCTCGGCTCTGCCCTCATCGGCGCCGGCGATGGATTCGGCAACCGGGCGGGCAGCGTATCCCGGTGACGGTCCATCCCTGGCCGGCCGGCTTGCAGCCCAGAACCGTCCAGATCGTCCTGCCTTTCGAGTCGCGGAGGACAAGTCGATCGTAGGGCTGGTAGGCTTCGGCCGTCCGGACTTCGACGACATCGTGGCCCGCGACTTCGCGGTGCTTAGGCTTAAGCTTCAAGATTGGTATTAGGCTATCGCCAACCCGTCCCCAAAAGGAGAGATATGGCAAGGCATCGCAAGGCGTCCCTGGGCCTCTCCGCAGAACAGGCTCGACAGGCTCTGACGGTTCTCGTCCAAGAAGGCAAGCTGGCAGCGGGAGAAGTGAGGAAAGCTCTCCAGCGCCGGGACCGCCTGGTCCGCGCGTTGAGGGCGAGTCTCTCTGCTCTTGAGTCGGGTGCGGTCAGCGCCGGGAAGAGACTCAATGGCTCGCGTCCAGCGGTACGCAGGGTCGGAACCCCCAAGCGAAAGTTGGTGCGGCGGAAGGCGAAGAGGATTTCACCTAAGCGTCGGAAGGCGATGCAGCAGCAAGGGCGCTACCTCGGGGCTGTTCGCCAGCTCCGCCCCGCCGACAGGGCGAAGGTGAAGTCGGTCCGGGCCGAGAAGGGTTTCGCTGCGGCTATCGCGGAAGCACGGCGGCTGATGCGGGCCGGCTCAGGGCAACCGCGTCGAGGCTAAAGGGCCTCGAGATGACGGGTTGGCATTATCAGCGGCGTGTTCAAGCCCACCTCCGGGCCCGTGAAAAAGCCGCATCTCCCACGCCATATCATCTTCTGCAAACCAAAAGGGTGGTTCGCTGAGTACCGGCCGCGTCTCAAGTCCTGCCTCCAGTGGGGGAGCGGGCGTTTTCTTCGAGCAACACGTCAATGCCTACTGGCTTGCTCAGCTCCTCGTGCGGGGAATCCCGCCGATCCTGCACGACTGCGCGGTAGTGGAGGTTTGTCTGCAGACCGAGCGTCTCGGCTGGCACACGGACGACTTCCTGATCGTCTGCGAAAACGGTTCGGGGAACCGTCGTAGGCTTGCCGGTCAAGTCAAGCGAACGTTCACGGTCAGCGCGACTGATGACGAGTGCAAGAAGGCGGTGCAGGATTTCTGGAAGGACTTCAAGAACCCTCAGCTATTCTCGCTGGCCGCCGACCGCTTCGCCCTTGTCACATTTCGAGGAACGAACACGCTGCTCGAACACTTCTCAGGGCTGCTGGACTGCGCACGTGCCGCCCGTGATGGGGCCGATTTCGGCCGTCGGCTGGCGACCCCCGGCGTACTCAGTGTCAAAGCTGTCCATTACTGCGACGAGATCCGAGCGATCATCGGTGAGTTCGAGGCTAAGAGCGTCTCCGTAGTTGAGATCTGGCCGTTCCTCCGGGTTCTCCACATTCTCAGCTTGGACTTAAACACTGCGACGCGACAGACCGAAGCGATGATCGAAAGCCTCCTCGCCTACACGACAGTTGAGCCTGATGCGATCGGTGCCGCAGAGGCCTCGTGGAACGCCTTGCTTCGGGAGGTCGGCGAAGGCATGCCGGAAGGACGCTGTATCCAGCGCGACGACCTGCCTGAGGTCTTGCGACAACGCCATTCACTGCTCGGAGGAGCCGAACAACGGGCGTTGCGCGCGCTGAGTGAGCACTCATCGCTTATCCTGGCCGGAATCCGCTCGACGATCGGCAGAGATATGCATCTCGGACGAGACGGTCTCGTGCAGGAAGTCATCGGACAGCTGGAATCGACCCAAGTCGTCCTGATCTCGGGAGCTGCGGGCAGCGGAAAGTCCTGCGTTGCGAAGGACGCTGTCGGCGTTCTCGCGACCGATCACTTCGCGTTCAGCTTCCGGGCGGAAGAATTTGCGCACCCACATTTCGATGAGACGTTGCAGAGTATTCAAGTCCCGGCGAACGCGGCCATTCTGGGCGCGATTCTGGCCAGCCAAGACCGGAAGGTCCTGTTGGTAGAGAGCGTGGAACGGCTCTTGGAAAAGGCGACTCGCGATGCCTTCGCTGATCTCCTGACCCTGATCGCGAGAGACAAGAGCTGGCGCCTCGTGTTGACGTGCCGCGACTACTCGACGGACCTAGTCCGTACTTGCTTCCTGGCGTCCGCGAGCGTCGGGCACTCGGTCGTTACAGTTCCCCCGCTGGACGACGCTGAGTTAGCGGAGGTCGGCACCGCCCACCCGATGCTGTCCATTCCCCTCGCAATTGAGGGCGTGCGCCGGATTCTGCGTAACCCTTACGTTCTCGACAAAGCCCTCCAGATTTCGTGGTCCGAAGAGCAGCCGTTGCCGCAAAGCGAACGGCAATTTAGGGTGCTCTTTTGGAGGGAGATCGTCCGCGCCGATCAGCACACCCGTGGCGGCATGCCGCGCCGACGGGAGGACGCGTTTGTTCAGATCGCGCTGCGACGGGCAAGGGCGCTCACCTTGTACGCTGCCAGTGGCGACCTTGATCCGGAAGCCGTCGAGGGCCTTCGATCCGATTCCCTCATCGTGTCTCCGCGGGAGACCAGCGCGCTCGCGGCGCCTGCTCACGACGTCCTCGAAGACTGGGCGATCCTGTGGTGGGTTGAAGAGCAGTATGTGCTGCATGAAGGTTCGGCCGAGGAGCTCTCTGCTGCAATTGGAACGCACCCTGCCGTGCGGCGGACCTATCGAAAGTGGGCTACCGAACTCGTTGAGTGGGATCCCACGGCTGCGGATCGGCTGTTTCAGGGCATCTTGCGTGAGGGCGAACTATCCGCCCAGTTTCGTGACGACACGCTCGTCTCGCTTTTGCGTTCGCCATCTTCGGCCGCGTTTCTGGAGCGGCATACTGCTGAACTCTTTGCAAACGATAAGCACGTCCTCCGACGCGTTATCCACCTTCTGCGTGTCGCCTGTGTGACCACGCCTGCCTGGATGAAAGCGCTTGCGATTCACCCGTCCTTTCTGGTCGTGCCGGAGGGCTCGGCGTGGGCGTGCGTGCTGCAATTGGTTCAGACTCGCCTTTCCTTGTTTAGCCCGGAAGACGTCCCGCTCCTGTTAGGTCTTATCGAAGACTGGGCTCGTGGCGTGACATGGCAGATGCCTTACCCGGACGCTGCCGACCGCGTTGCAGTGATCGGGTACTGGCTCCTTCTCGGTTTCGACGATTACCGGTCGAATGATCAGCGCAAAAGAACACTGCAGGTGATCGCCAAGATCCCGAATGCAGACCGGGAACGCTTCGCCATTCTCTTACGAGGAACCCAGGACGGCGAGGAGCGAGATCGTGCAACGGAAGATTTCCGAGGGATCATTCTTGAAGGTCTGGAGGGAGCGGCGGCGGCCAGGGACATGCCCGAGCTTGTCGTCTCGGCCGCCAAGGACTATCTGCTGTGCTCTGAGACAGACCTTCAAAGTGGACTGGGGTACGCGGGTTCGGAGGAAGTTGAGACCCTTCTCGGAATCAAGCCGGGCAGGAGTTTCCGCTTCTTCCCGGCGAGTGCCTACAAGGGGCCCTTCCTCGCCCTCCTTCGCAACCACCCACGTGAAGGCATTGCTTTCGTCATCGACGTTATCAACCACAGCGCTGACTGGTACGCGCATCCTAGGGTGCGATTGGAGTACATCGAACCGCCTGGCGAGATAACGCTGACGTTCGCGACAGGTGCATCTCGGACGCAGTGGTGCAACGCTCGGCTTTGGAACCTGTACCGGGGCACTCCCGTTGGCCCCTATGCCCTGCAATCTCTCCTTATGGCGCTGGAGAGATTCTTGCTCGAGCTTGGGGAAGCATACCCAGGCGAGTTGGATGCGGTCTTCTTGAGTATCCTCCAGCGGAGCGACTCGGCCGCGCTCACCGCCGTCGTGGCGAGTGTCGCAACCGCCTTTCCACATGCGTCCGGCGAGACGCTCCTTGTCTTGCTCAGCTCACCGATGTGCATCCGTCTTGACCGCCGCAGGCTTGTGAATGAGTCGCACGTACCCTCTAGGCTATTCGGCATGATGCCTCGCCTTGACAACAGGAACAAGGTCTACGAAGAGGAGCGGAAGGAGGCGGATGCGCTTCCGCACCGGCATTACGATCTTGAAACTGCGATCTCTAATTTGCAACTGGGGCCGCTCGCCCCTCGGGTGCATGAGGTTCTGGATCGATACCGAGCGGAGATGCGACCGGTGGAGAAGCAGGCCGAGAATGATCGCGTCTGGCGACTCGCGATGCACCGGATGGACTTGCGACACTACACGGTTGCCGAGGATAGGCCCGATGCGGTTGATGCCAATACGCAGGAGCCCACTCCGGACGAACGTCACTATGTGCGTCTCGTTCCCGGGGTTCCCGAGGCCGATGTCAAAGAGATGGTAGACAGCAGTGCCGCCAGATCCGAAGCCATAAATGCCAGCTTGGGTCTCCTGATGTGGGGAAAGAAAGTCTACGACGGAGAGGTGGGAACGGAGTACGATCCCCACCAGTGGCGACAGCGACTTGAGGAAGCTCGCGCTGCCAGACTCACCGAGAAAAGCGATGACGAGGAAGACCTGGCCGGCGGCGGGCCGGGGATCGTCGCAGCCGTCTGCGTTCGCGACCACTGGGAGGAGATGACGGGCGATGAACGCAATTGGAGCGTCGACCTTGTGTGCTCTGAGGTGGAGCGGCAGGGAGACCTCTGGAACCGCTTTGCACGTGAGCAGCGGTACAACATGTCTGCCGATCGGTTTTGTGCGTGGATCCTGTCTTCGCTGTTCGGCAAGTCGCTCTCCGAAGCGCAGCGGTCGCGTGTGCGCCAGCTACTCGTTGTTGCATTGACTCACGCGATTACCGAGATCCGCTGGTACGCCGCTTGGGGCATCGGCAACCACCTGTGGACGATTGATCGAGATCTGGCTTTGCGCTGCACGAATGCACTTGCCAAAGAGGCTACGTCAGTGCAGCAGGCGATAGATGCGGACAGCAAGCGCCCTTACAGGGAGCGAAGACAGGTCGACGAGATCGAAGCGGAGTCTGCCAAGCTTGTGCGCCAGCGGTTCTTTGAAGCCGGAGGCATTGCGGCTGACTCGTACCAAATAATGGACCCGACGACCTGGTTCGGGGCAGAGGCGAACGGGCGAATCCTGGCGATCCTGGGGCAGGCGCCAACCGAGCCCTCAGCGATTGCGGGGTTCGCGAAGCTTGCACACACGCTTATCGAATGGTGGAACGCGGATGACGACCGCCGCAGTGCCCCGCACGAGCGCAGGCGCGAACGGAACCACGACACGGAATCAACGCTGACCGATCTGCTCCTGAACTTCTTGCTGCGCACGTCGGCGGCCGCGGCGGCTACAATTCTCCAGCCCATCCTTGATGCCATCGATCGTCATTCGCGGAAGGTCCACTGGCTTCTGCGAGGGCTGATCGCCGTCGAAGATCGCCAGCCGAATACCCCACAGTTCTGGTCGCTCTGGGAAATGTTCGCGGACAGGATTCGACGTGCGGAATGGCTTGAGGGGATCGATGATGAATACGCGAGCGGGAACGAGATGATCTCCGCCGTCTTCCTCGGCGCGTCGTGGAAGGCGGACGTCCGTCACTGGCGCAGCCTTGAAGGCCACGCGCAACATGTCGACGCGTTGTTCGAGGACTTGCCGGCGTCGTCAGCGGTTCTAGAAAACTATGTTCGCTTCCTCCACCACGTCGGTGAGCAGTCGCTTCCGGAGGCATTCATTCGCATCGCGAAGCGCCTCCAGCAGGCGGACACCCGAGCGATGATAGGAAACGCAAATACGGTCTTCCTGCTCGAGATCCTGCTTCAGCGGTACGTCTACGGAAGGCCGTTGGAACTGAAGCGCGAGCGAGCCCTCCGCGACGCGGTCCTCTTACTGCTCGATCTGCTCGTCGAGAATGGCTCGTCCGCCGCCTTCCGAATGCGAGACGACTTTGTGACGCCAATCTCGATTGGTTAGCTGAGTTCGGGAGAGCGCCGACAATGGGGAAGCTGCCATGAACGGGTCCGTACCGACGAACGCCCGCCCGACCTTCCGCGGCCAGCCGGCCTCGCCATGGGCGCGAAGTGCTGCTGGCCGGAATAGCCTTCGTTTCACCGTGTCCCGATCGGCATTCGCGCGGTACCGCGACCCGGCGCGGCGACCCGTCGCCCGGGCGACGAGTGGCAGAGCATCGGAACCGCCATACCTTCTAGCGAGCATGGTCGCGATGCGGCCCGTCCGGAGGGCCGGACGGCGCTGCGGCACAGGCTCTCGCTGATCCACCCCTCGCCCGACAGCCGCGAGCCGTCGACAGCAGGTGGTGGTGCCGGCGTAGGCCTCTCCACCGACCCTTCGGTTTAGGCTGGAATTAGGATTTACTGAAATGCGATTCCGCGCGTCCAACAGCTACGACTTCTACCGCCCATCGAAGTGCGAACGGCGTGTCGCTCTGCGCTACCGAGGCGTTCCCGAGGCGGAGCGAAGCGAGTTCGTGGAACTCCTTTCCCGGCTGGGCGGCCGCCACGAGAAAGCGCATCTCGGGACGCTTCCTGAAGTCGTCGACCTTGCCGTGGGAGCGCGAGCGAGACACCCTGGCGGCCGTCCGGTCCGGCGCTCCGGCCATCTACCAGGCTCGGTTTCGCGCGTCCATCGACCTCGACGGCGAGATGTGCGAAATCGTGGGCGAACCCGACTTCCTGATCCGCGACGGCGGCGGATATCGAATCCGAGACTCCAAGCTGTCGCGGCGCGTCGACGATGACCACCACCCTGAGATCGCCTTACAGCTCCAGCTCTACGGCTGGCTCTACGAGCGGGTCGTTGGAGCGCCGCCGGCCGGCCTCGAGGTCCACGCCGGCTCGGGCAAGATCGTGCCGGTTCTCTACGACGGTGGCGAGGCCGCCCTGGACTTCCTCCGCAAGCTTCGCCGAATGCGCCTTGCTGCCGAGAACGCTTACGAGCCCGTCGGATGGTCGAAGTGCGGGGGGTGCGGCTACTTCGACCTCTGCTGGAAGCAGGCCGAGGCGGCGGACGACATCGCGCTCCTGCCCGCCGTGAGCCAAGCTCGAGCCGTCGAGCTGCGCGGGCACGGCATCACGACCATAAGGGAAGTTCCAGGGGCCATCGAAAACCCGGCCTTGCGAGATCTCTTCTACCAGGGCAAGAGGAAGCCCCGGCTACGCGATTTCGCCGTGAGCTTGCTCCGAAGCGCCGAATCCCACATCTCTGGAAGAGATATCGTGATCGCCCCGCCGGCGGTCCCCAACGCTCCCAACTTCGCGGTACTCGATCTCGAGGGCCTCCCGCCTTACTTCGATGAGCTGGAGAAGATCTATCTCTGGGGCATGAAGGTCTTCGGAGCGAGACCCAGCGGCCACCTGTTCTCTCAGGCCGGTCTCGGAGCCGATGGAGACCGGGAGGGCTGGGATTCCTTCCTTCGACTCGCCTCGCGCCTCTTCGCCGAGTACGGCGACATTCCGTTCATCCACTGGGGTTCCTACGAGCGGGCGAAGCTCCGGCTGTACCTCGACCGATACGGCGACCGGGACGACACCGCCGTCCACCTTCTCGGCCAACTCGTGAATCTCTTCGACGTGGTCCGCGAGTCCGTGGTCTTCCCACTGCCGAGCCTGAGTCTCAAGGTTATCGAGAAGCACGTTGGCTTCACCCGAAAGCTTTCGGAAACCGACGGAGCCTGGGCCATCTGCCGGTACATCGAGGCTACCGAGACAGCTGATCCGGCGAGCCGGGCAGAGATCATGGGGAGAATTCTTGCCTACAACCAAGAAGACCTTGACGCGGTGCGGGCCGTGATGGAATGGCTCCGCGGGAGATCCGATCACGCGCCTGCGTGATGAGCAGTCCCGTGCTGCCAATCCAGCGCGCTGGGGGGAATCGGTTCCGCTCGGACACCTGCCTGTTGCGCTGCGTCATCCATCCCAAGAACCGGGGAGCGGGCCTACCTGATGGGGGGCTGTTTACGAGCGACCAGTTCCAGCGGAGCACCGAGCACGAGCCGATGCCTGGCCAGCTTCCATCGCGCGGGGTCGTCGAGGCCAAGGGCACTGGTGACGACGCCTGGGTAACAGCGGACGGACGCCAAGTCTCAGGGTACTGGGGGAAGTATGGCCAGGTTCTGGTCACGAACTACCGCGATTTCCTCCTCTTGGGCCGGGATACGAACGGCAATCCGGCCAAGCTGGAGACCTTCCGTCTCGCACGCTCCGAGGCTGAGTTCTGGAAAGCAGCGGCGCGCCCGGCCGCCCTCGCGATAACCCACGGCGAGCGCTTGGTCGAGTACCTCAAGCGCGTCCTCCTCCACGCAGCTCCGCTGGCTGAGCCGCGCGATGTCGCATGGTTCCTCGCGTCCTATGCACGAGATGCAAGAGCCCGGGTCGAGCACGCACACCTCCCCGCACTTGCGGATATGCGTTCCGCCCTTGAAGAGGCGCTCGGTCTCAAGTTCGAAGGGGCGAAGGGCGAACACTTCTTTCGTTCGACTCTGATCCAGACGCTCTTCTACGGCATCTTCTCGGCATGGGTACTGTGGAGCAAGACGCAGAACTCGCGGAAGCGTCGTGCCGAGTTCAACTGGCGCGAGGCATCGTGGTTCGTTCACGTGCCTGCGATCAAAGCACTGTTTGAGCAAGTGGCGACCCCGACGAAGCTTGGGCCACTCGATCTCGTAGAGGTACTCGACTGGGCCGCCTCGGCACTCAACCGGGTTGATCATGCCGCCTTCTTCGCGAGGTTTGAGGCGGAGCACGCCGTCCAGTACTTCTACGAGCCATTCCTGGAAGCGTTCGACCCGGAACTCCGAAAGGCTCTTGGGGTCTGGTATACGCCACCCGAAGTGGTTCATTACATGGTCGAGCGGGTAGACACGGTTCTTCGCGAGGAGATGAACCGGCCTGATGGCCTCGCCGATCCGAACGTCTACGTGCTCGATCCGTGCTGCGGAACGGGGGCCTACCTGGTCGAGGTCCTACGTCGTATCGCGTCGACCCTGCAGGAAAAGGGCGGCGATGCCTTGGCGGCTGCTGACCTCAAACGAGCGGCTATGGAACGCGTTTTCGGCTTCGAGATCATTCCTGCTCCATTCGTCGTCGCGCACCTACAGCTCGGGCTCCTCCTGCAGAGCCTCGGCGCACCACTCGCGGCAAAGAACAGCGAGCGCGTAGGCGTCTATCTCACGAACTCCCTTACAGGATGGCACCCCCGCAAGGGTCCTATGCAACACATCCTCCCATATCCGGAACTAGAGGCGGAGCGCGACGCGGCGCAACACGTCAAGCGCGAGGTGCCCATCCTCGTCATCCTGGGGAATCCGCCGTATAACGCCTTTGCAGGAGTCAGCCCGGCGGAGGAGGAGGGTCTGGTTGAGCCGTACAAGACAGGGCTCATTTCGAAGTGGGGCATCAAGAAGTTCAATCTCGATGAGCTGTATGTGCGCTTCTTTCGACTCGCGGAACGCCGCGTCGCGGACATGACCGGGCGCGGGATCGTCTGCTACATCTCTAGCTACTCGTACCTCAGCGATCCATCGTTCGTCGTCATGCGTCAGCGCCTCCTTTCCGAGTTCGACAAGCTCTGGTTCGACTCGATGAACGGCGATAGCCGTGAGACGGGCAAGCTCACACCTGATGGGAAGCCCGATCCGAGCGTTTTCTCCACTGAGTACAACCGGGAGGGAATCAAGCTCGGGACGACCATAGGCCTCATGGTTAGAAAGGAGCATCGCGACAAAAGCCCGACTGTCTTCTACCGTGACTTCTGGGGCAGCTTGAAGCGCGCCGATCTCATTGACAGCCTTACAGCTTCTCCATTCGGTGCGGACTACGACACGCCGCAGCCCACGTCGCAGAATCGTTTCTCCTTCCGGAGAGTCACGATGAGCGCCGCCTTCCAGTCATGGCCTCGCGTAACCGAATTCGCGGATGAAGAACTCATCAGCGGGCTTCAGGAGATGAGGCGTGGAGGCTTCCTCGATATCGACCGCGACATCCTCGAAGTCCGGATGAAGCAGTATCTGGACCCATCGATTGAGTGGGATTCATTCAAAGAGCACGGCGGTGGGCTCACGCAGGATGCCGGTGGATTCGTCGCACGAACGGCACGCACGAAGGCTTTGGAGGAGAAGTTCAACCGGGCTCGAATCCGTAGATACGCCCTCTACCCCTTCGACAACCGGTGGGCGTACTACACAACAGTTCCTACATTGTGGAATCGCCCTCGCCCGAATCTCGTTCGGCACCAACGTGAAGACAACTTGTTCTTCGTGACTCGGCTCGCGGCCGAGAGGCCAGATGAGAACGTGCCGATGTTCGTCACGTCGGACCTACCTGACTACCATCTGCTCCGGCCGAACGTTGTCGCGATCCCAATGCGCGTCCTGGGCGCGCCGGAGGAAAGTGACAAGCACCCCCGCCAGCGGAGCCTGCAAGGCACGAATGAACCAGAGGAACGAGCGAACCTTTCAAAGCGCGCACGGGACTACCTGAAGAGCATAGGGATCAGCGAGCTCGATGGCGAAGACGACGCTGCGAGGCTCCTCTGGTTCCATGCCCTCGCGGTCGGCTACACCCCGGAGTATCTGTTGGAGAACACTGATGGTGTCCGTTCAGACTTCCCGCGCATACCGCTCCCAGCGACGAAGAAGGCTCTCCAAGTTTCCGCGAGCTTGGGCCATAAGCTTGCGGACCTCCTCCTAGCCGACAGTCCCGTAGCGGAGGTTACTTCTGGCACCATTCGGCCGGAACTGCGGCTGATAGCTGTCATCTCTCGGACTGGCGGCGGATCCCTTGACCCCAGCACTGATGCTCTAGAGGTTCACGCAGGCTGGGGCCATCCAGGGCGCGACGGTATTACCATGCCAGGCCGGGGAAAGCTTCACGCGCGGCTGTACTCGGCCGAGGAGCGTGCAGGCTTTCAAGCTAGTGGGTCCGAACTTCTTGGCGAGACTACCTTTGACGTGTACCTGAATGATGTAGCCTTTTGGACGAATGTTCCGAAGAAAGTCTGGAACTACACCATCGGTGGCTACCAGGTCTTGAAGAAATGGCTCAGCTATCGAGAGTTCCGCATCCTCGGCCGGTCGCTCAACGAACGTGAGGCGCGCGAGTTCGCAACCATCGCTCGGAGGATCGCAGCGATTCTCTCGCTTACCCCGGCACTTCGGGAGAGCTACGAGGCTGTAAAGGCAGCGACCTACACATGGCCCGGCGAGCCGGCTCGTTGAAATCCGAAGCACGTAGGCATCTCTCGGGCGAAGGTGGTCGTTGGCGGTGGGCAGGCGAGGGCTCAGTGTGACGACCGGTGTGACGCGTCTGGCTACAAACGTGGGCACACCCGAGCAAACGCTGGGTTTTCCGAGAGCCGAACGAGACGAGCCCGCTTGCACGGAGTGGCTCTGGTGATCCGGGAGGATGGCTGTGGGGGGTGGAATCGAACCCCCGATTCCGAGGTATCGTGAAATCGGAAAACCCCCGTCATTACGGCGTTTTCTCGGTCTCACAAGCTCCCTCAGGTTGTCGGTGTGGCAAAAGTGCGACAGACGGGAAACGAGCTGCCCACCGGCTCGGGATTTCCCTTTTCGACCAGATCATCCGACGCTCCAGATGGCTATTCGCACTCTTGGATACTGTCATGACATATGTCTTGACAACCCTACCTTCTTGGGCGTACAATTTCGCCATGGATGCAGAGATCCGCCGTCTCCGCGAAGAGAAGGGCCACTCTCAAGAAGCACTGGCTCGGCTGCTAGGCGTATCGGTTCGCACCGTTGCGCGATGGGAGAGTGGTCAATGTCGCCCGAGTCAGCTTGCCCAAGGAAGACTCTCTCTACAATTGGAACACAAAGGGGAACGACATGAGCACGAAGTTCGCAAGCGATAATATCTCAGCTCTGCATCCTCTTGAGGACACCGACACACGCCGCGTCTTCGAGACAATCGCTAGCAACAAGCAGGCGGTTTTCAAGGACGTGGTGACGACACTCGGTTTGGAAGAGCCCAAAGCCGTCAGGGCTATCAAGGAACTTGTGCATGCGAACCTGATCAAGGGAGCGTCTCTTCCAGAGCATACCCCAACCGACTTCCAGATTTTCTACATAACTGCCGACGGACTTTCGGTGGCCTCCGGGCTAAAGGGCCAAGGCAAGTCCCGCAAGCTATCGAGCTTCCTCAACTCTTAGAACTCTTACGCGCCGTATGGCGTGAACGATGAAGCGCGCGAAACGGTGACTGGGCCTGATTATCTGGCCCTCCTTTTCGCCTTTCTTCTCTCGGTCTTGGTTTGTCTAATCGATGTCCCCCGAAGTGCAAAGACGACGTCCCTGAGAACGGTTCTTCACCCCTGGAGCCTTTTCTATTTTCTCATTCTGTTGGCCGGAAACACCCTCGCGACAATAGCTGTTGGACCGAGTATCCTGGAGAAGCTTACGGCCTTGAAACGATTCTATCCATACCTAGCAGCGGCGTTTGGAGTGTTTGGCTTTCGGGGAATCATAAGCAATCTCAACGTAACCATCTTTCAGAAGAACATCCTTACATTTGACACGTGGATCACCGCTGCACGGAACCAGGCGATTGCCGAGACCATTCGGAGAAACGTAGAGGCCGCTAGCGATGAGCTATACCGGAACGCTAACGCGATCGCGAGGGAGGTCGACGAGGCACAGCTGAACGCGGCGATAGCCCAGGAGAAGGGTCCCGAGGCCGTCGCCATTCTGGAAAAGGCCGCCGCGACAGCCCACGCAGATCCGAAGCATTATAAGAGCTTGGAACTGATGAAGGCGTATCCGGGTAAGGCGCGGTCAATTCTGAAAGCAGCGAGACTTGGAAGACGGGCTCCGTGACCGTCAGAGGGCCGGCCCGTCGCGTCAGTACACGCGAGGCGATGAGCGAGGTCGGCGATCGTGTTCTACGCCAAAGGGAGCTTGGGCATATGCTTCTAGCAGGGTGCTGAAAAAACAGTGTCGAGTTGGATGGGCTGTTTGTGAGCGATGGGTTTTTGAGGAGAGAGAGGGTTTTCGGCGGTAGAAGCGGTGTCCGATGGGCTGGTTGCTGGGCGTTTGGAGGGTTCAAGGAGCATGGTCTTCCTTCTCAGGCAGCCGCCGCACAGAGCTTTCGCATTCGGACCAGGTTGTAGGCCGCCGCGGCGAACTGGAACATCCACCCGACCAGGTCCGTCCCTCGGTGTCGCGTCTTGCGCATCAGCCCGACTGTCTTCATCCAGCCGAAGACCTCTTCGATGCGCTTGCGTTTCTTCTGACTCACGGAGTAACCGGGATGACGAGTGGTCCGGCCGTCGATGGCACTGGAGCGAATGGTGTCGTTCTGCGCGACGTGAGGGGTGACATCCATGTCCCGGCACTCATGGACGAAGTCTTTCGTGTCGAAGTTCTTGTCGCCGCCGATGGTGGCAGGGCCGCCGATCTCGCCGGCCATCACCAGGGCAGCCTCGCGTTCGGCCGTTCCGGTGGCCTGGGTGACGCGGGTGTTGACGACAAGCCCGTTGCGGTTCTCCACCAGAGCGTGCCCCATGTAGACCAGCTTGGCCTCATGCCCCTTCGACTTGCGGTAAAGGCGAGCCTCTGGATCCGTTGTGGACTGGTGCGTCTGATTGGTTCGCTTCTCCCCGTGGAAGTCCACCGTCGGGTTGCCCGGATCGTCCGGCGGCGAAGACTCCGTGGAAGCCTTCTTCTTGAAGCTCTTCTGCCCGGCCCACGCCTCGATCAGTGTCCCATCCACCGAAAAGTGTTCGTCGGAGAGAAACCCGCGGCTGGCGGCCTGCTCCATCACCTTGGCGAAGAAGAACTGGGCCACGTCGCCTTCCAGCAACCGGTCACGGTTCTTCGAAAAGACCGTCGGGACCCAGACCGGATCATCCATACTCAGCCCCACAAACCACCGAAACAGCAAGTTGTAGTCCAGCTGCTCCATCAGCATCCGCTCGCTGCGCACCGTGTAGAGCACCTGCACTAAAAGCGCCCTCAACAGCTTCTCCGGGGCAATCGAAGGACGCCCGAAACGCGAATACAGAGACTCGAACAGCGGCGACATCTCCTTCAACGCCGCGTCTACCATCTCCCGAACAGGTCGAAGCGGGTGATCCTTCGGCACCCTCTCCTCCGCCGATAGGTAACTGAAAACCCCCGACTGCTGAAAGTCATCTCCTCGCACGCTCCACCTCCTCTGTCATCCCAAATCCAGTCTGACAAGGAGAACCCTCATCCCCGAATGCAAATGCCGCCTTTTTCAGCAGCCTGCTAGGAAGAGAACAGGGGCGCATCGAGTATGTCTACGGATCTGAGCTTCGTCAGAACCATTGCTGTCGTCATGATGGAGAATCGCTCCTTCGATAATCTTCTGGGGTACCTTTCTCTCTTTCCGGATTGGAAAGGCAAGAATGTTGAAGGTCTCAGAGACACGCCGGCATGGAGAGACAAAGTGGCCAGCGTCTACAACGGAACCAAGTATCCCCCGTTCTTGCTGACCGACCCGTATGACGCAATCGATGCCGATCCGCCACATGAGCGTGATCCGATCTCCGTGCAAATGGGGATGCCGGTCAACGGTACATTCCCAATGAATGGCTTTGTGACCAACTACGCAAGTGCGAAAGGGGCGAAACCGCCGACCCCAGGTAGTCGACCTCCGGTGATGGGTTACTTCGGCTCCGATCAGGCGCCGGTGACCGACTTTCTCGCACAGAATTTTGCCATCTGCGACCATTGGTTTTCGGCTCTTCCTGCGGGAACACAGCCGAATCGGCTCATGGCCATGAGCGGTTTCACCAAGATCGACGTGAACCAGGTTCCTCTTCCCGACCAGGTCTTGGTTTATGACTGGCTGACAAACCATGGGATTCGGTGGCGGGTCTACCACGAGGCGATGCCTTTCTTTGCGATGATGCCCCGCTGGATTCCAGACATCCTTCGCGAGGAGCATTTTCGGCCTCTGGAAAAGCTCTACAACGACGTGGAAAATGAACTGCCGGGGGATTTTCCGCAAGTCATTTTCATCGAGCCTACGTACACCGATGCGCCGCACATCGGTCCGAGTAGCGACGATCACGCGCCTTCCGCCATCAAGGGTGGGCAAGAGTTTTTGCTGGAAGCGTACCGTGGTTTGAGTCGGGTCCCCGATGTCTGGAAGGGAACCGTGATGGTGGTTACGTACGATGAACACGGCGGGTTCTTTGATCACGTTTCGCCGCCGGCGCTCCGCACCGATCCGCCGGTTGGTGCGCTGTATCAGAAGGGCTTTGACACCTTGGGCATTCGTGTTCCTGCTTTCGTCATTTCGCCGTTTGTGAATCCCAAAACCGTATTTAAGGGCCTGTTGGACCACACGTCGATTCTCAAGTTCCTCGGGCAGAAATTCGGCAAGAACGGAAGCTACTCCGAGGTGGTTGATAAGCGAGCCGTAGGGAGCGTGTTGGATGTTCTTAACGCACCGACCTCCAAGCGCGCGGCGCCGGGGATCCCGTCTCTTGTCCCATATTTACAGAAGCAACCGGAGGCTGCCGGCTTTCTTCCCGGAACCAAGGCGGAGACACCGATCCAGCAAGGCTTCCAGGAGGCCCTAGATACGATCCGGACGCAACCCAATAAGCCGGCAGGGAAGTTTGATGATCTGCTGGTCAACTTCCCGCCACGTCTAAAGGCGTAACGATGAAGCGCCATCGTTATTGTCTCATCGTATGGTTTGCGGTCGCGACATTCTACAGTGGCTGCTCCCTCTTTTCACCGTCGCATCACCGGACGGAGGATTACACGCCCGTCTTCGCTGCTGCAGCAGGGGGCGATCTCACCACGGTGCGAGAAGCGGTGGACAGGGACCCGACTCTTCTCAAAGCCACGGAATGGGACAACGCAACGCTGCTCCATGACTCCGTCGGTCAGAAACACCGGGATGTAGCGGCATTTCTTCTGGATAGAGGCGCTGATCCTAATGCATCGACCAAAGATGGCCTTACCCCTCTTCACATGGCTGCACAAAACGGTGACATCGCCATCATCAAGCTTCTCCTCGAGCCGGGCCGAAAAACAAAGATTGACGCGGTTGATGCGAAGGGCTGGACACCTCTGGACAGAGCGGTCAAGTGGGGTCATCCAGATGCCGCCGATTTCCTCAGGCAGCATGGTGGTCATGAGGGCACGACGGGGCGTTAACAGATCAGACGGGTTCGCGTGGCAGGCCTGGTTCTGCGGCGCGGCCGTTCCGGCCGAGGAGTTCAGCTCTCTGGACGTGCCCTTGTCCGTGTTTTGGCCGTGAACCCACGTCCACGGACGTTCATCGACGAGAACCACGGGTGAGGCCCTAAGGTGGCGGAAAACACGGCGGAGAAAGGCCGGAAGGCCCTTTGAACCATCTCGCATGGACTGCGAGGGTAGACCAGGATTGGCGGGGCCGACGGGACTCGAACCCGCGGGCTCCGCGGCTTCCGCCATGAACTCTCCCGTGAACTCTCAGCGGTTCAGGGATCCTCGAACCGGGAAGCCCGAGGCCCACAGAACCCGCGTCCCTACGTGCTTCTGATATGGAGCGGGAAACGGGGATCGAACCCGCGACTTCCACCTTGGCAAGATAAGTTTGTAGACCGGTGATGGCCGATGACGTCCGCGGATGCCCGGTCCCGCCGCGCTTCCGTTCACTGCACCGGTCGTAGCTGATCGTCGCCGGGCGTAGTCGGATGCCGAAATGAACTCTCCGTGAACTCTCGCTCCTGAGGTCGCGGAGATTCCCGTGACCCGGGCCCCACGGCGATCAGTTGGCGATTTCGGCATCAAGCTCGACATCGTCCACAGGCTCAGCGCAGCATCATCCAGAGGTAGGCGTACTGGAGCGCCGTGACGGTGGCTGTCTGCTTGTTCACGGCGCCGCTCCCGTGGCCTCCCTCCGTATTTTCGAAGTAGTAGACGGGATGCCCCTGCGCCTCCATCTTCGCGACCATCTTTCGCGCGTGCGCGGGGTGCACGCGATCGTCGCGTGTGTTCGTCCAGAAGAACGGCGTCGGGTACTTCGCGTCCGCCTTCAGGAGCTGATAGGGCGACCACGTTTGGATGTACGCCCAGTCCTCGGGCTTGTCCGGATCGCCGTACTCGGCCATCCAGCTCGCGCCGGCCAGGAGGTGGTTGTATCGGCGCATGTCGGCGAGCGGCACCTGCGCAACCACGGCGTGGAAAAGCTCCGGGTAGAGCGTGAAGGTTCCGCCGACGAGGAGGCCCCCCTGTGAGCCGCCCATGATCCCGAGGTGCCGCGCCGAGGTGATCTTCCGCGCGCTCAGGTCCCGGGCGACGGCCGAGAAGTCTTCGAAGTTGTGGATGTGCTGCTCCTTCACGGCCGCCTTGTGCCAGGCGGGGCCGAACTCCCCCCCGCCGCGGATGTTCGCGTCGACGTATACGCCGCCCCGGGCGAGCCAGGCCGTCCCGAGGACCCCGCTGTACCGCGGCACCTCCGACAGCTCGAAGCCCCCGTAGCCGTAGAGCAGCGTCGGCGCCGTTCCGTCGGCCTTGAAGCCCTTCGGCGTCACGACGAAGTACGGGATCTTCGTGCCGTCCCGGGACGTGGCCTCGAACTGCTCGGTCTTCAGCCCCTTCGCGTCGAAGAACGCCGGCATCGTCTTGACCCTCGCGGGCGGCCCGCCGCCCTCGGCGAGCCAGAGCGAGGCGGGCGTCGAGAAATCCTGGTAAGTGAAGAAGAACGATTCCGTGAGGTTGCTCGTGGCCGACAACGACGCCGCGCCGAGCCCCGGTGTCGGCACCTCGGACCGCTTCCAGGCGCCGCCTTCGAGGGAGAGAGCCGTGATGCGGCTGCGCACGTTGTCGAGCGTCTGGAGGAGCACGCGATCCCGAGTGCGCTCCACGCTGTCCAGCGAAACGCGCTCGCCCGGCTCGAAGAGCACGTCGAAGCGGCGGTCACAGCGGAGGATGTCGTCGACCCCTCCCGCGAGCAGCGAGCCGGCGCGGTACGTCTTGCCTCCGACCGTCCAGTCGCTCCGCAGTGAGAACAGGAGCCGGTCGCGGAAGAACGCCTGCGGCTGGGAGTCCTCCGGCAGGTCCAGCTTTACGAGGCGGTCGCCGAGGAGGAGGAACGACTCGTGGCGGTAGAACGCCGGGGTCCGCGTGATGAGGTCGTATCGGCCGTCGCTCAGGATCTCGCTGCTGCCGCTCGCGGCGACGTCCTCGCTCTTGCCCTCGAAGACCGTCCGGGCCGACGAGAGCGAGGTGCCGCGCTTCCAGAGCTTCACGATCCGGGGGTACCCGGACGTCGTGAGCGATCCGGACCCGAAGTCGGTCCCGACCCAGAGGGTGTCCTGGTCCCGCCACGCGACTCTTGATTTCGCCTCCGGCAGGGAGAAACCGCCGGACACGAATTGCTTCGTCCCCGTGTCGAACTCGCGCTCCACGGAGGCGTCGGAGCCTCCGGGCGAAAGGCTGACCATGCATCGCGCGTAAGCGGGAGGGAGGCAGTTGGCGCCGTGGAACACCCAGGCCTTGCCGTCCGCCTTCGCGAGCGCGTCCACGTCGAGCACCGTCTCCCACTGCGGCGCGGCCGCGCGGTAGGAGGCGAGCGAGGTGCGCCGCCAGATGCCCCGCTCGTGCGCGTCGTCACGCCAGAAGTTGTAGACGGTTTCGCCGCGGAGCACGGGCGTCGGGATCTTCTCCTTCGAGTCCAGGATCTCCAGCGTGCGCGTGTAGATCGGCTTGTATTCCGGGCGAGCCTCCAGGACCGCAGTCGTCTTCGCGTTGTGCTGCCGCGCCCAATCCAGGGCCTTCTCGCCCTGCACCTCCTCCAGCCACTGGAACGGATCGTCCCCGCTCTGCGCGGCCGCCGCCGCCGTTCCCGCCACGGCAAGCGCCACCGCCGCCATCCCTCTCCCGAACGCCCTCATGTGTCCTCCTCTCACGGATCGAGATGATAGGCCCGGTCTCGAGAAACCCTCCAGGGGGCCTTCTTGGGGGGTCCGCCCGCGCGATAGCCGCGGTCGGTTTGAGCTCACCGACCAGCTATTCCGCCACTCCCATGGAGTTTCACGCGGTTCGAGATGGCTCAAGGAACTGAAGGCGCCAGCCCCTCGCCGATGAATCTGCCGACGGCGACGCGTCTTGGTCCTTGCGAGATCATCACGACGGAAGAGCTGAAGAGGATTCTCGCGTCGGGCGGCGTGCGGTGAGCTCCGCGCGGTGCGGAGGCTGAGCCGCCCGGGGTCGGCGGCCAAGTCGGCCGACCCCCTGCCGGCCGATTCCAAGCGCCGCCCGGAACTCGAGCGTCCGCGGATGATTGAAATCGTTGGAGCGGGCGACGGGGTTCGAACCCGCGACATCCACCTTGGCAAGGTTATTCCTACCTTCGGCTTCAGCCACCGAGCGGAGGCAGAAGCTCAGACCGCCAGTGTGACGTCCAGTGTGACACGTCTGGCTGCAAAGGAGGGCACACCCGAGCAAAACCGGGGCAATTCCACGAGCCGAACGAGACGAGCCCGCTTGCACGGAGTGGCTCGCGATATCCGGGAAGTTGGTGCGAAAGGAGGGACTCGAACCCTCACGGTGTTACCCACAGGTTCCTGAAACCTGCGCGTCTACCAGTTCCGCCACTTTCGCAGGGAGGGAGATGGTAGCTGTCGAGTTCGTGAGCGTCAAGGAACCTGTGGGCCACAGGTTCCGGCTGGTCTGTTCGGGGGAGACCCCCGAGCCCCCCGCTGCGCGTCTACCAGTTCCGCCACTTTCGCAGTCAGTTGAGCAAAGCAGCAACGCCGAAAGGGTCAAGCTGAGCTCCGGTAGCTAGAATCTCTCAGCGCCGGTCGCGAAGCGACCGCCCGCGCTGAAAGCCCACAGGTTCCGGCTGGATCTGGCGGGGGAGACCCCCGCGCCCCCCGCTGCGCGTCAATCAGTTCCCTCACTTTCGCGGGGAAAGAGATGCCAGGAGGTCCCGGCGGATGGCTGCAGGAAGTCATTCGCACAAGGTATCTGCTTGTCGAGGAAGATCATCAGAAGCGCATCCGAGCCGCAAGGCCGGAACGGATCGGGATGATCTCGAGCTCGACGCGGGGTCGCCGCTGCGCCTCCACGCGGCGGTGCCTGGCGACGAGGAAGCGGCCCGTGACCGTCCCGACGAGAGCCCCGGCGAAGACGTCGCTCGCGAAGTGCGCGCGGTCATTGACCCGGTCGAAGGCCACGACCGCGGCAGCGGTGTAGGCGAGCGTCGACACGATCCAGCTCTCCGATCGCATGGCGACCACCGAGGCGATCGCGAACGCCTGCGTGGTGTGGGCGGATGGAAAGGAATCGTGAGCGGTGAGGGGCTTGAAAGTCGTCTCGCCGTTGGACTCGAAGGGTCGCTCGCGCCCGATGGCGTTCTTCAACCCCTTCGTGACGAACTCGGAGAAGAGGCATGCCTCCAGAGTGTCACGGCCCATGTCCCGCGTGTTCGCGTCGGCGAACGCGAGCCCGCCGGCCAGAAGCACGAAGGGGATGCGAAACCCTCCGCCGCCGCCAATCCAGGTCGTGGCGCCCGAGACCCGGTCCGTGAAGTGCGACCGCTGCTTCCTCGCGAAACTGTCGATCGACTCATCGGCGAGGAAGAGCGTTCCGAACGACGCGCCCGCGCCAGCCGCGCGCTGCCAGTCGGCGCCATCCCAGGTCGCCGGCGCCCGGACGAACGCCATTGCGTCAGACGCGTACCGCTTTGCCTCTTCGAAGAGGGCGTCAAGGATGCGTTTGGACAGAGGTCGCTGCGATTCCGACGCTTCCGGTTCGGGGGTCTCGGACACGCGGGCTTTGGAGACCGCCGGGTGTTCGACCTGGAGCGCGGCCCCAGTGCAACCTACCGCGAGAGACAACATGAGAGCGAGGAGGGGGAAGACGACTTCTCCGGCGCCCCACGAGGAACGGGACGATCCGCCCGCGTCCCGATGGCCCGTTTGGTTCACCGCCATCGATCGGACGCGCCGCGAGATTTCACTCGGCGCCGCTCTCATGGTCCTTGGCTGCTCTCCGCCCTTCTCGCGATCGAAGGGTCGGGTCTCGGTCGAGAGATAGAGGGAAGGCGGCGCTCCGATCCTACACCGTGGAGGTCTTGCGCCCGAGATGCGGCCGGGGCCTTCGAGGCCCCGGCCTTTCGTTCAAGAAAGCTCTAGTCGTGGAGGTGAATGATCGCCTTGACCTGGTTCCTGTTGTCGATCAGGCCGACATGGCCTCCGATCGCGACATAGTGGTGGTTGTGCGCAGG
>Ga0209009_1000196_pt1 | contig 24688 bp, 21 predicted proteins | sample BlaSpr_A8_OM3_M2_FD_187979 | JGI IMG/M metagenome (GOLD analysis project Ga0209009, IMG submission 187979) | Forest soil microbial communities from Thunder Bay, Ontario, Canada - Black Spruce, Ontario site 2_A8_OM3_M2 (SPAdes) (version 2) | ecosystem: Environmental > Terrestrial > Soil > Boreal... | reverse complement strand
GGATGGGCCATGTCGAGGGGATGCAGGCGGCCCCAATTCCAACGAGCGGAATCGGTTCTGCCAGTGTGCTTTTCGAGATCGGCGACGGCTTGGTCGGCGCTCGCCGAGAGTAGATCGTCATAACTGCCAAAACCGCTCGGGAGCCAATTAGCCGGGCCTGCGCGCAAAATGTTTTCCAGAAAAACCTTGTCGCGCCACCAGACGTCGTTGTAAACGCTCACAGGTTCCCAGAGCTCGTATTTCTTTGAGATTTCGTCATCGAGATAGGGAGCGAGCAAGTTACGGAACAAAGCGTGACGCGTGTATTCGACAAAGGAGGTTTCGACCGAGTCGGCCGTCGCACGCGCATCCCAATGGTTCAGGGCGGCAATTAATTTTTGCGTACGCGGGTCCTTTGGCGGGGTCTTGCTAGCCGCGGCGATTAGCCGGCTGGCCAGGAATTTGTTCGGAAGGCTGAGAACGTCGTTTTGGATAGCGTTGCAGTCCGCTGGGAGCAAACCAGTACGTCCTACCAGCAATTCATATATTCGCTCGGTGCGATAGGGCCCAGCTTGGCGATCGGTCAAAAAATACTTGTAGCTGGGGCCCACGGTGTACGCGTTTGCGCTGGCGATGATTCCGTCCGGAGGATTCAAGGCGCGCGGTAATTCTTCGAACGGGATGTAGCCGGTCCATTCGTATTGGTCGGTGTCGCCTGGAACGGGCAGCGAGCCATTGCCATTTGCGCGAATGGGAATGTGCGCGGGAATGGTGAACCCGATGTTTCCATCCACGTCGGCGTACATCGTATTTTGCCCGGGACCGGCAATGCGTTGCGTAGCGGCCAAGAATTCATCCCAATTCTGCGCTTGGCCGAGGAGCGGAAAACCGAAATCCAGGCCGCCGGGTTCTAGCGCCGTCCAGCGAAGGGCATAACGCACGGGGGAAGGAGAGTTCGAGTCTCGATAGACGATGGGACCATGACGGGTGGAAACCACCGCAATCGCTCTATCGCGCTTGCCTCGCACATGAATTATTTCTGAACGAACACTGGCGGTAAGCCATTTTCCGTTGGCGCGGTACTGCGAAGAGCGAGCGGAATCAAAAGTTTCGGCGTAGAGGTCCTGCACGTCCGCATTGCTATTGGTGAATCCCCAGGCGACGCGATCGTTGTGTCCGATGATCACGAGCGGTGCGCCGGGCAGGGCGAAGCCTGCGACATTCCATCCCGGCGCGGTTAAGTGGATGACGTACCAGAGCGCCGGCACGCTGAGTTGGAGATGGGTGTCGTTTGCGAGAAGCGGTTTGCCCGAGGCTGTGCGGGCGCCGCTGACCACAAAATTGTTGCTGCCGATGATTTGGGAAGATTCTTGTTCGAATTGCGCGAGGATTGCGCGCGCGGAATCCCATTCTTTTGTGATGAAAGGCCGGGCATCAGGCGGCGCGTTAGATGATTCGTTTACCTCGTTCCAAGGGAAATGGAATAACTCGGGTGGAGCGAGAGCTGGTCGTGTCATGGACGCCTCTGAGCGACGCAACACTAAGCCGCCAACGATGAAGTGATCCAGTGGGGAAAGGCTAGCAAACATTTGGCGCGCGCGTCCGGGTCCTACTTTTTGAGTCAGCCACTGGCGATTCAATTTTTCCTTCCATGTGGAGGTGAGAGTTTTGTACATATAGAGACTGATGAGGTAGGTGTCCGCCGGAGTCCAGGGACGCGGCTGATAACGCAGCAATGCAAATTCCAGGGGCAGGCGGGAACGATGCTGGCCTAGGTACTCATTTACGCCGCGCGCGTAAGAATCCAGAAGATTACGAATGTCGAGAGGAGAATTTGCGGCGGCGCGTTCGGCCACTTGACGCATACCGAGCGTGCGATTTTCTTCGTCGAACGAAAGCGCGACTTCGCCGAAGATTTCAGCCAAGTCGCCGGCGGCCGCGCGACGGAGCAAATCCATTTGCCACAGGCGATCTTGCGCCATCACGTAGCCTTGCGCAGTGACCAAATCGTCCACCGATTTCGCGCGGATCCAGGGACGACCCCAGTGGTCGCGATCGATCATGACCGCGTCTTTCAGGCCGGGGACTTGGACGCCGCCATCGAGCGCCGGAAGCGAGCGGTGAATAATCCACCAGCCGACAATCAGAACGATTCCGGCGAGCAGGAAAAGTCCCGCGACGAAGCTGCGGAAAATGCGATAAGCGCGCGTCATTTCACTCTTTTTTGTTGCTCTCAACTGGCGGCGGAGTTTAGCTCAGCGGACGAGAAGCGCGCAACGGCCCTTTGGTGTTAAAGGAGTGAGGATTCGATTCGCGACCGCTTTCAAGGAGTAAATTCTCTGCTTGTCAGAGTAGCGCATCGAGGCTTGGAATTCTCCCGCTGAGACGCTGGTATTGGTAAAATTCCCGGATGGCCCTGCCATCTCTCGCTCCCTTATGTTGTGGCTACGCGAGTGTGGGGCTCTGCTGGGAACAAGTCTGGGTTGCGCGCTTACCTGAGGGCGCGCGCGCATGGTAGCTCTACACCTCTTCGCGGTGCTCGCTCTGGTGGCGGTGAACGCATTTTTCGCTGCGGCGGAGTTCTCTCTTGTGGCGGTGCGTCTCTCGCGTGTGCGGCAACTGGTTGAAAAGGGCGATGCGCGGGCGAAAATTGTGGAATCGCTTCTTGCCGATTTAAGCCGCGTGGTTTCGGGCGTTCAAGTGGGCATCACGCTCGCCAGCCTTTCGCTCGGCTATCTTGGGGAAATTACGCTGGCGGGAATTTTGAGTCCGCTGGTGCAGGCGATTCCGCGGCCGTGGGCGGCTGTGATCGCAAACGGAGTGGCGTTAGCGATCGCGTTCGCGTTGCTTACGGTGTTGCAAGTGGTGTTGGGCGAGCTGGTGCCGAAAAGCCTGAGCCTGGCGCGAGCGGAACGCGTTGCTCTGATTATTGCGCGACCGTTTCACTGGTTCTTGAACACGTTTCGTTGGGCCATCGATTTGCTCGATAGCTTCGCTGAAAAAATTGTGGGTACGCTTGGAATCGTTTCTCCGCATAGCCATACGCTGGTGCGCTCCACGGAGGAATTGCAGGTGATGATTCAGCAGGCGCAGGACCGCGGTTTGTTGCCCGCCCCGGAAGTGAAATTTATTCAAGCAGCGATGGAGTTGCATCAAGTGCAAGTGCGCGAGGTGATGGTGCCGCGTCCGGACGTGCACGCGCTCCCGGCTGACGCCAGCCTGGAAGACGCGATGAAAATGTTTGCGACGACCCAGCGGTCGCGGATTCCTGTTTACGAAGGCACGCTGGACCACATTCTCGGCTTCGTACACATCAAGGATATGATTTGGGTGTTGCTTGAACGCGCGCGGCGGGCGGAAGAAGCTATTCCGACGACGGAATTTCAGCTGCGAAACATGCTGCGCGATGTTTTGATCGTTCCAGAAACAAAACCGGTGAGCGAGCTGCTGGTGGAGTTTCGTTCGCGGCGCACCGGACTGGCCATGGTGGTTGACGAATTCGGAAGCATCCTCGGGCTTGCTACGCTGGAAGACATTCTGGAGCAAATGGTCGGCGAGATTCACGACGAATTCGACGTGGTGGAACATCCGCTCGTTTTGCCTGACGGCGGAATGATTTTTGACGCTGGAATCAACGTGCGCGAGTTGGAAACGCAGTACAACATTGTTCTGCCGGACGATCCATCGTACGAAACGATAGGCGGTTTTGTGTTGAACCGGCTCGGATTCATTCCTCGCGGCGGCGAAAGCTTCGAAGCGGATGGGTATCGGTTCACGGTGATGGAGATGGAACACCGCCGCGTCTCGCGAGTGAAAATCAAACCGCTTCGCGCGGCGGGGGTCACTGCGTCGCCTGCAATTACGGGTGTGTCCGAACCTGCGCCTGCGAACGCTTTGGCGCAACTTGCCGAGCAGAAAAATATGTTTGCCTCCCCAGCGGAAACAGATGCGAGTCCGGCCGCCCAAAAGAAAGTTGCCGCGAAAGCGCGGCGCGCGAAATGATCCGTTACATTTCCTACCGCCTTCTACTTGCTTTGCCGGCGCTCTGGCTAATTGTGACGATGGTTTTTATGCTCGCGCATATTGTGCCGGGCGACCCGGTGGCGCAAATGTTGGGGGAAGGGGCGCGAGCGGACGATTTGCAGCAGCTTCGCCACACATTGGGATTGGACTTGCCAATTCCGGTGCAATACGGGCGTTATTTGGCGGGAATTGCTCACGGGGATCTTGGGGAATCGTTTCGTTTTCAGCAGCCGGTGCTACAAGTTGTGATTTCGCATTATCCGGCGACGCTGGAACTGGCGTTTGTTGCGCTGCTCGTTTGCGCCGGCATCGGAATACCGGCGGGTCTGATGGCTGCGGAAAAACGGGGCAGGTCGACGGACCACGCGATTGGCGTTTTGACTTTGTTTGGTCTTTCGGTGCCAAATTTTGCGCTGGGGCCGGTGTTGATACTTATTTTCTCCGTGATGCTTGGCTGGCTTCCGGTTTCAGGACGCGGCGGACCTGCACATTTGATTCTGCCGGCGGTCACGCTGGGAGCGGCGCTTGCGGCTATCCTGACGCGTATGGTGCGCAGTTCAGTGATTGAAGAACTTTCCAGCGATTACGTGCGCACGGCGCGCGCGAAAGGACTGTCTGAATCTGCGGTTCTGTTTCGCCACGCATTTCGCAACGCGCTGATTCCGATTATTACAATTCTGGGATTGCAATTCGGCACGTTGCTCGCAGGGACGATCGTCACTGAATCGATTTTTTCGTGGCCTGGAATTGGAAGGCTCGCGGTTCAGGCCATCGGTGCGCGTGATTATCCGTTACTGCAGGGCTGTATCTTGATGATTGCGGTTTCGTACGTTTTCGTGAACCTGCTCACCGACTTGGTTTATGCGTTTGTGGATCCGCGGGTGCGCTTCGAATGAAAGGTCTGCGCGAGTTTCTTGGTCAAAGTGGGCCTGGACGAGTTGGGCTAGCGCTGACTTTATTTCTTGTTGTCATTGCGCTTGCGGCGCCATGGACCGCGCCCGCCGATCCTACGGCGCAAAATCTTCCGGTGCGGTTGATGGCTCCCAGCGTAGGGCATTGGTTGGGGACCGATGAGCTTGGCCGCGACATTCTTTCGCGGATCATTTTTGGCGCGCGCGTTTCGATGATGGTGAGCGTGAGTGTGGTGCTCGGCGCGGGAATTGTGGGGCTCGCAATCGGAGCGCTGGCAGGCTATTTCGGTGGCTGGTTCGACCGTCTTGTAAACATCGTGTTGATCAACGCATTTCTCTCATTCCCTGGCATTTTACTAGCTATTGCATTCGCTGCGTTTCTGGGTCCGGGGCTGGGAAAAGTGATTCTGGCGCTGGTGATCACCGGTTGGGCGGGATATGCGCGACTGGCTCGCGCGCAAATTCTGCAGGCGAAGGAAATGGAGTACGTGCTGGCGGCGCGCTCTGTGGGTGCTTCCGACATGCGCATTCTCGTGCGTCATCTGCTGCCGAATATTCTGCAGCCGCTTCTAGTGCAAGCGACCATAGCGATGGCTGGAGCGATACTCGCGGAATCTACGTTGAGTTTTTTGGGCGTGGGAGTTTTGGCGCCGACGCCAAGCTGGGGCGCTATGTTGAACGACGCGCGTGGTCATTTGTTCGACGCGCCGCACCTGGTGATTTTTCCGGCTCTGGCAGTGATGACTGCTGTGCTGGCCTTCAACCTTCTGGGCGACGCGCTGCGAGATTGGATGGATCCGCGGATGCGCGCCTATCTCGTGGTTACGACACTGGCCCGCTAGGTTGGCGCGAGACGCCGTACGGATTTTCTGCTTAAGCTAATTCGACGGTGACTTCGGCGCCGCGACCTGCACCAATCGTCCTGGCGGCGTTACCTTTATTGACGCAAATCTCAATGTATCCGCTGGATCCAATAATTGCGAAGGGCTCGGCGCCGGCGCCTTGCGCGAATGTGGGAACCAACTTCGTCACTGCGGCGTTTCCGACGCGAATCGTAAATTTGGCATCGGGGGCGACTAAGGCGGGAACATCTTCCGAGGTTAAATTCGTAATGAGGTTGCCAAAATTATCGGTGCGCAGGACGATTCCTTTCACCGTGTTCCCCGAGACTTTCGGTTTCGGAATGGCAAAACGAACGAAGTCGGTGACCTCTTCGCCAAAGCTCGCCGTCTGCCATGATTTCGAGAGCCAGGCGGCCACCGGCGCGAAAATGTCGCGGCCGTGAAAAGTGTTGCTGACCGGCTGCCTGAAATAATGTTCCGATGTGATGTTCCATACGTAGAGCGATTCCGATTTGTCATAGATTGCGGAGAGCACTCCGTTGTCGGGCGCCACAAAATAGTGCGTGTCGCCGGCAACCAGGATGGGCCGTCGCGCGGTGCCCACTCCGGGATCGACCACCACCAAGTGAATCGTCTTTGCGGGAAAATATTTGTAGGCCTGGCTGATCGTCAACGCACCATCGAGAACGTCATGCGCCAGGACGCTATGCGTAATGTCAACGATGTTCACGTCCGGATTGATATTGAGAATGACGCCTTTGAGGACTCCGACTAAATGGTCGTTGGTGCCATAGTCTGTGGTTAAGGTGATGATGGGCCGCGCCAAAGTTTGCTCCCGTGACTTCCGCGCTGTGGCTGATGCATGCGCTTCTTCTCGACGCTAACGCCCACTCGCAGATGTGTCAAGACAGCGTGCGCCATTCAGTAACGTGGGCGCATCACATCTCCCAGAGATGCGCGACGGACCAATACTTTGGTGACGAAGAAAAAGTGAGATAGACTGTCGGCGTTTTTCAGTTACAAAGAAATTCCTGAGGGAGGCCGAGGTGCGTTCTTTGATAGCGGCAATCTTATTTTCGTTCTTTTGGGCTAACGCGGTAGTTGCGCAATCCAACGCAACTCAAAATCAGGCGCCTCCCGCCAAGAAGTCGGAGCAGCAGGCGGCCAAGACTCCCGAGAACAAGCTGCCGGAAAATGCCGCGAAGAATCCCGAGGCGGCCGCGGCGCCTGAACAAAAAACTTCCAAAGAGGGTGGGGACAAGGATAAAGACAACGAAGAGCACTTCGACATGGCCGAAGTGCCGCCGGTGGTGACGCACCATCAAATCACAGTTGACGGCAAACTGCTGAAATACACAGCAGCCGCAGGGCGGCTTCCAATCAAACGCGCGGATGGCAAGATCGAAGCGGAAATGTTTTTTGTCGCCTACACACTGGATGGACAGGATGCGGCTAGGCGTCCACTGACCTTCGCCTTTAATGGCGGCCCGGGTTCGGCTTCCATATGGCTGCACATGGGAGCGCTGGGGCCGCGCAAAGTGGTGCTACAGCCCGAAGGTTTTCTGCCCCCAGCGCCGTACCGCATGGAAGACAATCCGTACACATTGCTGGATAAAACCGATCTGGTCCTGATTGACGCGATCGGCACAGGATTCAGCCGCGCCGCTGACACTGAAACGTTCAAGAAATTTTGGGGCGTGAAGGGTGACATTGAATCCTTCAGCGAATTCATTCGCCTTTACATTACACGCAACGAGCGCTGGAGTTCGCCGCTGTTCTTGCTGGGTGAAAGCTATGGAACCACGCGGTCGGCGGGAGTGGCGGGTTACCTGGCGGATCGAGGAATTTCTTTTAACGGGATCACGCTGCTCTCGATGGTTCTGAATTTCGAGACTCTGGAAGACAACAAAACGAACGATGAGCCGTTCATTTTTCTGCTGCCGTCTTTCACCATGATTGCCGGATATCACCACAAGCTTGCGCCGGATCTCGCGCAGGACACGGCCAATGCGAGGGCGGAATCTGAGAAGTGGTCTTACGAAGAATATGCACCGGCGCTGGCGAAGGGCGACGCACTCACTCCCGAAGAGCGACAAAAAGTGATCGAGCAGTTGTCGCGCTTCACCGGAATCAGCAAAGAAATAGTCGACCAAGCGAATCTGCGCATCGACGTTGCGAAATTTACCCACTATTTGCTGATCGATCAGAAGTTGCGCGTGGGACGGTTGGACGGGCGCTTCACTGGTCCTGATCCCAACGGACTGCTGGACACGCAGTTTTACGACCCAACTGGGTCGGCCACCGAGCCGCCGTTCACTGCTGTCTTTAACAGCTATGTTCGTTCGGAGTTAGGGTACAAGACCGATATGCCGTACTACATCTTTGCCGCCAGTGCGGGGTTCGACAAGTGGGACTGGGGATCGGCGATTCGTGGATTTCCGGACACCGCTTCGGCGCTGCGGGAAGCCATCGTCAAGAATCCTTACTTAAAAGTTCTGGTAATGGAGGGCTACTACGATTTGGCCACTCCGTATTTTGCGGCGAATTACACCATCGACCATCTCGACTTACCCCAGAAATACCGCCATAACGTTTCTTACGCTACATACGAAGCCGGACACATGATCTATTTGCCTATCGAAGGGCTGAAGAAGATGAAAGGTGATCAGGTGAGTTTTATGGAGAAGTCTTTACCTCAATAATTTCGCTAGGCGATGAAAGATCTCGCAGCAGGACTCGGCTGAGCCTATTCCTGGACCAAGCTGATTTCGCCTACGCCGCCTTGCACGTTCACTTGAATGGTTGGGTGAGTTTTGCCGTACGCGTCGTTCACGTAAGCATCGCCTTCGCGGCGCATTCCGTGGGCGTTCACACTGCCGATGCCGCCGGAAGCGTCCACGTGGACCCCAATATTTTTCGGCAGTTTGATTCGTGCGGAACCTACCCCGCCCTGAATATCCACTAATAGATCCTCTTTTCGGTCGCCCGTGAGATCCAGATTCATTTGGCCTACGCCGATATTAATTTCAAGGCGGGTGACATTCATGCTGTTCAGATTCAGATCGCTCTGACCAGCTCCCAACTCGAGCTTGAGATCGAGAGGAATTCCGTTGCCGAAACGAAGCGTCCAATCGTTGCGCCGGCCGCCGAAATGAATGTGTTTTTCTTCTTGAGTTATGTCCAGCTGGCCTCTGTCACCACTCACGGTATAGGAGGCGCGAGGTTTTCCTTCCGCAGTTCGATAATTGAAGTCGGCATCGAGAAGGCGGCTGGATCCTCCGCTCAACAACAGTGTCCCGGCCGGCATTTCAATATCAGCATTCACGGATTTTGCGCCCTGTAACTCGACGCTTTGGGCATCGTGAACCGTCGCAGCAGATCCGCCTTTTCCAACCAGGACCGCAAAACCGATGATGGCCAGGAAAACCAGCAGCGCCACTACGGTCCCCGAGGATCCGGCATCGCGCGCACCCGGATTCTGACGGACGCGATAGGCGTCCCACATTTTCCCGAGGCCAAGTAATATCAGCACAACCGGCCAATATCGAAAGAGCGCGGACCACGGATCGAAATTCGGCATCAAGTTAATCAGAAGAAAGAAAACTCCGAGGCCGATCAGGAATAGCGCACCGGTGATTGAGCCTAAGTGCCTGGGTCTATCGCTTTGGTCCATGGCGCACCTCTCTTGTCTAATATTACGCGTGCGCGCGGGAAATGTTTCAAAAGCGGTATAGGATGAGCCGCCCATAGCCTGGCGGGCGTCCAACGAGTGGCTTGAGGTTTTTTGCCGGCGGGACTGCTGCCAGGCAACGCGCTTTTTTTAGGAGGCAATATGCCAGCCCAGGATAGCGCAGACGTCCTGAAGCTCGACAAACAGGGCGTGATTCACGTAATGCGCATCACCGTTGGCGCACTAATCTCGCTGTTGATCGCGCAACTGTTCAAGCTGCCTGAATCGTACTGGGCCGCTATCACCACACTGGTAGTTACGCAATCCACATTCGGAGCCTCTTTCAAAGTTTCCTGGCAGCGCTTTGTCGGTACGGCGATCGGGGCTGCCGCTGGAGCATTGTTAGCTACCTACTTTGGAGAGAACATATTCATTTTCGCGGTTGGCGTATTTGCCCTGGGAATTCTGTGTTCCGCGTTGAATCTTGAGAGAGCCGCTTATCGTTTTGCCGGAATCACGCTAGCGATTACCATGTTGGTCGCTCATCCCAAGGCAGCCTGGATAATTTCCTTGCATCGTTTCATTGAAGTTTCATTAGGCATTGCGGTTGCTTTAGTGCTGACTGCTGTTTGGGCCGAAGACCCGGCGAAATCGGAATAGCCGACTTGCTAGATCCGATAAATCTACCGGCATTTACTGGTGGGACTTCGTGTGCTCGCGCGAGTTTGTTATCATCGATGCAGGTAATGCTTCGAACCCACAGATTATTTCAAGTTTTGTTATTTCTGCCGCTGATTACGCTTTCACTGGGCGCGCAGCTTGTCCATGCGGCCTCCGATTCAGAATCCGCGCCGGCTATCGTGATCGGATTTGTTGGCGGATTTGTGAGCCCCAAGGATCCGGTGCATAGCGAAGTGGAACTCGCCAACCGACTGCGCCATGACTATCCTTCGGGCGTGTACGTGCAGGTTTTTGACAATCGTCATGTAGATGAAGCCTACAAGAAAATTGTAGAACTTCTGGATACGCGCCACGCCGGAAAGCTGACCGATGATGAAAAGAAGAATGCTCGGATGGTCATTTATGGGCATAGCTGGGGAGGGTCGGCGGCCATCAGCCTCGCTCGCCGACTTGGTGAAGCGGGCATTCCCGTGCTACTTACCGTGCAGGTCGACAGCGTTGGTAAATTCCACGAGGACGACTCGATTATTCCGTCCAACGTACGAGCAGCCGCCAATTTCTATCAGCCGTACGGACGGTTGCACGGGCGGGCTGAAATTCGCCCTGCGGACCCGTCGCGCACGCGCATCATCGGGAATTATCGATTCGACTACAAAACCAAGCCGGTCGATTGCTACGCCGACTACCCGTGGTGGGACCGTTATTTAACCAAGGCGCACACCGAGATTGAATGCGATCCGCAGGTTTGGAATCAGGTGGAGTCGTTAATTCGTTCTAGCTTATCCGCGTCGGCGCACACTTCTATTAGCGTGACTGATTTCTATTTTGCCGGGCAATGAAATCCGAATCGTAGCGTTACTTCACTCGGCGACTTCAAGGCTGCTCCTGTTTCAAATCGCCAGGATTGCGCGGCTTTCACGGACGCGTCTTGTAATTTGTCGTCGCCTGACAAAGGTTCCACGCTGTTGACAACCCCAGTGGAAGGGTCAAAAAATATTCTTAGGCGCACTTCGCCTTGCGCCAGTGCGCGTTGCGCCTCCCGAGGGTAGGAAGGAAGATCGGATTTCGCCAGGTGGAGCGATGCGGAGTTTAGCAGTTCTACGAAAGCCGGATCTTTATCGTCGATAGGTCCTTTGTAACCTTGAAGAGCGGACTTCGCGTTGTGGTCACGACATTCTGCGAAGGCGCAAGCGCTATCGGCAAAACCCGAGTCGAACTTGCCGGCTAGAATTTCGGGCACAAATTTCGCACCCAACTCCTGGCGCTGTTTGTTCTGCTCGGTTGTGGCTTTGGCGAAGGCGAAATCCTTGCCGAAGGCGCGATCCTCGACGTCGTCTTTCAAGTTCCAAAGCGCGGCAATTCTGCCATCAGCTCTCTTCAAGGCTTCGAATTTCAGCAAATCCTGATCGGGAAGCTCGTACAAGACCTCCTTGGCGCCACATTTCGCAACGATTGTTTGATTGGCGGCCGACTCGAGGCTGTCCGGTTCGATGTCACTCCGTTTGGCCACTTGAATCACGCCGGCGAAATCGTCTTCGGGGTAAGAACAGAGCCGAAATTGTCCAGCTACTTTTGCCGCGGTCGTATTGGAGAGCACAATCTCCACCGCCTTAACGGTGACCATGTGCGCGCAATTTCGGTTCAATGGCGCGATTCGGATTTCGCCTACGCGTACACCGCCAACTTCGTCGCGCACGTCGAGGATAGTGTCGGACCACCCGGGACCATTATTGGAAACGGCCTGGCGCACTACATAAAATTCTCCCAATTCAGTTTTTTCCTGCCTTTGAATGGCCCGGTTCATCGCTTGGTTTACTACCGCGCGAGTGCCGGCTGACATGAAGACGCTGGCAAGCGCTAAGGCGCCCAGTGCGAGCAGTGCTTCCCTTCCTTGTGGGTTCAGCTTTTTCACTACAGAAGTATAAGTCAGCTAACTTTCAGCAGAGGAGTTGTTCAGAGGGATTTAACATGGCAGGTGTGGCTAGGCCTGAGTGGCTTCGCGCTGCAGCGTATTTTTTTCCGAATCAACTTTGAACCACTGGCCGCCCTTCAGAATGGTTTCAACCGCAGGAACAAGCTCGCTGCCAATTCGTCGCTTTGGAACGAAGCCGCGCACTCCTATCTGTTTTAGCTTGTCGAGTAATGGCTGAGGTTCGTGGAGGCTAATTGCTAATATAGCCGCGCGGGGACATGCGGCTAAAATCTGTTGCGCGGCTTGGATGCCGTCGAGTTCGGGCATCTGTATGTCCAGCACTGCTACATCCGGGCATTCCACTTTGGCTTTTTCGACGGCTTCCACGCCGTCTGCGGCTTGAGCCACCAACTCCCAATCGCTTCGGCTACCAATCATCAATTTCAATGAGGCACGGGCTACTTCGTGGTCATCGGCTATCAAGATTCGGGTGGGCATCTATCCTTCTTGTCGACCGCCCCAGTGCCAGACACGCTAGCTTAAAGGTTATCGTCATGAGAACGGGCGATGCATCGGGTATACGCTGTATTTCTTGCAGTGGGAATCGTGCCTTTCGAACTGTTCAACTTATCGTCTCTGCCCGGCGGCGCCCTCCTGGGAGCGAACTCCTTCAGTTTTGTTTAGGATTGAGTTAACATTGTCCGAGCGGAGGTAACCATGCTCAGGAAGTGCATCATGAAGTTTTCCTCGTTGCTGGCCTTCACTATTCTTTTGTCGCCGACAGCGTTTTGCCAGGAGACGGCGTCAACCCCGCCTCCGTATCGCGGGGTAGAACAGCATATCGCCGGAGTTTTTGTTACTCCGGTGCCGAATGTTCCTTTCTCTGCCACTGTTGAAGTGGAAAGTTCCCAAGCGCTGCCTGACGGCTCCACCGAGCAGAAGAAAACGTTTAACAATATCGCGCGTGATTCTGCGGGCCGCATTTACAACGAACGGCGGACCCTGGTGCCCTCGTCGTTCAACGGAACTCCACGGATTGTTTCGGTGCATTTGTACGACCCGCAGAACCGGATGAGCACTTTCATGGATCCTTCCACACACATCGCCCGGGAAAGCGCACTCCCCAAGCCGGAAGTGGACCCTTCAAGACAGGCCACAAATTCTTCCGTTCAAGGGGAAGACCTGGGCAGCGACACGATGGAAAATGTGCAAGTTCATGGAACCCGGAAAAGCAAAACTATTCCTGCGCAGTTTAGCGGTACGGGACAAGCAATCGTCGTGACCGACGAATACTGGTATTCCGAAGATCTCCATCTCAACATGCTGGTGAAACACAACGACCCACGCACGGGCGAGCAAACGGTCGCCGTGACGCATGTAAATCGCGCCGAGCCCGATCAAACCATGTTTCAAGTGCCATCCGGCTACAAGATCGTGGATGAAACTCCGGTAAGCCAATAGAGCACACTTCGTTTTCACGGCCTGCCCGCGTATTTCCGCGCCTTTCATACTCAGGTCTCGCTTGCTACCTAGGCTCGCAGCCGCTATTCTGAATACTTCACCTTACCGCCATGCACATCTATCTTGATTACAATGCTACGACACCCGTGGACCGCCAGGTCCTGGAAGCGATGCTGCCATATTTTGCCGAGAATTTTGGAAATGCGAGCTCGATTCATTCTTATGGACAGCGTGGACGTTCCGCGGTAGATGCAGCTCGCGATTCGGTTGCGGAACTTATCGGCGCGAAGCCGGCGGAAATCGTATTCACAAGTGGAGGCACGGAAGCCGACAACCTCGCGCTTTTTGGCTCGGTAGCGGCCTCGAATCAGTCTCGCAAGCACATTATTGCTACGGCGATCGAGCATCAGGCCGTCTTAAATGCTGCTCAAGCGCTTGAACAGCAGGGAATCGAAGTAACCTACGTTCCGGTAGGTTCCGATGGAATCGTCGATCCGCAGGACATTCGTCGCGCATTGAGGCCCGAAACAATTTTGATCAGCGTGATGCATGCGAACAACGAACTCGGCACGATTCAACCGATTGAGAAAATTGGCCGAATCGCCGCGGAGGCGGACGTTTACTTTCACTGCGACGCAGTACAATCGGCCGGAAAGGTGCCGCTCGACGTTGAAAGTCTCGGTGTGAATTTGCTTTCCATCTCCGCGCACAAGATTTATGGACCGAAGGGAGTTGGTGCGCTGTACGTTCGCGCAGGGACTTCGATTGAGCCCCAATTTCATGGGGGACATCATGAGCGCGACCGCCGTCCTGGCACTGAAAATGTTCCGGGAATTGTTGGCTTCGGCAAGGCAGCCGAGCTAGCGGAAATAAATCGCGAGGCGAACGAAGCAGGTATTGAAATTCTTCGCGACCGTTTGGAAGAGGCGTTGACGAGCGTATTGTCGGCTGTGCGTGTGAACGGAAACCGTTCGCGGCGTGTGGCCAACACTACGAATCTGGCTTTTGCCGGAGCGGGCGGAGAAGCGCTGCTCATGGCCTTGGACCTTCAAGGCATTTCGTGCTCGACGGGTGCGGCGTGCTCTTCGGGAGCTGTAGAGCCGTCGCATGTGCTGCTCGCGATGGGGCTCTCACCCGATGAAGCACGATCGAGTTTGCGGTTCAGCTTGGGCCGTGGGACGACCTCTGATGAGATCGATCGCGCCATTGCTGTCATTCCCCCGACGGTGGAACGACTGCGTGCACTATCGCCCCGCGCATTGAATACGGTGCACGCCCGGTAAATTTCCGATGCCAAACCAACTAGTCCAACTCGAACCTTTTTGCGAATCTGCGGATGCTCGCCATTCCACACAGGCAAGAGTGGCAGAAGCTCCTGCCATGGCGGAACAAAGTGGGCGCCGTGCAGACACCGGCGGCGTGGCGCATGTCGCAGTGGCCATGAGCGGAGGAGTGGACAGCTCCACTGTGGCGGCGATGATGAGCGCCAGCGGGCGGCAAATCATTGGATTGACCATGCAGCTTTGGAATCAGCGGCGCTTGCCGCAACTTCAGAGCGCCGAGCCTGCGCAACATCGCTGCTGTTCGATCGACGATGTCTATGATGCCCGCCGGGTCGCGGAACATCTGCGCATTCCGTTTTACGTGGTCAACTTCGAGCGCGAGTTTGAAAAGAACGTGATTCGCCCTTTCGTGGACGATTATTTGCAAGGCCGCACTCCGATTCCTTGCACGCTTTGCAACAATCACGTGAAGTTCGATCAGTTACTGCTGACTGCGCGACAAATTGGCGCAGAGCGCATTGCCACGGGGCATTACGCGCGCGTGCGCCATAATCCCGAATCCGGGCGATACGAACTCTTGCGTGCGGTGGATGAATCGAAAGACCAAAGCTACTTTCTTTTTGGCCTGACTCAGGAGCAGCTCGCGCGCACCGATTTTCCGCTCGGCGAACTTTCCAAGGGTGAAGTCCGCGAAATTGCGCGGCGCTTGCAAGTGCCGGTGGCGGAAAAGCCGGAGAGCCAGGAAATTTGCTTTGTGCCCACGGGAAATTACGTGCGCTTCATCGAAGGCTATCTTCACGAACAAGGACAAACGTTGCCGGAAGAGGCGGGCGACATCGTCACTACTGCCGGTGAAGTGCTTGGACAGCACAACGGATTGCATCGCTATACCGTCGGCCAGCGAAAGGGATTGGGAATTTCAGAAGGGCGTCCGATGTATGTGGTCGCGCTGGATCGCGCAAAGAACCGTTTGGTTGTGGGCCAAGATGGCGAACTGCGAAGCGCGACGTGCGAAGTTCGCGGCGTAAATTGGATTCCTTATGCGGTTCCAGACGGCTTGCTGCGCGCCAAGGTTCGCATTCGAAATCGGCATGAACCTGCGGATGCGGAAATCAGCGCGGTTGGACTGACGGACGCACGAATCGTTTTTGATGAGCCGCAGAGGGCCATCACACCGGGCCAAGCTGCTGTGTTTTACTCGGGCGAGCGTGTGCTCGGTGGCGGCTGGATTCGTTGAATTTTCACGGGATCAGATAAAAAGTTCTTCGTCTTGAGTAGCGCCTTCAGATTCGCCTCGACGGCCTTGCGAGCCGCGAAGCACATCGATTCCGACCTTTACGCCCTTCAACACTGCGGACACTTGTTGCACCGGCGCCCACAAAGTCTTGCGAACCTTTGTGCCGGTGTCTTCAATCACTTCCAGTGCTCCGGCGAGGATTTGATCGGCGCGGATTACCTGGACGCGTAAGCGTTCCAAACTATCGGTCACAACGCGGTCAATTCTCTGAGCTTGCCCACGCGCCAGGCGAGTAATCTCGGCGGTATCGGAGGTAATACTGGCAATCTTGTCTTCAGAGTCTTCGAGGATGCGATTTACGCGAAGCAAGATGGGGTCGACACGAACTTTCACATCGGTCGCCATGGTGGTGAACTTCTCGATCGCCGCCTTCATCTGGATATACATACCCAAAAGGATTGCCATTTGAACCACGATGGCGACCGCCGCAATCACAATAAATGCTTCAACCCAGACGTTCATGGAATTCCTCGCAGCTGCTAACTACGCTTTTGCCTCGCGCCGGTAGGCGTCTTTGCCCGCTTCCACCGCCGCTGCAACGCCTTCCTTCTGTCGATCCATGATCTCTTTGCTGCGCTCGATCAAATCTTCCGCGCGTTCGCGAAGTTCCCGCGCCTTGCGCTGGGCGTAGTCGCGCCCTTCATCGGCCTTGGCGGTTAGATATTCTCTTGTTTCTTCGCCAGATTTTGGGGCGAAAAGGATACCTACAAGCGCGCCAATTCCCAAACCCGCCAGAAAATAGCTGACTTTCAAGCCCCCGTTGCTGTCGCCCACAGAGCACCTCCAAAGTTACATTCGGTAAATTCGACCTTAGCATAGCCCCTAAATACAAGCAATGGCGCGAAACCATTAGAAAGGGCGGGAAACGTTTATAGGCGCGGCCGTTAGGGGCGAATCCTTTTTGAATTCGGCAGGCCAAGAAAATACGGATTTAGTAGTCCAAATTCGGCTGTTGGATTAGATTAGCAGGCCCGTATGCCCAAGACGAAAACTCGGTTTTCACTTGCGCAGACCGCTATTTTTTCGGCGATTGCAGTCGTCCTTCTTTGCAGTCCAGTTTACCCACAAGATTCCTCGACAAATGCTGCAGCTCATCGACTCGAAGCGCATCCTTGGATGAATTCGAAATTGTCGCCGGAAGAGCGGGCAGATATGGTTCTGAAGGAAATGACGCTGGACGAAAAAATCGAGCTAACGCACGGCAATGGAATGGAGGGCTGGGGTCGGCCGATGCCGAACTTGGGTTCGAGCAATGGCGGAGCCGGCTTCGCGTTTGGGATGCCTCGGTTGGGGATTCCGATGATTCAAATGAGCGATGCTGCGTATGGCGTGCGCGCGAGCGCCCAGAACGGGCGCTATTCCACGGCGTTGCCGGCGAACATCGCTTTAGCAGCGACCTGGGACGTACAGGCCGCGTGCGAATACGGCGCGTTGATCGGTCGCGAACTGCGAGCGCAAGGCTACAATATGTCCCTGGGCGGGGGAGTGAACCTGGCGCGCGAGCCGCGCAACGGCCGGACGTTTGAGTACCAAGGCGAGGATCCCATCCTCGCCGGAACCATGGTCGGCAACAGAATCAAATGCGAGCAAGCGCAGCATGTGATTGGCGACATTAAACATTTCGCGTTGAATGATCAGGAGAGCGGGCGCGATGAGGTGAACGTAATCATCGGCAAGCGTGCAATGCAGGAGAGCGATCTTCTTGCGTTCCATGTGGGGATGGAGATCGGGAAACCTGTCGCGGTGATGTGCGCGTACAACGCGGTCAACGGCGATTTCGCTTGTGAGAATAAATACCTGCTGACGGACGTGTTGAAGAGAGATTGGAATTTTAAAGGATTTGTCGTTTCAGACTGGGGAGGGACTCACAGCACTGCGAAAGCTTCGGCAGCCGGTTTAGATCAGGAAGAGCCGCTGGACGATTTCTACGGCGATAAGCTGAAGAAAATGGTTTGGTCCGGTGTAATTCCGATGTCGGAGTTGGACGAACACGTTCGTCGGATACTGCGTTCGGAATTTGCGAGCGGGATTGTGGATTTTCCGACGCAAAAGAGCGTGGTCGATGTGGAAGGTGGGCTCGAAACGTCGCGGGCGATTGCTGAAAAGAGCATCGTTCTGCTGAAGAATGATGGAGTGCTGCCGCTTGATCCGGCCTCGGTGCGATCGATCGCAATCATCGGAGCGCATGCGGATACCGGCATGATTTCGGGGGCCGGATCTGCACAGGTGGATGCCCCCGGAAAGCCCGCAGCGGAGTGGCAAGCGCAAGTTTGGTTTCCGACTTCACCGCTGAAGAGCGTTAAAGAAAGATCTCTCGGGGTGGATGTGCGATTTGATTCGGGCGAAAATCGGGCGGCCGCAGCGGCGCTGGCGAGAACTTCGGATGTCGCGATTGTGTTTGCATATCAGTGGATGAGTGAAGACATGGATTTGCCAAATTTGTCGCTTCCCGACGGCCAGGACGCACTCATCGAGCAAGTGGCGGGCGCAAATCCGCATACGATCGTCCTGTTGGAGACGGGCTCGGCGGTGACCATGCCATGGATCGACAACGTGAAGGGCGTTATGGAAGCGTGGTACGCGGGGAGCAAAGGCGCTGACGCCGTTGCGCGCGTTTTATTTGGCGACGTGAATCCGAGCGCGAAGCTGCCGCTCACGTTTCCCCGCAGCGAGGCGGATCTGCCTCGTCCCAAGCTTACAACTCCGCCGCCTGGCGCACAGCCGCCCGATGTCGCGGATCCGGAGGCTAAGCCTGCATTCAGCGTTCGCTACGAGGAAGGATTTAAAGTGGGCTACAAGTGGTATGACGCGGAGAATAAAACGGTGCTGTTTCCGTTTGGATATGGACTGTCGTACACGAACTATAGTTATTCTGATTTAAAAGTTCATTCGACGAGCGAAGGCGTGAGCGTAGCTTTTTCTGTGAAGAATACAGGGCGGCGGGCGGGATCGGAAATCGCCGAGGTTTACGTCTCGCTGCCTCAGGAAGCCGGAGAGCCGCCCAAGAGACTCGTAGGTTGGGCAAAAGTCCCGTTGAATGCGGGCGAAAACAAGGAAACGACTATCACGATAGATGGCAAATATCTCTCGATTTACGACGAGTCTATCCAGGGATGGAAGCTGGCGCCGGGGACTTACACGTTCATGGTCGGCGGATCATCGCAAGACTTGCCGCTAGCTGCGAAAACCACTCTGAAATGATTCGTCTCATCCGAATCAAAGCAAACCAAATTTCACCAAGTGATAAGAGCTGCAGCTACGAGACGATTCCGCGAAATTAGATTTGCGATTCCGGAGCTGGCCGGTTCGCCACCGGGGCATCGGCTGCGCGAAGCGCGGCGTAAATATGTTCGGCGCGCGAACGCGGCAGTTCGGAAGCGAGTTCGACTACCGTGAGCTGTTTCAAACGGGCGACGCTGCCGAAGCGGCGAAGGAGTTTCCGCGCCGTCTTTTCGCCCACGCCGGGAATCTCAGTGAGCGATGTGCGCAGCCGCCGGCTGGAACGGCGTTGGCGGTGGAAGGTGACGGCGAAGCGATGGGTCTCGTCGCGGATTTGCTGAATCAGGTGCAGCACCGGCGAGTGGCGTTCGAGCACGATCGGCTCATCCTCTCTACCTAAGACGTAAAGTATCTCTTCTTTCTTTGCGATGCTGGCTAGCGGTTGATTGATGATGGCAAGTTTTTCCAGCGCTTTCGCGGCGGCGTGGAGCTGGCCGATTCCTCCGTCAACCAAAATCAAACTTGGCAGCGGCTTTCCTTCATTTTGCAAACGGTGGTAGCGGCGCTCAACGGCTTCCTGCATGCTCGCGAAATCATCGCGAAGGCGGCCCTCGGATTTTTCATCGCAGTCGCGCATGGCTTCGCCGCGAATGATGAATTTCCGGTAATCGGACTTTTTCACGCGGCCCGATTCCCAAACGACCATGGACGCCACGGTATCGGAACCTTGGATATGCGAAATGTCGAAGCACTCGATTCGTTGCGGGGCAGTGGGGAGATTGAGTGCGGACTGCACGGCTTCAATAATCGCTTTTGAGCTGGGCTTCAGAACGCGGAACCGTTGGATGAAAGATTGCTTGGCGTTTCTCTCCACCAGTTCAAGGAAGGCGTGTTTTGGACCTCGCTGGGGAGCAATAATTTCCACGCGATGGCCGGCGCGTTCGGTGAGCACTTCCTCGAGCAACTTGCAATCTTCAAAGGCCATGGGCGTATTGATGTAACGCGGCAGATAGGCCGCGTCAAGATAAAGCTGTTTCAGCAGGGACGGCAGAAATTCCGCGGGATCGAACTCCTCCAGATCTTCCCAGTAGAAATCGCGACGGTCCACAACGCGTCCGCCTCGCAAGTGGAAGAGATTTACAGCAACTTGTGGAGGCTCGGCATACCAGGCCAGGACGTCCGTATCGTCCCCGGAAGCCGCGGCAATTTTCTGGCGCTCTTCCATTTCCGTGAGAGTGCGCAGCAGGTCGCGATAGCCAGCCGCCTCTTCGTAGCGCTCTTCTTCCGATGCGCTGCGCATGCGTTCTTCCACGCTGCTTGCGAGGTCGCTGCGTCGGCCTTCCAGAAGTAGGCGCACATCGCGAGCCGCTTCGGCATATCGCTCGTCGGTGACCAGTCCCTTCACGCAAGGACCCAGGCAGCGATGAATGTAATACTGCAAACACGGTCGCGGATGATTGCGTGTGAGGTCCACGGTGCAGGAAGGAACCAGGAAATGTTTGTGAATCAAGTGGACCAGTCGATAAGCCAGGCTGGCGGGGAAGTACGGACCGAAATAAATCGAGCCATCTTTTTTTAGGCGGCGGGTGACGTAGACCCGAGGATATTTTTCGAAGGCAGTGTATTGAATGTAAGGATATGTTTTGTCGTCGCGAAGAAGGATGTTGAATTTCGGCTGGTGCTGCTTGATAAGATTGTTTTCCAGCGCCAGCGCTTCTTTCACGTTGTCAACGACGATGTAGTCGACGTCAACAACCTCGCGCATCAAGGAGCCGGTTTTGGCGTCTTGTATGCTCTTATCCAGGAGGTACGAGCGCACACGGTTGCGCAGGGACTGGGCTTTTCCGACATACAGCACGTTTCCGGCGGCGTCCCGGAAAAGATAGACTCCGGGCTGCGTGGGCAAATTGGCGACTTTTTCGCGGAGTTCCATCGATGCGTTACAATATTACTGGGATCTGAGCGGCTGGCGGGTTTGAGTCGCCGGCGGCTGTACAACTTTAATGATAGCAAACGCAACAAATTCAAGCAGGCCGATGCTTCATTGGATGCTAAGACTGGCGCTGCTGATAGCTGTGTGCGGATCTCCGGCGTGGTCCGTTCAGCAGGGGCAGGATCCGCAACCGCAGCAGAAGCCACAGCCGGCTGATCAGTCAGGTTCGGCGCATCCACCAGCAGCGCCGCCCCTAGGGCCGGGTGAATCCTCCTCAGCGAAGCCAGAACAGACAGGCGACCCGATCGCGCCGCAGCCAGCGCCGACGCCAGAGAAACCTGCGCCGACTCCAAGCTCGGGCGCGAAGCCGACGCCCTCAAATGCCGCAAAACCCGGTGTGTTGCCGCCCGAAGATAATCCGGCATGGGACCCCTTCCACGCCGCTCAAGACATCGATGTGGGCACTTTTTATATGCACAAGGGTGATATGGACGCAGCGATCGGGCGATTTCAAGACGCGATCCGTTTGCGGCCGAATTTTGCGAAGCCCCGTCTTCTAATCGCCGAGATTTACGAGAAAAAAGGCGATAAGTCTGAGGCGCTGCATTACTACAAGGAATACCTGCAAGTTTTTCCGGACGCGCCGGACGCGCCAAAAGTTAAGAAGAAGATCGAGAAACTTTCCAAAGAGTAGTTCCTGCCTGACGTTCTTTCAGGACGCGAGAAACCTATGTTTGAGTACAATTCCTTGGTAACGCGCGGCGCGGAATCACCCGCTCTTATCCGTACAAGTTAAGACCATCCTTAGAAGTGATTTACAAGTGAGCGACAACGCTGTTTGTTTTCCGCGTCAGCATCCGACATTGTAATAAGATGACGCGTCGAATTTTTTTACTTGAGTTGTGCCATGTTGAAAAATGGAACTACGTAAAGATCCCATCACTCGAAGCTGGGTTATAGCGGGCCATCCGGAACGCGAGAAAGTTCGCCCGGATCCTTGCCCGCTTTGTCCCCCGACCCACACGCAGACAAACGCGATTCTGGATTTGCCTGCACATGGACCGTGGCAGGTGCGCGCATATCCGCATTTTCGTCCGCTCTATCGAATTGAAGGCGAGCCGGGACGCGAAGCCGAAGGAATCTACGATCGCATGGCTGCAACCGGCGCCCACGAAATTATCGTGGAGACCCCGGAGCACACGCGGCAACTAGCGCAGATGAGCGACGAAGAAATCGAGCGCGTGCTGGAAGCTTATGCGCTGCGTATCGCGGACTTAAAACGAGACGCCAGATTCAAATACGTCACCGTATTCAAGAATCAAGGCGGCCAAGCGGGAGAAGAATGGCCGCACGCGCATTCGCAAATCACGGCCACAACGTTTGTTCCGCGTCGAATTCTGTATGAATTGCGCGCCGCGCGTGAATGGTACCGCGACCGCGAGCGCTGCGTTTTCTGCGACATTCTGCGCCAGGAAATTCGGCAAGCCAAGCGCGTGGTGGATAATGCGGGGGACTACTATGCGTTTTGTCCGTACGCATCTCGCGTGCCCTACGAAGTGTGGCTACTGCCGAAAACTCACAACCACCAATTCGAATTTCCTCAGCCGGGCGAAAACCGCCGCAACCTGGCCAACCTGTTGGGAAGGACGCTGCGAAGACTGCTGAAATTTTCGGAAAGCTATCACATGGTGATGCATACTGCTCCCAATACGCTGCAAACCAAGGGTGAATTAAGCGAATATTGGCGCACGATTGCGGGCGACTACCACTGGCACATCGAAATTCTTCCGATCGTACAGCAGAGAAGCAAGTCTTATAGCATCAAGGAAATTTATTTTAATGGGACGCTGCCCGAAGAAGCAGCAGAAAGGCTCCGCAAGATCGACCCAGGCAAATGATGAAGGAGCGAATCTTTTGAGAAAACGAGCTGGCCAGCGCGGCGGAATTTTCTCAAGACTTCTATTTCTGATTTTCTTGATCGTGTTTGTGGCCGTTATTTATCTGGCGCGCCATCCAATTCTGCGTTTTGCCGGAGATTTCTGGGTGGTGGACGAAACGCCGCAGGTTTCAGACGTGATCGTGATTCTCAGCGATGATAATTACGAAGCGGCTCGTGCAACGCGAGCAGCGCAGCTTTTCAAATCTGGCATGGCGCCGCGCATTCTAGCCAGTGGACGCTTGCTGCGTCCCTACGCCGGTATCGCCGAGCTAATGGAGCACGATTTAAAAGCGCAAGGAGTGCCTGCAAGTGCGATTGTGCCCTTGGCGCATCGTGCGACGGATACGCGCGAAGAAGCGGTCGCCGATGCGCAGGAAATTGCATTGCACGGCTGGAAGAGAGTCCTGCTGGTGACCTCGAACTACCACACTCGCCGCTCCGATTATATTTTCGCCCGTACGCTCCCAAAAGGCACTGAGCTTCGCGTGATTTCAGCGCCTGATTCCGAGTACGATCCGAGCAATTGGTGGGAAAATCGCACGGGGCTAAAGAGATTTCTTTATGAAACGGCAGGGTACATCGTCTGTTTATGGGAGTTGCGTCACAACGACGTGCAGACTTCTTGAGTGAGGGATGGCACAACGGGCCGAGCAGCCGTTACATCAGGTTCCTGACTGGGTGAGCAGCGAGCCCGTACCAAATCGTCACTTATCCCAACGCCGCGATTTACTCAGGGACGCCTCTGTACTATAGTCTGGACATCGCTTGGGACCCTGGCCGCCCGGCGTAGATCCTAGGTATTCTGGGGGAGAAATCTAATGTGGAATAAATCCGCCGAGGCCAAGCCGTCTTCGCAGGCGAGCGAACCCTCAGTTCCAGTAATACCAGCACCCGCGGCAAGCACTCAGCAAACGCCCGATACTGCAGCAGCTCCGCCGACGCCACAGAACTCCGCCCCGGTACCTCCGGCTGCACCTTCTTCCACTAGCGTGACCACCATTGCAGCCGGGCTGAAAATCAGTGGCGAGATTTCCGGGACCACTGACCTATACATCGATGGGGAAGCGCAAGGAAAGGTCCGGCTCCCAAATGCTCGGGTGACGGTGGGTCCGAATGGTCGGGTACAGGCGGACATCGAAGCGCGGGAGATTATTATCGAAGGAACGGTGCTAGGGAACCTTAAATCCAGCGAACGCTTGCATCTTGGCGCAGCTAGCCGAGTGCAAGGCAGTGTTCTGACGCCTCGGATTGCGATTGAAGACGGAGCACGGTTGCGAGGCAAAGTGGAGATGGTGCGGGCCACTGGCTTGCAGTCCAATTCCAGCGTTGAGACGGGCGTAGAAGTCGGAAAAGCGAAAGCCATGTCCGCAACTGGTAAGGACGAGTAAACCACAATGAGCTGGCAAGCCAAACCTCGTCTGATTGCGACGCCGGTGTCTGGCGCGCGCGCTAAACCTGGACCATCGGCGGTGGCGACATCTTCGGCGAACGTTCGCGTCTCCAATGGTCTGAAGGAATTTTTGTGGCTGCTCAGCGAT
>Ga0209009_1000195_pt1 | contig 24773 bp, 25 predicted proteins | sample BlaSpr_A8_OM3_M2_FD_187979 | JGI IMG/M metagenome (GOLD analysis project Ga0209009, IMG submission 187979) | Forest soil microbial communities from Thunder Bay, Ontario, Canada - Black Spruce, Ontario site 2_A8_OM3_M2 (SPAdes) (version 2) | ecosystem: Environmental > Terrestrial > Soil > Boreal... | reverse complement strand
CCTTTGGATACAGAACTACCGACACCTACATCACCGCCATCTGGCACGGCTGCGGAAACCTCCCCCTTGAGTAAGCACACTTTCCGGAGACGAGCCGTTTTTAGAAAGGCCAAGGGTGGTAAGTGGAGCGTTAGGTTCAAGGGGTATCTTAAAGATCAACAGGGAAAGGTCAGAGAAGGGACACCGACAACTCTCATCGACGATATATACACGCAAGACGGAACGAAGGAACTAGCGGAGCTATTTCCGGAGGCGAAGGTGTTCGACTTTCCTAAGCCTGCCAAGCTTGTGCAGCGGCTGCTGAGTTATAGAATTTCCAGCGAAGTAGCTGGCCGTGACGATGATGACATCGTGCTCGACTTCTTCGCGGGCTCGTGCGCTACAGCACAGGCCGTGCTCCAGTTGAACGGAGAAGATGGGTACGCCCGGCGATTCATCATGGTCCAGCTCCCGGAACCGCTGGAGGACACAAAGAGGCTGAAGGACGGAACCACTCTGCGCACCATTGCCGACATCGGCCGCGAACGCATCTCGCGCGTGATCAAGAAGATCAAGGGTGACAAGCAAACGAAGCTCCGAGGACAAGAGGCTCAGGACCTAGGCTTCCGTAGCTTCCGACTGGCAGGCTCAAATTGTACAACATGGCGCGATACCGAACGAAAGACTGTGGAGAAGTATGTCTCCGAGCTGGAGACGTCGCTCGATTCGCTAAAAAGCGGCTGGAAGCCGGAGGACGTGATCTGCGAAGTGGCTCTCAGAGAGGGACTTGGCCTCACGAGCAGCATCGAAAGACTTCCCCAACATCAAGACATCTTCAAGGTGACGGACCCTGACAAGCAACAGACGTTCTTCATCGACCTGGACGACAAGGTCGCGCTCTCTGCTCTGAAGCCTCTCTGCCTTAAGAAGGAGGACGTCTTTATCTGTCGGGATAGCGCCCTTGATGACACCACCGCAGCAAACCTCGCCCTTCAATGCAGGCTGAAGACCATATGACCATGCGCCTAGTCTTCGATGCGTACCAGGAGCACCAGCTTCACGCCATCCAGGCGGTAGTTGAGCTCTTCGAAGGCCTCCCATATGCGCCTGCAGCGATGGACTTCGTGGCAGGCACTGGCTTCGCGGTTGCGAATACGATCGACCTCAACACCGACCTACTCTTGCGGAACCTACGGTCGACCCAGGAAGCAAATCAGCTTCCGAAGGATGATGAACTCCAATTCATCGAGAACGCCATTGCGACGGCCACCGGGGAAACCACGGTGCGGTTCCCCAATTTCAGCATCGAAATGGAGACTGGAACCGGAAAGACCTACGTCTATGTCCGCACCGCCATGGAACTCTGCCGACGCTACGGACTCCGCAAGTTCATCATCGTCGTTCCATCTGTGGCGATCCGCGAGGGCGTGCTCAAGACATTCCAGATCACGGAGGCACACCTCCACGAGGTTTATGACAACCTTCCTTTCAGGTACTACGTCTACGACTCCCAGAACCTCAGCCAGGTTCGGCAGTTCGCGGCCTCCAGCAGTCTCGAGTTCTACGTGATGACGATCGACAGTTTCAACAAGGCGCTCAGCGAGAAGAGCAAAGGCAATGTCATCTTTCGATCCTCGGATAGGCTTCAGGGCGGAACGCCGGTCCACTTCGTTCAAGCCACAAGACCCATCCTCATCCTCGATGAGCCGCAGAACATGGAGAGCGAGCTGCGCATCAGAGCCCTCACCGCGCTCAACCCGCTCCTTGCCCTCCGCTACAGCGCCACCCACCGAAACGCGTACAACGCAATCTACAAGCTCACGCCCTTCGACGCGTACCGGCAGGGCCTCGTAAAGCATGTCGCGGTTGCCGGCTTCGAGCAAAAAGGCGAGACCGTCACCGCGTTTCTACGCCTCCAGAGCGTGCAAGCACGCAAGAAGGCGCTCACCGCCAAGCTGCTCGTCCATGTCCTTACCAAGGATGGGAAGCTCAAGGAGAAGGCTATCACCGTCAGGCCCGGCGACATGCTCGATGCGAAGACGAACAGGACCGACTACGCGGCGCTAACGATTGAAGAGCTGAGCACCGAGCCGGAGCAACTCACATTTACAAATGGCATCCAGCTGCGCAAAGGCGAAACACACGGCGCTGATAAGCAAGCGATGTTCCGCGAGCAGATCCGCTACACCATCGAGGAGCACTTCAAGCGGCAAGCCGCACTCAAAGCGAACCAGGTGAAGGTTCTCTCACTGTTCTTCATCGACGAGGTCGACAACTACGCAACCGCGGACGGTATCATCCGGCGGCTTTTCGTCGAGGAGTACAACGACCTTAAGCGCAACTACCCCGAATGGAAGAAGGTGCCGGTCGAAAAGGTCCAAGCAGCCTACTTCGCTAAGAGGCAAAACCGCGCAGGCGAGACGATCTACGAGGACACGAGCGGAGACTCCGCACTCGACACCGCCGCCTACGACCTCATCATGAAAGACAAGGAACGCCTGCTGTCCTTCGACGAACCAACCTGTTTCATTTTTTCCCACAGCGCCTTACGCGAAGGATGGGATAACCCCAACGTTTTCCAGATTTGCGCTCTGCGAACGGTCACCTCCGAACGCAGCCGCCGCCAGCAGATAGGCCGTGGCATCAGGCTCGCCGTGAACCAGGATGGCGAGCGCGTCCACGACGAACGCATCAACGTTCTCACGGTCGTCGCGAACGAGAGCTACGAGCGCTACGTGAGGGAATACCAAACGGAGATCGAGACCGAATATGGGGCAGAAGGCGTACCGCCAAAGCCGGCAAACGCCCGAAAGCGGGTCACCGCGCACTGCCGCAAGCAGTACCTCCTCAAGCCGGAATTCAAGAACCTCTGGAACCGCATCAAGCACAAGACCCGGTACGCCGTCAGCGTCGCCACCGAGCAACTCATCAACGACGTCATCGCGGACCTCGATCGTCAACCGATGACAAAGACTCGGATCAGCGTCACGAAGGCCCGCATGGAAATCGACGTTAAGGACGACAGGTTTAGACCCGTCATCGCCGGCCAGGCAGACAAGACAGTGCTTACGCCGGAACGGCTTCCGAACTTCCTCACCGCGATCACGGATCAACTCGAGCACACCACGCCACCGGTACGCCTCACGCGCGGAACCCTTCTCGCCATCTACAAGCGGACAAAGCTCCGCGATGCCGCGCTCGCAAATCCACAGGAATTCGTAGCGCTCGCTGCGCGGAGCATCAAACAGCACCTCGCCGACCAACTGGTTACCGGCATCCAGTACGAAAAGATTGCCGAGTGGTACGAGATGTCACTTCTGAAAGCAGATATCCCGCTGCTCGAAGAGTACATCACGCCAAGTCTCAAGCTAGATGGCAGCGATGGCACCAGCTTGTACGACTACGTTGGCGTCGACTCCTCAGTGGAAAGAGCATTCGTGGAAGACCTCGAGCGCCGCGACGATGTGAAGCTCTACATCAAACTTCCATCCTGGTTCGAGGTCGACACCCCCGTCGGCAAGTACAATCCTGACTGGGCCATCGTCCTCACGCACCTCAACGAATTCGGGAAGCCAAAGGACACGGTCTATCTGGTTGCGGAAACCAAAAGCACCACCGAAAGGGGCAAGCTACGGCCCGACGAGCGACGGAAGATCCAGTGCGGCGAACGCCACTTCAAGGGAGCCCTCAACGTCCCGTACGTCGTGGTCAACAACGCCAGCCAGCTGCCATAGCGACACCGATCTTAGGGTGATTCCAGCCCTTCCGTACACTGCGTTTATCGGGCGGTGGAAAACGCCTGGGACGACCAAGGCCGCGCTCCGGAGGACGGAAGAACTGAGAAACGCTCTTGCGCCGAGTATTACTCGAAAGTCTCGAGCACGCTCAACGTCTCTGGGGTCAGCACCAGCGCATCCCGAGGAAGCACGGAAGCGTACTCCTGTGCGAGCGCTTGGCTCGTGAAAAAGAAGACCACGGTACCGTCAAGCTCGGCGCACTTCTGGACGTTCGCCGGAATGTCTGAGCGTCCCGTTTCGATCTCAACGTAGATCACGCGGCCGGGTTTCGTGCCGCTGAGGTCGACGGTTTTGCCTTCACCGATCGGGTATTCGGCGGTGACTTCAAAGTTCAGCTCGCGCAGCTTTTCCATGACGACGTGCCGCCAGTACTCGTGCGCCGCTCCGCCACGCCGACCGGAGGGAAGCGCCACACCCTGTGAGGAGAGGTACGTTGCTCCGTCGGGTGTGAGCTGGAGGATTTTGATCTGGCCCGTCGGTGTGGGTACGGCTTCGAAGGTTGCGAGGCCTTTTGCGATGACCACATCTTTGGTCGCGTTGCCGGTTCTGGTGGTCCATCCGAGTCGCTGGTACCGGTGGGTGATGTAGCTGATGGGTTGCCGCGCGACGTCCATCAGGAGCGCATGCTCTCGGTCCGAGACGACAAGTGGCACCGGTGCCGAAGACACCTGGCTGGGCGTGATTCCGCCTAACGCCGACGATTTCCAGTGTTCGCGGGCTTCGTCGTCGGTGACGAGCTCGTTCTTGATGGGTTGTTCGGGGAACGTGAAGAGGAAGGGGTTGTAGTACCGCACCGGCATGCGTGCGATGGCGCTGCCTAAGGGGAGCTTTGGGAACCACTTCTCCTCCAGCTGCATGAGGCGGCTCGCGAAGCCGACGTCTTTGGGGTAGTCGCAGCGCAGGATGATTTTGAACCCGGCGTTGGCGATCAGGCTTTCGGCGACGTCGGTCTGCTGGGTTGCCGCGATGATGGCCTCGCCGTACTCGCGCACCTCACGGGCTAACCGGGAAGCGATCCCGAGTTCGCCGTACTGCTCTTTGGGGAAGACGTTATGGCTTTCGTCGAACACCAGGGCGTGCTGGAAGTGCTCGCGCGACCGGTGCTCGTTCTTGCGCACGAGGAGAATGCCCTGAAGCAGCAGCAGGCAGAAGAACCGCTTCTGGTCATCACCCAACCCTTGCAGCTCAAAGACGACCGGAAGATCAAGAAACTCGCGGATCGTAGTGCCGCCGATGGCGTTTAACGCTGCGCCGAAGCTGCCCTTGGAAAGCTCGTCAAGGCTGCGGACGCTGGACTCGAGCCAGCCGTACCGTCGGCTGCCCGAGCGCGCCGATGCCAAGTCGGCCGTCACGATCTCGTGGGCGTGACGCAGCGTCGCCTGCCCGCCAAACGAGTCGTGCGCCTTGAGCAGGCCTTCCTTGAGCACGTTGCGCGCTCCCTGCATCAGCAGGTACGCGGCGCTGATGATGTCGGCGAGGGCCTCGGCCCATTCCGGGAACGGAACGCCTTCGGGTGGTTGCAGGGCGTTGAGCGCCAGGGGTGCGACGTCCCGGCCGACCGTGATGACGAGCAAGGGGTCTTTCGCTGGCGCGTGCAGGAGGCAGCGGTAGTTGCGCTTGAAGTCAAACGCCATGAAGGGCTTGCCGTCCGCGAGCAGCTGCTGGAGCAGCCCGAGGATGAACGTGCTTTTCCCCGTCCCCGTGGGACCGAGAAGAAACAAGTGCCGTAGGAGTTCATTGCGCTTAACGCGAAACGGGCGCGGTTCTAACCCTGGGTAGGAGACTGCGCCGAGGAGGTACTCGCCGTCGCCGATGACGCTCTCCGGTGGAGGCTCAAGCACGATGCGCTCGTCCCCAAGACCGATCCCGAGGCGCTTGACCGCAAGGATGATGAGAACCTCGTCGATCTCGCGACGCCGGTCCTGGTCCGCGACTTGGTACTCCAGCCAGAGTCGGTCGATCTTGGTGCCGTAGAGGGGCCGGAGGCGCTTGAAGAGGTCAGGCAGCATTGGTTCGGTCACGGCGTTGTTCGAGGGTGATGAGTTCTCGCTGGATCTCGCGTTTTTGTTCTTCAAGTCGCTGGTAGTCGCTCCAGCAGTGGCGCATCTCGTCGGAGAGCCGGTTGATGAGGTCCAGACGCTTGAAGAGGAATTGGACACGAGCCTCTCGCTGGGTGTCTGGGAGTTCTGGGTCTTGCGTAAGACGAAGCTCGTCGGCGCGCACGTCAGCGATATTGTCGTCGAGCTGTCGCTTGATCTGCGCGTCAATGGCGATCCGGTCTTCTTCCTGCTTGTCGATGGCCGCGAGCTGCTCGCGCAGGACGACGACTTTGTCGTTGTGCATGCTCTGGAGAATGTCGTCGAGGTCGTTCATCGTGAGGCCATGTAGTCCATGATCCGGTCCTGAGGGAAGACCCACGTGCCAGTCTTGGGGTTAAAGAGGAATTCGTAACAGAAACGGGCCACTGATCGATCGCCGTCGGTGGTGTGCTGGTCGGCGAAGAACCCGCGAAGGCACACTCCAGGAAGGTCAGCCAGTGCACCAATGATTGCGTTCAACAAGTCAGCCGTGCCGGTCAAGCGGAGCAGCCATCGGCCGCGAGGACAGGGGTAGCTCTCGATGCTGCGTGCAAATGCCCGACACGCCTCTATGAATTCCAGGATCCTGTCGGCCGTCGACCGCATGACCAGGAAGATCTCGACGTTGCCGCTCGCGAGGAGTTTGCCGCGCACGACCTGTTGACGGAACAGCCCAGCCGTCGAGAGCCTCGCGTACGCCTCGCGCAGATCCGACTTGCCGTTAACGAGATGGACGCGTCGTCGCGGGAAGTACCCCTTCACGCCAGTACCCAAACGATCCCGGACTCGCTCCCACAAGCGGGGGAGACTTGACTGCACGTTCCATGTTTCCAGCATCGCGGGAACCACGAGCGGATACTCGTGGAGAAGGATCACGTCATCACGGAACTGGTCGGGCGTATCCGGTGCCTCGCGGCCTCGGTGTCCTGATCCCGCAACGAGGTCCACTTCTTGCCACCCGCTTTCCGACGGCAGCCACACGTGGCCAGTGGACCACCCCTGTGCCTCCAAGTTGCCGACGAGCCGCTCGACAAGCGCGAGGTGCGCCGCAGGAACGATGCAGTGCAAATACAGGACTCGTCGAGCAAGGTCGGGCGTCGTCCAGGTCTGCTCTATCGCGTAGGGGAATCCTGACCAGGATCGCGAGGGCTGCACGATGAAGAGATGAACGTGGACGAGCCCCAAGCCTTCCACGGAGAACGAGGGGAAGACGACGAAGGTGCCAGCGTACCGTCGTTGCCACCGATAGAGCGTGCGACGATGAAGCAGCTGGGATTGCTGCCGCCGGTGGAAATCGTCGAGGCCGGTAAAAGAGCGTTCCTCCTGCAGCCTGACGAGGTACTCGGCTACTGGACGTGGCAAGGACGCAACCATGTGGCAATTCCGTGGGAGTACCGAGTAATAAGACGCGGCTGACACCCCCACCAGGCTTGCTTGTCAGGCGCACTAGAAATACTTGTTAACCCCTGGAGTGGAGAAACGATGCTCAGCATTCACCATACCAAGGAAGAGTGGCAACGCGCGCCAGCACGCCCACGGAGGCGATAACCCGATGTGGCCGTTCCATCGCCCACCAGAAAGCCGGATGCACCATCGACTCCTCGACCGCCTCCGCACCGCCTACGTCGTCGGAGAAGACCTCAGCACGCACCGCCTCCGTGACGATAACCTCCATCGCATCATGGAGGCTCGCGACAGCGCCCACGACGACCCAGTCCTCTACCAGCACTGGTTCGGCAACCCGCTGCCAATCCTTTATGCCCAAGCGGTCGCCATCGAGCTACGAGTCTGGAAACACCTGGGCAAAGCGCTGCACGAGCTCACCACCCAAGGCTATTACCCAGACGTGTTTCGCTCAGAGGCCGACAAACTCACACCCGAGACCCGCGACCTCCAAGAACTCCTCCACCTCGAAGCCGTCCTCGTGACTCGCCCGGCAACCAAGGCTGACGAGAACGCCATCAAGGCACTCCAGGCACGATACCCATGACGCTCAAAGAAGACCCGAACGGCAAGGACGAACACTGGATCGTCACGCTCTACGAGCGATACGCCAAGCTCTACGGCGACACGATCGAGCAACCCATCACACCCAAAAATGAAAGCGAGAGCGACGAGCACGCCGCTCCCTGATTGCGCTCAACACTGCAAGAAAAAGGGATCGGCGGAGCCATCCCCGGAACTCGTACCCTCCGGGGCCTCCCCGACCCCATTTCACGATGCTAGAACACGACAAGATTTACAACCTGGATTGTTTTACAGCAACGACAGAACTCCCCGACCAGAGCGTCGACGTCGTCCTCACAGACCCGCCATACCCGAACCGGATGAACCTCTTCCCGGACACCCTCGTCGACGGGATAGCCATGCTCTACCTCGCCTGCAAAAAGGCGAAGAAGTTCGTGGTGTTCTTCTGGAACCCCTTCGACGTCCCACCACCACCAGCAGGATGGCACGAGGTCGCAAGGAACGTCTGGCACAAGCCGGACACCAAGAGCATCACGCACTACGAAGTCATCACGGTCTGGAGCAAGGAACTACGCCAGAAGGTCAGCAGGGTCTGGACGATCCCGATCCTTGACTACCGCAGCCTCCATGACTGGAAGCCACACCCCACGCAAAAACCCGTACGCCTCATGCGATACCTCCTCGAGCAAGTCACCAAGGAAGGAGACCTCGTCCTCGACCCGTTCGTCGGCACCGGAACGACGGCCGTCGCGTGCAAGCAGATGAAGCGCCACTACATCGGCATCGAAATCGACACGAGATACGCCGAGATCGCCGAGCAACGACTCGAGGGAAAGATCGTCCCCCAAGAGGACAAGGAACCCATCCAGGCCGAACCAGCCGACGAGCCAGCAGCAACGCACGACGAGATGGTCGCCCCGAGCAAAGAATCCGCAGCGCAGCAAAAGCTCCAGACAGCCGACGACGCCACGGCAAAAAAGACCGCCACCAGGAAGAAATCGAAGCCCCGGTCGCGGTGACGCCATGAACCGCGAACCACAAGACCCCGACGATCGAGGCACCGTACGACGACTCCCCGTCGTCACCATCAGACAGAGCTCAGTGTTCTCGGGCTGGCGAGAACCTACTGCCGCTTCCACACCTTAAGCGCAAGTGTTGCAAGACGGCCCTGACGGGCCTGAATCTCTTCCTTCCCCCAATCGGCCACAGCGCCGATCTCCTTTGTCAGCGTAAAAGCTGATCCGGCCAATACAGGCTTCTTCACGGCGAAGGATTTGTTCCCGATTCGCCCGTTCGGCCCCTTCTGTAGCAGCGCGAGGTTGCCAAGCCGATGAACGTACTCCTTCCGCTCATCCGCGCTGAGATGCGCACCCCAGTCGGCTGCGGTGGCGCGCTGCGGAAGCACGTGCTCCAAGTTCACCTGCTCCTCATTCGCGTTAGGCACAAACTCGGGCTCGGCCTTTCCCCCCTCCTCGTTCTCGAGCGCTATCAAGTAGTATCGAGCGAGTGTCGCCTTGGGAACACGCATGGTAGTGAAGGCTTCCTCGAAGGTCCCATCCGACGGCACGATCGCAGCCAGGTATGCCAGGAGCTCGGTCGTTGTCTTAATCTCGCCCGTCCGAATCTTCACCGCCGCACGGCAGTAGGCTTTCTCGGCGGTGCCCCCACCGATCCCGCCCACTACAATTCCACGAACAGACCACGACACGAGCGCGCGCAGTAACAGCTTCTTTTCAGCATCAGTAAAATACTGCAACGCCGCTAAGAGGAGCGGCCGGTTCTGTTCAAGGTCCAGGCGCAGCAAGGTCTCCACGTTCTCCTTGACCGTGCCACCCAGGTTCTCCCAGTACTCATGATCGCTGTTAACCAATGCCGCGTAGAGCACCGCCGCCCGCTGTAGATCGGCAACAAACTCTATTACCTGCGCCTCCGTTGCGATGTTTCCCTTTATGCCCTTGTACAGTTCGCGCTCTCTGACAGCGCCGTGCCTGGAGCTCCAATAATGCCGCAGAAACATCGTGAACAGCGCGTTCTCCGATGTGATCTCGAGCGCGCCGAGCACCTGCATCCAGCCATCGCGCACCGCATCAAGACGCGCGCCAGCGTGGCCGAAGAGGTAGTTCTTCAACAAGTCAGCGACGGTCAGGTCTGCGCCGCGATCGTTTAACGTCTCAAAGATGAGGTATGCATCAGCGTCGGAGGGAACCTCTAGAACGATTACCTTTACCTGGCCCTTAAGAAACTCGACCCACCGAGAGAGCCGCATCGCCCACTCCGGTCCAGCGTCGTCGGCGACCTTTCCCACACCTGCGCGAAGATCCTCGTAGGCCGCCACGAGTAGCTGGTGCGATTTACGCGCAGGTGCAATGGTGGTATCTCGGTTGACGATCCGCTGCTCGAAGAAGTGAGCATCGTCACTGTTGAGGCTCAGTCGCGAGACCTCTGTGGCCGACGCCAGATCCGACGTCGAGAGAAACTCCCGCTGCATAATCTCCGCCCGCGTTGCATCCCCCCGCTCAGCGAATTCGTCCCTTATCGCCGCAAGGAGAATCGAGGTGGTCGCGAGACGCTGCTGGCCGTCGATGATCGTATCCCGCGGAGGCACGGCCTGATGCGTTAGCACGGTGGTTCCAAGAAAGTACTCGGGCGCAGTCTCCGTAAAAGCTTCGCGGAGATCTCCCCAGTAGTCCGAGACCTCATCCTTACTCCATGCGTAGGAGCGCTGGTAGATCGGCACCGCCAAAAGTCGTTCCTTCAGCACCGTGGCGATTCCCTGCAGGCTAAATTGGATTTTGCCCTCCATTAGACGCTCCCTTCTCGGGAAGTACCTCCAGAACTGGCGAAACGGCCAAGAGTATTTATTTCCTCCGGTACAAGAGTCTATCCTGGAAGTACAGGTCCCGCGGCTGAGCCACGAGCTCGGCCACGGGCGGTGAACCCTGGGATTCAGCACCCGTACCATCGCGGGAGCACGCCCGGCGACGGGCTGCACGAGCGCGCCCTTCCCGCTTCCCAGGAGTAAAGCGGGTATGCCATGCGCAAAGGAAACAAATAAATATCCACTCGCCCTCACCGCCGACAGGAATCAGCAGATAGCACCTAGCGGAAAACTCAGACACTTTGTCCTTCGAGAGTCAGCCTCGCAGAGGGGCGACCCAAAAGGTAGCACCCCGCCGAGGGCTTCGGACAAATTGTCGTAAGCTGACAACCGGTCTTTGGTTTCTGCCAGGCGCCCTATAAAAACTTGCGGAGGCACTATCCCCCTTGAAGACTTCGATGACCCTAGACATCCACCATTTCGATCAGCAGTACCGCTCCGGCGAACAGCAGGTGCGCAACAGCGAGATCAGCACCAAGAACAAAGAACTCATCATGGGTTACCGGGACGCGTGCATCCTTCAGCAAGTCTGCGGCAAGGTCCGACTCATCCGCGTCTTCATCGGCCTTCTCCGCTGCGCGCGGATCCTGAAGAAGGACTTCTCTGACGCCACCAAAGAAGACCTGCAACGCGTGATCAGCGTCCTGCTCGGCGAGAACCTCCGACCCACCACCATCGCAACCTACAAGGCGATCCTGAAACGTTTCATGAGCTGGGTCTTGGTCCCCGACGAGTTCCCACACCTCCAGACGATGCCGCCACAAATATCGTGGATCACCAGCCACGTCCGCAAGCGCGACGAACGACGACTCCAGCGCAACGACCTCCTCACGCCAGCCGACATCGAGAAACTCTTGAGCGTGACGCACAACCCCAGAGACCAAGCCCTCATCAGCATCCTTTGGGAAACCGGCTGCCGGATCGCCGAGGTCGGCAACCTCCAACTCAAGCACGTCAGCAAAACGCAGCACGGGTACACCCTCGACGTGAACGGCAAAACCGGGCAGCGCAGCCCGATCATCATCAGCAGCGCACCGTACCTGAGCACGTGGCTCGCGAACCACCCGTTCAAGAACGACCCCGAGGCACCACTCTGGGTGTACTACCAGTACACCACGACGCCTAAGCACCTCCAGTACGACAGCATCCGCCACCTCCTCGACCGGGACTTCCACCGCGCAGGAATCACCAAACCCTTTCACCCCCACATCTTCCGACACAGCAGAGCAACCTACGTCCTCGCCAACGCGATCATGAACGAAGCGCAAGCCAAGGCATACTTCGGCTGGACCCCGGACAGCGGCATGCTCGGCACCTACAGCCACCTCATCGACCAAGACGCGAACAACGCCGTCCTGCGCGAGAACAACCTCGCACCACTCAAGCAACGCGAACTCGAACTGCGACCCATCGAATGCCGCATCTGCAAAGAACTCAACCAGCCCAAGACGGACTACTGCACCAAATGCGGAGCGGTCCTCGACCTCGCCAAAGCCTACGAGCACCAACGCGTCCACCAGCTCAAAGACGAAGTCGTCCTCAAGCTCTTCAAGGTCCTCGTCCAGCGAGGACTCATCGACGAGGCAGCACAGGAGATCCACGATGCGGGACTCGGCCCCACGCTCCAACAACTCGCACGACACCACGACGGGACGGCACCGTTACGCGCAATCACAGTCCAACCAGAAGCCCAACAGCCAACCGTACCCGGCCAGGCGTCCAGCGCCAGCCCACAAGAAAGCCGTTAGACGAAACAAGGCTCTCAGCCCTGGCACCTCCCAAAGACCGGGGGCGTTAAGCGCAAGGCAGGCCCACGCTCTTCATTCCCGAATCAAGAACCACCCCAGGCGAAGAAAGAAAACCCCTCGTGTTTCCTAAGAGTTAGACGAAAAAGACTCCGCGACGCCCAGCAGGAACCACGGATGACCACCGTTAGACGAAACCTCTGAAACCACAGCAGCTCTCTTGATTCATCCCGGGTCTTCCTTCAAGGCTCATTCCCCCCCTTCCCCACACAACATCAGAAAAAACACAGGCCCCAGCAGGGGCAATCAAACAGCCCCCAACAGGGGGACACTCTAAAAAACCAGCCAAATCAAAAACCCCACACCACAAAAAAGCAAATCCAAAAAAATCCATCCAGACTCCGTCCAACACACAACACGCCACAAAGCCAACCAACCGTACCAACCGACAGGATAAAATCTTCAACCACCCATGATTCCCAAACCCCTCGGCCAGATCACCGAGCAGGACATCAACGACCTCATCACCAACAAAATCCCCGAGAACAAAACCCTCGAGTACAAAGAAGCACTCCCCGGAAATTCAGACGCAGACAAAAAAGAATGCACGGCCGACATCACCGCCTTCGCCAACACCCAAGGAGGCGACCTCCTCTACGGCATCACCGAAGAACGCGACGCCAACGGACAAGCCACCGGCATCCCGAAAGCAGCAACCGGCATCGCCACCACCAACCCCGACAAGGACATCCTCCGCCTCACCACCCTCATCAGAGACACCACCGACCCACGACTCACCACCCTCCAATTCCGGACGCTCACGGGCTTCCCCAGCGGCCCAGTGATCCTCGTACGCATCCCAGACAGCTGGAACAAGCCACACATGGTCACCACCAACAAAAAGTTCTACGCCAGAAGCACCAAGGACAAATACGAGATGAACACCAGCGAGCTACGAGACGCCTTCCTCCAAACCGAGGAACTCCCCAAACGCATCAGAGCCTTCCGCGACGAGCGAACCCAAGCCATCATCCACGGCAACACACCCATCAAGCTCCCGCTAGGACCACAGCTCATCCTTCACCTCGTGCCCTACCAAGGCATGCGACCAGGACACGAGATCGACATCAAAAACCTTGAGGAACGCACCGAGGAACTCCGGCCCAGGCGCAACCGTTCCGACTACCGGCCCGGCTACAACCTCGATGGCTTCCTCGTCCACGCAGACCCCGACAAGGACGGCAGCCACGACTGGTATGTCCTCGTCTTTCGCAATGGCATCATCGAACTCGTCCATACCGCGTACCTCAGCGAGGTCGAGGGACACCGGCACCTACCCGCCCCGATCATCGAACGCGACATGATCCTGGACACACAGCGGCTCTGGCAGTTCCAGCAAACCCTTGGCATCCAACCACCAATCGTGGTCATGCTCACTCTCACCAACGTGACCGGCTACAGGATCGACGGGAAATCACCGGGCATTGACCGCGACACGCTCGCGCTCCCCGAAGCGCTCATCGACGAACCATCGCCCGACTTTCCCAGGCAACTCCGTCGACTCATCGACGCGCTCTGGCAGGCAGGAGGCCATCCCGAAAGCCCGAACTACGACAGCGACGGAAACTGGACGCCACACCCATGACTCCGTATGCGACAACGACCGCGTTCACGCACGAGAACATCACCGCGGCGTGCCCGCTGTGTCACCACTCCAACACGTTCAACCGCGTCACTGACCTCCGGGACACCAATCCTGTCGACCTCAAGCGCGTCCGCTGCCAGTCCTGCGCCGAACCCTTCTTCATCAACGGCGACAGCATCAACCCCGTCTATGAAAAGCTCTTCTTCGAAGCCTGCGACTCCTACCGCAGGAAGCGCTACCGCGAGTGCATCATCGGCCTCGTGACGAGCCTGGAGAACCTCTTATTCTCCGCGCTCACCAAGCTCCTCATCGAAGCACCATTCGCCAACGAGCACACCCCGGACTGGGAGAAACTCAGCCTGCTGCAGCAGCAGCTGTCCCACCACGTGGAACGATGGACCTTCCCGCGCTTGCGCGACGCCGTCATCAACGCGTTCACCCACGGTCGCCCGGCCACCACTGAAGCGGCGGCTCACCGCATCACCACGCTCAGCCCTGAACTCGACCAGAACGCGCTCGCACGCCTGCAAGATCCCAGGCTCGCCACGCTCTTCAAGCAGCTGCGCGCCATCACCGTGACCGACCTGCGCAACAACGTCCTGCACAAGCACGCGTACCGACCGACCCACGACGAAACCGCAAGAGCAGTCACCGAGACCGAGACGGTCCTCTACGGTGTCATGGTCGCACTTCGTCTCGACCACGACGACGTCGTCAGCACCCTCAACGCTGAGGAAGACTGACGCGGCCAACCCTAGAATCTCGCTCGACGCGGTGTGATAGCGTAGATGCCGGGCTTAGCTCATCATTTGCTTCGCCGCAGCGATCGCCCCATCAACCCCTGACTTTTCCCGAATCGCCTTGACCCTTGCCCGTGCTGCCTTCGTCAGTGGTCGGAGTGCCGCCAGGTACTCGCCCTGCTTCCGGTACATCTTGCGCGTCGCGGCGGAAATCCGCGGTTTCGCACGCTTTGTCGCCTGGGCCACACGGCCAACCACGGGCGCCGCGGCTCGTGCAACACGGCCGAGGACAGGTACCGCGCGTCGCCCAACGCTCCTGGCAAACGCACCAGCGTCTTCGCCGAGAGCGGCAAGGCTTACGCGCAACGCACGGATCAGGCGCTCCCGACGCTGGAGCGCACGCCGCACGTCACCAACGGCAAGCTTCCCCTCCTGGACCAGCACCGCCAAGGCCTGCCGGGACTCCTCCGCAGAGAACCGTCTGGTCGCTCGTCTTCGACGTCGTGCCATGCATTCCCTCCTCACGAAAAGGTCAGCTATTGCGTTAGGCGAAAGATAACTCACGCGCAACCCCAACCATACCAACCGTCGTACCGTTGCGACCAGAAACACCGCTAGAATTCCGTCCAGATGTTGACACAACTCCGGGAACGGAAGACGGGCGAGCCCGCAAGGGTCAAAAGGATCCTGAATTTCTTGGGCGTCGGGTACCGGGACTACCTGGCAGCAAGGACGCTCTTGAACAACGACCTCACACTTGAGGGAACCATCATGGCGAGCACCGCCGTCGAGAAATACTTCAAAGCGGTCATCGCCCTCCGCGGCAACACCACCAGCGGACACCTCAATGCCGCGCTCCTCAACAACGTGAAGAACTACGACCCGAAGCTCTACCGCGGCAGCAACGAGTCCTTTCTCCTCCTGCTCAAGAAAGTCTACATCCTGCGGTATTTCGAGAACTTGGAGCCGGACTTTAGCCTAAGCATCCGCACACGACACGTCCTCGCCCAACTCGACGAAGTCGTAAACGTCCTCGAGGGAAAGTTCGCATTCCACCAGAATGGCAAGCTGCTGGAGCGCACATATCACCATGACCGCGCAACCAAAGCCCCGCCCCTCTTCACGAACAACCACGTCCTCCAGGGCATCCCGAAGATCACGTTCCTCACTGGCGAGGAGACCGTGTACGAGATGCGCAACCACCCGACGATGGGCCTCATCGAAGTCGTCTACCGGACCACCGCGCCACCCAGCACGAACTTCCTTGGCGAAGGACTCAAACCAGGGGGATCGTCCGCTGACCCGAAGCAGACGCCGGACCCGGAATCGTCACCCAAACCTCCGACCGCTGACTGACAATGGCAAAGCTCATCCGCCGCCACCTCCTCGGTCATGAAACCCTCGAGGTACGGACGTCCCGAGCGTACCGGCCGTACGACCACCTCGTCCTCCGCGCCCCGAAGGGCAGGACGGTCTGGACCGTTCTCGACTGCGAACCCAACGGCGAAGCCTGGACGGTCACCGCGATACGCTGCCCCAAAGACTGCAAAGCCCACCATCGCAAGCGGTGACGCGGGCCAAGACCAACATCGGCAGGTTTAAGATTCCCCCGGTGGAAGCAACCCCCCTCATGATCGATCAAATTCGACGCGAACTTGCCGCGGCGTCCCGACTCGATCCGTATAACGGTTTTGAGCAAGCATACGTGTGCCTCGTGAAGCTCGCCCTGGAGGAGCCGGAGCCAGAGGAGTTCGCTCGGCTCAAACGAACAGTTTCGAAACTGCCCCAAGCGGTTACGTCACGCCTCCTGGACTTACCTCAGGTCGACGACTTGCTGAATCTCACGCCACCGCTCGAAACAATCCTCTCCCATCAGAAAGAGGAATTGCACGCGATCGAGACTGCCGAAGCTATGACCACCATACGAACGATGAGGCACACGAACCCCCGAAAGGCCCTCCGGTCCCTCGTGTTCGTGCTCAAGATCATTCGCAACAAGCGCGAACATGGCTTCAAGTCCGCCGACGGACCAAGGGATCAGGAGATCCTCAGCGCTGCCCGTGCCGTCGTGACCGCAATCGCCGAGGAATGCATTGCGACGAGAGTGCCGCTTCGGAAGGCCAAGTAGTGCCTGCTAATCTGCAGAGGAATTCACCGCTACTTGCCCAGCCCGGGCGGCTCGCTCAGCTTACGGACCTGGTCTTACGGTGATGTTGCAGGTGACGAACATAAAGAGCAAGAGCAGTATGCCTAAAATAAGGCAGACGACCCGCAATACTCCCCACGCCACCGCGTCCTCAACGTCCTTGTTTCTTCGGCTCATGCGCTTGCCGAAGTGCGTTCCCTGTTTTATAGATTGCGGTAGTACTTAGCCCTCGGCATGACCGCTCGACACAACTGGACCCCCAGGAACACTATTCCTTTCAAGCGCTTAGCCCGGGACGGGATTCCGTCTCGCCCAGCCTCCAGGATCATCGGAAATCTATTCATCTTGTCTCGGATCGATAGGGATGCCGACGCGGGGACGCAGGCTTGTGCATCCCTTTCAGCGGAAACGGGTTGTCGTCGTCGCTTGCTACGGCTCACGCGGCCAAACGCCGGTCCTGCACGAGACACGTCAGATATTTACGAGAGCTCCGATCTTCACAGAAGGGATTGCGGGCAAGTACCTACGGTGTTACAATGGCGTCTGAGGTATTACTAACACTAACGAAGGGAGGAACCACCAAAACCTAGCTCACACATAAAAGGTTTGTGAAGCCTTCGTCTCGTAACCCCGACCAAGAGTGGGGACCACGAAACACGAAAGCAACACGCGGCCAGACGTCCCCGGACGCAAAGAATCGTCCGGAAAAAGGCTACGCCGGCAAACAACCGGTACGGACGTCAAAACCTAAAGCACCTCAGCCCATCGACGAAGGTCGAGGCGAGACGCGAAAGGAAACAAACCTGTGAGCAAGAAAAGAAAGCACAACCCACACACAGAACCCGACGCCACCGCGGTCGCCACGACTCCGCGAGAGCGCCAACGCCAACCCGACAGGGACGAACGTCCCGGGCGACGCCACTCCACAAGGCGCCGCAACCACCAAACAACACCCCACCAACGCTACGGCATCATCGACCGCCACGCGCTTAGCGACGGCGTCACGCAACGCGTTGCCGACCACACGTGTGCTGCCGGAACGCGGCAGACACGCACCAAAGGACTACTCAAGGCAACGCTAGTACTTACACTACTCTGCCTGACCACCCTCGGTTGCGACACCCGATTCGGAAAAGCGATCACAAAGGCCACCAGGGCTACAGGAATCACCGATCCCCCACCACCACCGGCCGTCACGCTAGACGCAGTCTGCGACGCGACCCCCGGCAGCTCCTGCAACGAGAAAAATCTCTCTGCGACCTTGGATGTCGTCCTGCCCTGGATTGCCGTTCGCCCCTACAGTTCGCTACGACTCTGGACCCTCGGGGAGGATCTGGAAACCACGAAAATCATCGCAGAAAGAACCAGCACGCCACCGGTTAAGCCGAGCACGCGAGCCCGCCAGGCACACGAGGCGCAGTTCGCCCGAGAGGCTCGCGCGTTCCTCCTTCAGGCAAACCAGCCCTTCTTCGGCCGAGCCGCCCGCCGAAGCCCAATCGCCGAAGCGCTCGCCAAGGTAGGCCTGACTACTACCACGCCAAGTCAGGAACGTACCGTGATCTATATCGGCGACATGAGGGAGTACTCACGTTTCGGCAACTTCGAGTGCGGACACTTACCGCAGCCGGAGGACTTCGTGCGTTCCCTCCGGGCTGCTAATGTGCTCACCCCCGGGTCCCTTCACAACGTTCGCGTCATCTTTTGCTTTGCTGGCATCGAGGCAGTCGCCGGCGAGCGATGCACCGTTTCCATCGACCGATACACGAGGATGACGTCGCTTTGGCAGGCAGCCATTACCCACGCGGGCGCAAGTTTCGAACTGTTCACCGGCGGGATTCCAAGCCTGGAGCGCCTGTCAACGAACACAGAGAGGAGATAACAACATGTACTTTTTCAAGAGTCGCCTCTGGAGGATGTACGTCCACTGGCGCACCAAGCTGCAAGCCTGGCGTGACGCCAAACTCCGCGTGACGTCCGTGGACATCATTGTGCACCGCTGGATCGGGCCACGGCCCGAATACGACCCGGTCGGAAACCCCGAGCACCAGCAGATCGAACAACTGCTGAGCACGAAGGAAATCAACGCCTGGGTACAGGAACTGCGCGGCGTCGACAAGAACCTCACACACCATCCCTCGCCGGTCCTGCTCCGGCTCGCCGTTGGCGCGCTTTTCGGCGGAGAGTTCGTCGGTGCAAGCCTCATTCTCAGAGACCTCGGCGTCAACGGCACCGAGCGAGTGCCCTTCGCCCTGATGCTCGCCACCGCCATGTTCTTCCTCACCTGGCTCGCCGCCCGCACTGGAGGGAAATCATGAAGAAAAGAAACAAGACCAAGCAAGGCCCGTCGCGGTGGTTCATCCTGGTTCTCGTTGCGTACGCAGCACTCGCCATCTCTTTGGGAGTCCTTCGCCTCAGTGCCGTAGCCGCGGACGACACGGCATCGCGCTGGACCGAGCTTGCCACGGCGGTCGTCATGATCCTGGCCACGATCGGACCAGCATTTCTCGCTGAACTGCTGTTGCGACGCCTCGCGCCGGTTGCCCAGCTCACTCGTCACCGCCGGGATCTCCGTCGCCGACTCCGCGATGCACGACGCAAGCACGAACGCGCCAAGGCCAAGGTGCGGTTTCTCGCACGCTTGCGGGAAGCCTGGGACGCGGAAGCAGCCCGATTGCACGCCGTGTACACGCTCACCCACCGCACCGCAACCGCACGACTCAACGGCCGATCGCAGGAGGAGCAACGATGAACGACTACGGAACGCGGCCACCCGAGGAACCGGAGCGCCCGGCCGTCTCCGGTCGCTCGCCTGAGCTGCGCGTCATCCATCAACACGAGGAGGAATCATGAGCAGTCAGCGACCCCAAGGAGAACCGGTCCTGCCCGCGCGATTGCCGGAGCAGACTCGTCCAACGTTCGAGGAGCCAAGCGCAACTCCACCACGGGTAGAACACCAGGGTGCATCGCTCATCGTCGTGACGCTGATCCAGGCGGTGCTCGTCTTTGCCCTGATGCACCTCCTATCCCGGGTCCTGCACGGACGACCAGGGTTTGCTGTCGTCTTCGACATGCTCGGTACCGGCGGCTTCATCCCCTTCGCTACTAGTGTCACAGCCGCAATGCAACGCCAACGTGGCCTCGTCCTCGTGATCCTCCTCGTCACGCTCCTCGCCGCGTGGCCGTGGACGCTCGTCGAACTTGAGCACTTGGTCGTGCCGATCGGCGTCGGCATCCTCGTCGGCACTGGGCTGCGTCGCATCCTGCGAGAAGGAGGAATGACGGCGTGAGCGACGAACCAGTCAACCCCTACCAGCAACCGCCCGTCGAGGGAGTGGAAAACCAAGACGACACGCAAATCGTAATCGTTGATTCTCGCAACGGCACCCAGACGCTCACCGGTCGGGTGACGGAGACCGTCACGGTCGATGCCCTCGGATCACGCACCTTCCACCGGACCACGGCCGTCCTGCGAACCACTGATGGCCACCTCATTCGCGACCCAGCAAGTCAAGGACTCTTCGCGTGCACGAAATGCAAAGCCGACCGGCTCGGGGTCAAGGCGATCTGCGTCTGCATCGCCTGCCAGCACGTGCTCTGCCGCCGATGCGCCAAGTCACGCCGCGGGTTGTGGTGGTGCCGACCGTGCTACTGGCGACACCGTGCACGGGAACTCTTCCGGGAGATCTTTCGATGCCCGTAGGCCCCATTGACCTACGCGCGTACGAGCACGTTGCGGAAACCATCCGACGCCTCGCCCTCGACCAGGCTGACCCGGGCCTGGTAGCAATGTTTCGGAGCATCAACGTCGTCAACCCAGCTCGCATCGACGCGCAAGTCTTCGGGGTCCTTCAGAACCGGGTCGCGCAGTACGAGCTCTACCACGAACACAACCCCTTCCTCGTGGCGCCACGACAAGCCTTTCAGGACGGGCAGATTCTCCTCGGCCATGAGAAAGCCACGGGTCAACCGGTACTGACGACCACCGATGACCTCACCCGGCACACCCTCATCGCCGGAGCCAGCGGCAGCGGCAAAACCAACTTCCTGCTCCACCTCCTCTTCCAGCTCCTGACGCGCGTCCAGCTTTTCATCCTGGATCTCAAAGACGACCTTCGCTGGGTCGTTCCCACCCAACGCTCCATGATTCCGATCACCGCGACCACGAGAATCAACCTGCTGCGCGTCCCGTCATACCTCACACCGGCACAGCACCTCGCCATCTTCGTCGACACGTTCGCCGACGCACTCTGGGGCGGTGAGGCCACCAAACAGGTGATGACGGAAGCACTCCGCAAAGTCTATGCAACCACTTCGTCGCCGAGCATGGTCGACCTGCGACTCACGCTCGCGGGACTGCAGCGCAAGGGAGACACGTACTACCGCACCAACGCCATCACCAACGCAAAAGAACGACTCCAACGCTTCGAAGGACAATATCCCGGGATCGCCACCTGCCACGCCGGCATCAGCATCGAGGACCTCGTCAAGCACAGCCTCTACCTCCCCGTCACGCTCCTGACCGAACTCGACGAATTCCTCTTCGCCTACCTCACCACGCACCTCTACGTGCACCACCGCGCACAAGGACTCCGCAACACCCTCACACACCTCATCGTGCTCGACGAAGGACTCGCAAGCTTCTCGAGCCGCAACCAGCACCGCATCACCGGCACGCCACTGCTCACCGGTCCCCTGGGCATGAGCAGGGAATTCGGCATCGGCTACCTCATCACCACGAACAACCTCACAACCACCGACCCGATCGTGCGCAGCAATACCAGCACGAAAATCCTCATGCCCATCGAGGACACCGACCACCGCGAAGCAACAAACACCTTCGGGCTCAAAGACGACCAAGCAGAATACCTGCGAACCGGATTCACGCGCGGCGAATGCCTGATCCGCATCGCCCACCGCACCCCAACACCAGTCCTCGCAGTCCACCCCGTCGTCAAAATCGACAAAGTCGTCAGGCTTGCAGACTGGCAGGAAGTCTTGCGACGCACCGAAAAGATGACACCACCCGAGCCAGTCCCCGCAGTCCAACTTCCCAGACCACCGAGCTATCCCACCACGCAACCAGCACCAGCAGCAGCTCCACCAGCACCACGACCGGAGGGAGCAACCGAACAACGCAAGAACGCCGAACACCGGACGCCCGGTGATACCCGCGAGCGTTCCGTCGCTCTCTCCGATACCGAAGAACGATTCCTTCGCGCCATCGTCGAGCGCATCCTTCCGGCAACCACTCACTACGAGAAGCTCGGGTTGCACCCGCAGACCGGTACGACAGCGAAGGAGAAGCTCCTCAGTCTCGGCCTCATCACCGAGGAGAAGATCGTTGTACGCAGTGGCAGGGGCGGCACCGCACTCGCCCTCATCCCGACGACAGCAGGCAGCAAGCGCTCCGGCATCCAGCCACCGAAGGGAACCAGGGGCGGTGATTCCGTCCAACACCAATACCTGGTCCAAGAATTCGCCGCCGCACTCCCGAAGAGCACGATCGAGTGCATGGTCGGCACGAAGAGCGTCGACCTCCTCATTGCGTACAACACCAAGGACCACGGCCGGCTCCGGGACTACCTAACCGCGCACCGCGTGATCGCAAAGCGTATTGCGCCTAACGACATTGCGCTTAACGATGGGGGCTTGATCGCGATCGAGGTCGAAGTCAGTGACCCCCTGAAGACCGCTCCCGCTAATGTTGAACGAAATCACGAGGCGGGCATCGCCCTCACCATCGTGGCCGTCCTCCCCAAGACCCTTGCCACGACGATCACCGGCCTGAAAGCTCGCGTCCCCGCCGACCTACACGAGCACTTTCTCGTCGTTGACGCGCTCGGCCTCCTCGACCACCTCAGAAACCCGGGGAAGGAGGCGTGAACCAGTGGGGCGGGACGGGCGGGACAACCCGACTCCGCGCACGAGCGCGACACCACCCCCGCATGCCAGCGAAGAGGCGGCACGCGCACGCCTCGAGTCCCTCCACGGCCAGTCGTACACCGAGGAAGAATGGGCCGAGATCAGGCGATCACTCCAGGCGTTCGCGGCCATCGTGGCACGGTGGAACAGCGACGAGCGACGCTCCAAGGAGCCCTTGGTTTCGCTCGCTATTCCCCCCGGTTCCGGGTAGGTTTTGGGAGTGAGATGCGACCGGCCACCACCAGCCCGACTCACCAGCCCGAGCTACGCTCGACAGCAGTAGGCACGCGGCCGGCCGTCCTCTACGCACGCGTCAGCAGCAAGGACCAGGAAAAAGAAGGCTACTCCATCCCCGCGCAACTCCGCCTCCTGCGCGACCAGGCACAAGCGCGTGGCCTCACGATCATGATGGAGTTTGTCGACGTTGAAACCGCCAAGACCAGCGGACGGCAAGAATTCACAGCGATGCTCGCATACCTCAAGCGCCACCACGCGACCTGCAGGACGATCCTCGTCGAGAAAACCGACCGCCTCTACCGCAACCCTAAAGACAGCGTCACTATCGCTGACCTCGACGTCGAACTCCACTTAGTCAAGGAAAACGTGATCATCAGCAAAGACTCACGCAGCAGCGACAAATTCATCCACGACATCAGACTCGCCATGGCCAAACACTACATCGACAACCTCAGCGAGGAAGCAAGCAAGGGAATGCTCGAAAAAGCACGCTCAGGCGTCTGGCCGAGCAGCGCACCACTCGGGTACCACAACACCACCGGCCCCGACGGCAAACGAATCATCACGCCAGACCCCGACCGAGCACCCCACGTCACCACACTCTTTCGGCGGTACGCGACCAGCGAGTACAGCATCAAGAGTCTCGCGCGCGCAGCAACCAGTGACGGCCTCCGATCACGATCAGGAAGACCCGTCGGCATCCCAACCATCCACGCCGTCCTACGCAACCCCCTCTACACCGGAACGTTCCGCTGGAAAGGACAAAATTACCAGGGAACGCACGAACCACTCATCGATACCCCAACATGGGAACACGTCCAAGACGCCCTCGATCATCGCCACGAGGGACGCCAGCGACGCGTCAAGCACGACTTCACGTACACAGGCATGGTCACGTGCGGCCACTGCGGGTGCAGCCTCGTCGGGGAAAAGAAGAAGGGACGGTACACGTACTACCACTGCACCGGGTACCGCGGCCACTGCCCCGAGCCCTACGTGCGCGAAGAAACACTCCACGAAGAATTCCTCAACGCCCTCCGACGCATCAGTCTCCCCACCGAACTCCTCGACTGGCTCACCCAAGAATTGCGCCTAACGCACGACGAAGAACAACGCGAGCGCAACGAAGCAGCACGTCACCTCCAGGCCCAGGCGGACCGCATCAAGGATCGCATCGACGCGATGTACCTGGACAAGCTCGACCGCAGAATCACCAACGAATTCTTCGACGAGAAAGCCAAGGAATGGCGAGCAGAACAGGAACGCCTCCGGTCGCGCCTGCTCGCCCTCCAAGACCAAGATCAAGACGAAATAGGGGAGACCATCCTCCAGCTCGACCTCGCCCACCAAGCAGCCACCCTCTTCCCCAAGCAGCCACCCCAGGAGCAGCGAGCGCTCCTCCGCACCATCATGGAGCGAGCATCATGGAAAAACGGCACCCTCACCGTGACCTACCGGGCACCGTTTGACGCACTCTCGAACCTGACAACCATCGACCCCTCAACCGGTAAGGGGGTGGACTGGCCATCTCGTCAAGAATGGCCTGCCCGGGCGGATTCGAACCGCCGACCTACGGCTTAGAAGGCCGTTGCTCTATCCAACTGAGCTACGGGCAGCCGATCAATTATCCGCGAAGTT
>Ga0209009_1000194_pt1 | contig 24799 bp, 22 predicted proteins | sample BlaSpr_A8_OM3_M2_FD_187979 | JGI IMG/M metagenome (GOLD analysis project Ga0209009, IMG submission 187979) | Forest soil microbial communities from Thunder Bay, Ontario, Canada - Black Spruce, Ontario site 2_A8_OM3_M2 (SPAdes) (version 2) | ecosystem: Environmental > Terrestrial > Soil > Boreal... | reverse complement strand
GAACGATCGAGTATTTCCGCCAGCTCGGCAGTTGACGACCAGTTTGGAATTGTGAATTGTGAGTTGTGAATTGTGAGTTGTGAGTTGTGAGTTGTGAGTTGTGAATTAAACGTGGGCCCGCGGGCCTTATTCGCAATTCACAATTCGCAATTCACAATTGCTCTCCGTTGTCCCCGATGGCCTCGACGGGGCACGAGTCCATCGCTTCCTGGCATTGGGCTTCTTCGTCGGGTGTCGAGGGCTGCCGGAAGACGTAGGAGTAGGCCTTCTCCTCGTCGCGCCGGAAGTTCTCGGGAGCGGTGACGCGGCAAACGTCGCAGTCGATGCACTGCACGTCGACGTAGTACCTCCCTCCGGCATTCTCGGGGAGCTTGTCGCGGGGATCGGCCACAGGAAGAAGTTATCAGATCGGTGACAGGAGAGAGGCGGTCGTCGGAAGGGACGAACCGAGGGAGGTCCGTTAGCCGCAGATTAGGCGCTCTCTCGTCCGGGGAGATCCCATTAGACTCCGCTCGTGATTCGAGGTTCACTCGCGCTCGTGGGGTTGTCGCTTGCCGTCGTGTGCTGCCGGGACCGAGAGCTGCCCTTGGCCGACGCGCGCACGAGCGGTCTCGCCGCGGGGCAGAGAATCTTCGAGCGCAAGTGCGTTTCCTGTCACAACACCAACGGCGACGGCAAGACCATCACAGCCGGTCGCTTCCCCTACGCAAACCTGATCGACGGAATCTGGCGTTCGGACGGCAGCGCCGGGGCCATCGAAAGGCAGATCCGCCAGGGCCACGACCCCATGCCGAAGTTCGAAGGTAAACTGACCGACGAGGAGATACGTCAAACCGTGACGTACGTGCTGGAACTTTCGAGAAGCGGGGCGGAAGGCGAGCGCCGAAAGGCGAAGGGCGGAAGACCGTGAGCCGGCGAATCCCCCTCTTCCCGCTCCCGGGCGTTGTCCTTCTGCCGGGGACTCTGCTGCCCCTTCACATCTTCGAGCCTCGCTACCGCGCGATGGTCGCCGACGCCCTGGCCGGCAACCTCACGATCGGAATGGCGATGTTGAAGTCCGGATGGGAAACGAGCGAGGACAAACCGGCCATCCACGCGATCGGCGGCGCGGGCGAGATCGTCGAGTCCGAAGAGCTCGAAGACGGACGCTACAACATCCTGTTGCAGGGCCGTTTTCGATACCGCATCGTTCGGGAAGAGGCCGCGGAGACTTCCTACCGCACGGCAAGCGTCGAAGAGATCGCCTCGATCCCTTTCGGGAGCTCGGACGAGCAGACGCGCGTCTCCCGGATGGCCCTCGGGATCTTCGACAGGATCCGACCGGTACTCGATCTCCCGCCGGTCCCCGAAGGCGACCTCTCCCCCGAGCGGCTCGCCTCCGAGATAGCCCTCCGGTTGCGATACACCGCCGAGGAGCTGCAGGCTCTCCTCGAGACCGATTCCCTCTCCTCCCGCTTCGGCACGCTTATCGGCCGCATGCTGGAATGGCAGCGAAGGATCCAGTTCCTGGCGCCTTTCCGGCCGGGCGAGATGGACGTCACCAGGAATTGACAGGCCGCGGGCCTGTCAATTCCTAGGGCCGCGACGCGTTGAGAGCGCGGTCGTGCGCCCAGCTCTTGATGGCCTTGATCTGGTCTTCCATCGTGACGGAGAGAGGCACGGTCGAGGAAATGACGCGGTGCAGGTCGTCCTCGGTCAGCGTCCGGTTCTCGGAATAGGCGTCCACGACCGAGGAAATCACAATCTGCTCGATCTCCGCCCCGTTCCACCCCTTGGTCGCCTTAGCGAGGAACACGAGGTCGAACTTCGCCGGATCGCACCGGTTCTTGATCAGGTGGATCGTGAAAATCTGCTTGCGCTCGTCCTCGTTGGGGAGGTCCACGAAGAAGACCTGGTCGAACCGTCCCTTGCGAATAACCTCGGCCGGCAGGAGCTGGATCCGGTTGGCGGTCGCCGCGACGAAGACGAGCGCGTTCTTCTCCTGCATCCACGTCAGGAACCCCGAGAAGATGCGGGACATCGAGGCATCGCCGCCTTCACGGTACCCTCCGACACCCATCTCGATCTCGTCGATCCAGAGGACGGCCGGCGAAACCGCCTCGACCGAGCGCAGGGCCTTCAGAAATGTCGCCTCCGGGTTGGGGGTCCCGAAGACGGCGTTCATGTCGAGACGGAAAAGCGGGAGGTTCCAGAGCGTCGAGATCGTCTTGACGCAGAGGCTCTTGCCGCAGCCAGAGATCCCCATCAGGAGGACGCCCCTCGGGATCGGGATCCCGGCGTCGAGGGCCTCCTTGGAGAAGAGGGTCCTCCTCTTCTTCAGCCACGTCTTCAACGTGTCGTAGCCCCCGATGTCGTCGATGGAGAAACGGGGAGGCACGAACTCCAGCACCCCCTCCTTCTTGGACATTTGCTCCTTCTCCGCCAGGACCTCGAGGAAGGCCGCCTCGTCCATGGTCTGGCGCTGCGCGAAGACCTTGGACAGGAGGTGCCCGATCTCGTCCGCCGTCAGTCCCCGCATGGCGAGCGACAGCCGCCGCGTCGGAATATCCTCGAGCGGCGCGTTGCCGCGGCGGCGCATAACGCCCTCGATGATCCGCGTGATCTCCGCGTCGTCGGGGAGTTCGTACTCGACGATGTAGATCTCCTTCTTGGCTTCTTCCGGGATCACCAGGAGAGGCGAAACCAGCAGGACATGGCGCCCGCGGTCCTTTAAACCGCGGTAGAGATCGCGGAGGCGCCGTACGATCTCGGGCCGGCCATCGGGGGCCGTCGGGAAGTCCTTCAGCAGGTAAAAGCCTTTCCCGGAGGCCTGGAGGATCGCTTCGAGGACGCGTAACGGGTCCCGCGTCTCGGGGACCGGAATGCCGTCCACCACGAGGCCGTCCACCACGGACCAGATGCCGCAGGGAACCGGCGATCCGAAGAACGTCTTGGCGAGGTGCTGCGTCAGGCGCTCGACCCTCGACTCCTCCCACGTCTGCACGTAGATGATCGGATGGCCCCCGAGAAGGGCGCGGCGGATCCGATCGGTCGCCTTGGGGGGCGCCGCCGGGATCACCGGTGAGAGAACGCTCATTGGCCTCAATTGTAGCGCCTTAGCCAGGGGGGGCCGGGAGACGGCAGACGGTAAACGGGAGACGAACGGACGAATGGCTATTCCTGTCACGTCTCACGTCTCCCGTCTCACGTCTCCCGACTTCCCTTAGAATCGCTCCGATGCCGAATCCCGAACACATAGCCCTCCTGCTCTCGGCGGAGTGGAACGCCTGGCGCGCCCGCAACGCCAACGTCACGCCGGACCTGACCAGCGCGCCGCTGGCGGGAACGGATCTCTCCGGCAAGGACCTCAAGCGCGCCGACCTCTCCCGCGCGGACTTGACCGGCGCGTCGATCGCGGCGGCCGATTTCTCCCGCGCCACGATGCTCGAGGCGCGGCTCGGCGGCGCCTCCGGCCCCGGGGCCATCTTCGAGAACTGTCTGCTCGACTTTCTCGACCTGTCCAAGGCCTTCCTGGCGGGCGCGCGGCTGCGGTCGGCCTCTCTCCAGAACTGCTCGCTCGCCGGCGCCAACCTCGCCGGCGCCGACGTTTCCCGTGCCCGGTTCGACGGCTCCGACATCTCGGAGGCCAATCTCGCGGGCGCGAACCTGAGCGACACCAGCCTCCGCGGCGTCAAGGCCGCCGGCGCCCACTTCGACGGCGCCGATCTCTCTCGGTCCTTTTTCGAAGGAGTGTCGCTCACCGGCGGCTCCTTCCCCAACGCAAACTTCGAGGGGGCGAACCTGAAGGGCGCGGACCTGACCGGCGCGGACCTGCGGCGCGCGCGGTTCATCCGCACGAATCTGCGCCAGGCGGCCCTGAACGCGGCCAACTGCGAAGGCGCCGACTTCACCGACGCGGACCTCGAGCTCTCCTCGGCGGTCGAGACGGACTTCTCGGGAGCCTGCTTCGACGGCGCGAAAATGCGGAAGATGGAACTGAAGCGAGCGATCTTCATGGAAGCGACCGGCCAGGACGTCAGCTTCACCGCCTCCAGACTCCTCGAGGTGGACCTGCGCACGGCCCGTTTCGAAAGCGCGAACTTCCAGAGCGCCGATCTCTCGAAGGCGATCCTCTCACGGACGAACCTGAAGCCATACTCGTTCGTCGGCGCAAAGTTCGCCAACTGCGACGCCTCGGAAGTCCAGGCCCAGGGGGTCAATTTTTCCCGGGCAGACCTCTCGCACGGCAATTTCCGGCTCGCGAACCTGAAGCGCGCCAACCTCTCGGGCTGTCACGCCCGCGAAGCGGACCTCTCGGGGACGCTTCTCGTGGGCACGAACTTCACCGACGCCTCGCTCGAAGAGGCGGACCTGCGGTTCGCGCGCGCGATCGGCGCCGACTTCACGCGCGCGACGCTCGGCGGGGCCGACCTGGCCAACGCCGACTTCTCGGAGGCGATTTTCAAGGGCACGAGGATCTGGGGCGCGACGGCCCGCCGCGTCAAGCCGCCCCGGGGGATGGGAATGCTGTTCTCCGTCTCGACGATGTTCCACAAGGCCAAACAGAAGAAAACGAACGTGGCGGACGTGAAAGGCCAACAGCGCCAGAAGAGAATCGCCGCCCTCGAAGCCGAAGCGGACCAGAAACCGCCGCACCTGACCGGACGGCGCTGACGCGCCGGTCCAAGGTCGCGAAGCGGCGCTATTTCGCTTTCGGGGGCGCCGGCGGGATCGTCGGAGACGTGGCCGTCGGAGGCGCGGTGGCCTTCTGAAAGGCGGCCTCGAGTGAGGGGACGGGGTTGTTCGCGACCAGGAACGCGCCGGGCCGCCCGCCGACTGTCGCCTGGGCCTCCGTTGCCCTCGGATAAAGCCTGATCGTCCAGGGCTCGCCCGCGGAGAGCTTGACCGTCACGGTCGCGGCCGCCTGCCGGGAGGCGAGAGCCTGGACGGCCGCCTCGTCGGCGAACGCCTTGCTCCTGACATCGAGCAGCGCCGTCACCAGGTCGTCCACGGAAGGCGCCGTCAGCGGCCGTCCGGCCAGGCTCCAGCCTCCGTCCTTGCGCACGATGGAGAAGTTCGAGCGGGCGAACGTGCCGTCCAGCTGCGTCGCGGCGCCGCGATCGAAGCGGACGAGATGCGGCTCGCGATACGCCTCTGCTTCGCGGGAGAGATCCTCAGCGACAGTGCTCGCGACCGTGAAGACCTGGTTCTCGCGCCGGGCATAGACCGAGTTGCCATCCGAACGGGTCGAGCCGAAATCGACAGACGTCCCCGGCCCCTTCGCGTCCGCGAGGGCGACGTGGAAGAGCGGCGGAGCGAGGCCGAACGACGCGAGGCCCTGGCCCTGCGGAGGCGGCAGGAACTCGAGCGCCCGCAGCGCCGTCAGGGATCCGATCAGCCTCTCGACCGCGCCGCTTTCGGCCAGGTCGTTGAGCGGCTGGCGGAGCCACCAGTTCCCATCCTTCTTCGCAAACGAGAGACGCCCGCGGCCCCGATCCAAGTCGAGGCGCGCGGCATCCGAAGCGGGCGCGGAAAAGACTTCCTTGCTCTTGAACTCATCGGGCGCTTTCCGGACGGCGAGGGCGAGGGTTGTCGGAACGAAGAGCACCGTGGAGGCGCCGGTGGCGCGGGCCGCTGTCGCGTCGGTGCCCGGGATCTCGATTCCGAATTCCAGCGTGCGCGAGAGCTTCTTGCCCGGCTTCGCGTCGTCCTTCCACCAGATCGTGGCCTTCGCCGAAGGGGACTTGAAGCCGTAGTCCTCCGGCTTCGCCTCCGACGCGTCTCCCCCGGAGCGCCGGAGCCTCGCCAGTTGCGAGACGACATCGGAGACCGCGGCGCTGTCCGCCGGATACGAGTCCGGCTTGACGAGCCTCCAGGAGCCGGGCCCGCTCCGCGCGAGCTCGACCGTGCCGCTGCCCTTTTCCAACCGGACCGACTCGATGCGGTCTTCGGGAAGCTCCCAGACGAGGTCCCCTTTCTGAAGGCGCTCGCCGGTCGTCGGCATCTTGCGCTCGAAGAGCAAGACGAACGCGAAGAGGGCGACGACGAGCGACGTCAGGACGATGAGCTTCCGGTGTGACATGGAGCGTCCGGGCCCGCCTCAATCCCGTCGCCGGTACCAGACCCAGACACCGAGCACGACGGCAAAGACCGGCATCCCGACGATCGCGAAGAGCCCGATCCGATTGACTTGCGAGCGAGTCAGCGCGAGGGAAGCCTGCTCCGGCGTCTTCGGCGCGATCCCGACCAGGCGCTCCTGCCCCGCCAGCCAGTTGATCGCGTTCAGAGCGAAGTTCGCGTTGCCAGCGTTGCCGATCGTTCCGTTGGCCGCGAAGCGGGAGTTGCCGACGACGACGAGGCGGAAAGGCTTCGGCGGCGCCGGCGCCGGCGCCTTCGGGTCCTTGTCTTTCTTTTCCGCGTCCTTCTTCCCGCCGTCTTTCGCGACCGACTCGACGGAGACGGCGATCGAGACGGGCCCCGGCGTGTCTTCCGGGTCCTTCTTGACGGACTCGAGTTTCGTGAGCGAGGTCTCTCCCCAGCCGTCCTTGCTCGTGTCCACGAGCATCGATTCCATGTATCCCTCCGGCACCTTCTCGGGCCTGGTCACCGAGCGGGCGAGCGGGAAGACGACCGGCAGTCCTTCGTCCGAAAGCGGCCGCACGATCGGATGGACGCCGTAGTCGTTCGCGATGACCGTCTCCGGCCCGACCATCGGCACCGCGTTGGCCGGATCGATCACGATGTCGTTGCCGAGCTTCAAGCCGTAAGTCGAAAGCAACCCCCCGAACCCGAGGTCGGCCGGCGCAGCTGCGGGCTCCGGGAGGACCGGATCGAGCAGCAGGAGAATGCGCCCTCCGCCGTCCGCGTACTTCTGGAGCGCGCCGATTTCCGGCGGGAGAAAGGCCGCCTTCGGGCCCGCCACGACGATGACGCTCGCGTCCCCGGGAAGGGTGTCCTTGCCGAGCGAGCTCCAGGCGGCGACACTCAGGTTCGCCCGCTCGAGAAGCTGCTTCAACTGATCGAAGCCCTGCCCGCGCTCCTGGGAATCTAACTTCGGCTCGCCGTGCCCGGTGGAGAAGTAGATCTTCGAAACGGTCTTCTCCGTGACGTCCAGGATGGCCGAGGTGAACGCCTCCTCCCCCTTGAACGTCCTGATCTGGGGCGCCGCGCCCTGCTGCACGCCGCTGTAGTCGAAGTCCGCGAGCTTGTCTTCCTCGACGTATTTCTTCCGGTCCCCGGAGCGGAAGACGACCGTCTCCTGGCGGATGCCGAACTGCTTGACGAGGGCCTGGGCGCGCATCGGGTTGCGCTCGGGGTCCAGGAGCTCGACCTCGATCTTCGCAGATGCCGTCCGGTACCGGTTCATGATCTCGGAGACCGCCATGTAGAGCCGGGAATTCCGCCTCATGAAGACCGTCACCTGCACCGGCTTCGTCAGCCCCGCGAGCACCTTCCTGGTCGTTTCCGAAAGCGAGTAGAGCCGCGTCTTCGTCCAATCGCCGCGGACCCAGTGCCGCGCCCCGAGGTAGTTGACCCCGGCGACGAGGGCGGCGAGCAGCAGGATCCCCGCGACGCTCGTGCCCGCCCGAACCGTGCGAAGGCGGCTCATGGCCGCTCCTTCTTCGCCGTCAGCGAGCCGACGGCGCAGAAGAGGAAGAAGACCGTCGCCGAGACGTAATAGACGATCCGCCGGCTGTCCACGATACCGCGCGCGAACTCGTCCATGTGATCCCACAGGTTGAAGTAGCCGAGGAGATCCCGCTTGCTCGGGTCGCTCAGGATCGTTTCGAGGAGCCCGACGGAGAAGATCGGGATCAGCATCCCGAAGGCGAGGATCGCCGCGACGATCTGGTTCTTCGTCAACGTCGAAGCGAACGTCCCGACCGAGAGGAAATACGCTCCGAGGAGAACGATCGCGAGGTAGCCCGAGGCGACCGGCCCGAGATCGATCGGCGCCTGCGAGCGCAGGATCCACACGTAAATGAGCGTGGGGGCCCAGAGCGTCAGGAAGAAGCCGAGGGCCCCGGTCCACTTGCCGAGTACGACCTCGGTCTCCGTCACGGGGGAGGTCAGGAGGATCTCGATCGTCCCGCTCTTGCGCTCTTCGGCGAAAAGACGCATCGCGATGATCGGCACGATGAAGAGATTGAAGATCCAGAAGTAGGTGTTCGTGAAGAGGTACGGCAGGGCCTGTCCCTTCGGCGCGTTCGGGGCATTCAAGAACGACACGATCGCGTAGAAGATCAGGCCGTTCATCACGAGAAACGCCGCGAGGATCACGTAGGCGAGGGGCGAGAGAAAATACGCCCGCCATTCCCGGCCGACGATCGCGAAAAACCTCCTCATGATCCGGCCTCGTCGGCGGCGGAGCGCTCCGCCCCGTCCGGCGCCGGCGGCTCCTCCCCATCCGGCGGGACGCCTCCCTTTTCCGGGGCTTCCGCCGGCTCGGGCTCATCGTGCCGCGTCAGCCGCACGAAGACGTCCTCGAGAGAGAGGACCTCACGCGTCAGCTCCCGCAGCACCCACCCGCGAGACACGGCGATGTGGAAGATCTCCTCGGACAGGTCGGCGCCCTCGACGCACTCGACGCGCACGCGCGTCTCCCCGTCTCCGCCCGTCTGCTCGACCGCGACGACGCCGGGAAGCGCCCCGACCGCCTCCCGGGCGGCGACAGCTCCCCGGAACGCGGCGTGAACCACCGGGCTTCCGGCCAGGCGGCGGCGCAGCTCCTGCGGCGTCCCTTCCGCCACGATCTTTCCCCGATCGATGATCAGCACGCGGTCGCAGACCGCGTCCACCTCGGGCAGGATGTGGGTCGAGAGAAGCACCGCGCGCTCGCGGCCGAGAGACCGGATCATCTCGCGGATCTTGATGATCTGGGCGGGATCGAGCCCGACGGTCGGTTCGTCGAGGATCAGGACCGGCGGCTCGTGGACGAGCGCTCCCGCGAGCGCCGCCCGCTGCCGGTACCCGCGGGACAGGTTCTCGACCCTTCGGTCCGCGACCTCGTCGAGCAGGCAGCGCCCGACGATGTCGTCCACGCGAGCCGCGACGCTGGCGCCGGTCAGGCCTTCCAGGCGCGCCCGGTAGGACAGGTACTCGCGCACTCGCATCTCCGGATAGAGCGCGGCGGATTCCGGGAGGTACCCGAGGCTCGCCCGGGCCTGCCGGGAGTGCGAGACGATGTCGTAGCCCGCGACCCGCGCGGTCCCTTCCGAGGGGGGCAGGAATCCCGTCAGAACGCGCATCGTGGTCGTCTTGCCCGCGCCGTTTGGCCCGAGGAAACCCACGATTTCCCCCCGGGCAACCGAAAACGTGACGTCGGAGACGGCGACCTGCGTCGCGTACCGCTTTGTGAGGCCTTCAACTTCGATCATGCAGCGCCGTAAAAAAGCGCCAGAATCTAGCACGTATTCCCGATAAATGCGTGAGCCGTAAGCCGTAAACCGTAAACCGAGGCCCGGCGACACCGCTACCCCGCCTCCGTCTTGCGGTTCGCGGCTCACGGCTCACTGCTCACGGCTCACGGCTCAAGCCCTCTGCTATCCTCGAACCAGTCATGATCACCGTGACCGAGGTGTCGAAGACGTACGGCCGTTTTGGCCGCCGCACGCGGGCGCTCGACGGCGTGTCTCTGGAAGTGCCGCGCGGGGAGACCCTCGGCCTGATCGGGCCAAACGGCGCCGGCAAGACGACGCTCCTCTCCTGCCTTCTCGGCTTCCTGCGCCCCAACGCCGGGACGATCACGGTGGACGGCAAGGCCACGGACGACCTCTCCATCCGGGCACGGACCGGCTATATGCCTGAGCGGCTCGGGTTCGACGCGGACCTCTCCGGGGGCGCGTTTCTCTCTCAGCACTGGCGCCTGTCGGGCGGAGATCCGGCCCGCGCGCGGGAGGAAGCGGTCACGGCGGCGGATCGGGTGGGGCTCGAGGCGAGCGTGCTGTCGCGGCGCCTGCGCTCCTACTCTCGCGGGATGCTCCAGCGTCTCGGCGTCGCCCAGGCCATGCTGGGGAGCCCGGACCTCCTGTTCCTGGACGAGCCGGCCTCCGGCACGGACCCTCTCGGCGTCGCCGTCGTGCGCGACCGGATCCTGGAAGCCAAGTCGCGGGGAGCCACGATCGTCCTGAACTCCCACCAGCTCGCCGAGGTTGAACGGGTCTGCGACCGGGTCGTCTTCATCGACCGGGGCCGCCTGACGCAGGCCGAGACCCTGCGCGGAGACTCGGCCGCGCCTCGCCGTGCGGTCCTCCGCGTGCCACCGGCCCGCGTCGCGGAGGCCGCGGCCGCGCTTTCGGCGGCCGGCCTGTCCGCGTCCGCGCAGGCGGACGGTTCCCTCCACCTGCCGGCTTCCCGCGAGGAAGACGTCTCACGGGCCGTCAAGACACTTGCGCTCGCCGACGTGCCCATCCTCGAGGTGCGCTCGTCGGCCGATCTGGAAGGGCTCTTCCGCAAGCCGGACGCCCCATGACGGAGATGGTCCGCCGCTTCCTGCGGCAGAAGTTTGGCTCGATCGGTGTCGTCATCGCGCTCGTAGTCCTCTCGCTTCTGACCGCCTCCCAGGTCGCGGCGGCGGGAAAGGGCTCCGCGCTCGAGTCGGGAGGGTTCATCGCCCTTCTCGTCCTCGCGGCCGCCTCGGTCTCGAAGGATTCTTCGAGCGGCGCGCTGCAGATGATCCTCGCCCGGCCGATCCGGCGCGTGGACTATCTCTTCGGGCGCTACTGCGGCATCCTGCTCGCCTATGGGATCTATCTCGCGGCGACCGTAGGCCTCGCCCTCGCGTTTTCGCCCGTCCTCGGCAGGCTCCTCGGGGACCAGAACGCCCGGGGTCTGTCGCTCGCGGACCTTGCCCGGGGCGCGGCGGGCTCGCTTCTCTCGGCGGCCCTTCTCTCCGCGGTCCTGCTCTTCTTCTCGACGTTCTTGCGGGGGTTCGGGGACGTCCTGGCCTACTTTCTCCTTTCGCTGGCGCTGGGCGCTCCCGAGCTCCTCTCGCGACCGCTCCACGCGCCCTGGCTGTCGGAGGTCGGGACGGCGGCCCGCGAGAACATCCTGCCGCGCGTGGAATGGGAGGCCGTGTTGCGCGGCGAGAAGGTCTTCTCCCCCGCCACCGGCGAGTACGTCCTGGCCGTGACGGCGTATCTAACCCTTGCTTCCTGGACCTTCTCACGGCGGGAATTCACCTATGGACACGACTGACGGCAGGGTCCGATCCGGACTCCAGTCGAAGATCCCTCCGATCCTCTTCTGGCTCGTCGCCGCGGCGGTCGTCCTGCGGATCGTGACGGCAGCCGTCGACCGCGGAAAGAAGGACGAAGGGTCGGGACTCGTTCGATGGCGGCCGCACGAGAAGGCCGCCGCAGCCGCGCGGAGCCAGGGCACGCCGGTCCTCTACGATTTCACCGCCGCCTGGTGTCCGCCCTGCCATCGCCTCGACACCGAGGGCTGGGGAGACTCCCGCGTCGCCACCCTCGTGAACGATTCCTACCTGCCCGTGCGCATCGTCGATCGCGGGCGGGAGGAGGGGAGGAACCCCGCGCCGATCGACGAGCTCCAGCGGCGCTACTCGGTCACGGCCTTCCCGACCCTCGTCGTGGCAGACACCGACGGCCGGGAGATCGCAAAGGTCGAGGGCTACAGAGGAAAGGACGCCCTCGTCCGCTTTCTCGAAGAATCCCGCAAGAAGCCGCCGCGATAGACCGATTACTTTTTCACGCCCGCCTCGCGCGGCTCCGGCGAGGGCTCCGGGGCGAGCTCGGCGAGAAACCGACCGGTCAGGCTGGCAGGCAGGCGGCGGATCTCCTCCGGCGGGCCTTCGGCCACGACCCTGCCGCCCCGGTCTCCCCCGCCGGGCCCCAGGTCCACGATCCAATCGGCCGCCGCCAGGAACTGCAGATTGTGCTCGATGGCAATCACGGAATGACCGAGCAGGATCAGGCGGCGCAGGGTCCGGAGCAGCCTCTCGATGTCGGAGGCGTGGAGGCCGGTCGTGGGCTCGTCGAAGAGGAACAGCGTGCCGCGGCCGGCGGCCGCGCGCGCGTCGAGGAAGGAGGCGAGCTTCAGGCGCTGCGCCTCGCCCCCGGAAAGGGTGGCCGTCGGCTGGCCGAGCGTGACGTAGCCGAGGCCCGTTTCCTTGAGCGGCTGCAGGCGCCGGACGATCTTCGGCTGGTCGGCGAAGAACGCCGACGCGTCGGCGACTGTCAGGGCGAGCACGTCGCCGATGTTCTTGCCCCGGTAGCGCACGGCGAGGACGCGGTTCTGGAAGCGGCGGCCATCGCAGGCATCGCACCGGACGATGACGTCGGCCAGGAACTGCATGTCGATCGTCTGCCAGCCCGTGCCGCGACACACCTCACAGCGGCCTCCGGGCGAATTGAAGGAGAAGTCGCGCGCGGTGATGCCGCGGGAGACCGCCCGCGCCGTACGGGCGAAGAGCTGGCGGATCTCGTCCCAGGCCTTGACATACGTCACCGGGTTCGAGCGCGCGGAACGCCCGAGGGGGCTCTGGTCCACGAGCAACACGTCGCCGACGCTCTCGAGCCCCTCGATCCGTTCGTGCGCGCCGACGTCCAGCGCCACGAGCCCTTTGACGCGCCGCGCATAGGAGTTGTAGAGGATGTCGCGCACGAGCGTGGACTTGCCCGAGCCCGACACACCGGAGACGGCGGCCAGGCGCCCGAGGGGAAAGCGCACGGTCAGGTCCTTCAGGTTGTGCTCGCGCGCGCCCACGACCGTAATCGCGCCCTCGACGCGCCGGAAGGCGACGATGCGGCCGGGTGGAGGAGCCGGGGGGTTGTGAGTTGCGGGTTGTGTGTCGTGAGAAGCCCGGGACGGATTGCGGCGGCGGAGCAGCTCGCCGGTGGCGGAGGACTTGACACGCGCCAGGGACCGGGGGACGCCCTCGAAGAGGAGGTGGCCGCCGAGGCTTCCGGCGCCGGGGCCGAGGTCGATGACGTGGTCCGCCGCCTCGATGACTTCCGGGTCGTGCTCGACGACCACAACGGTGTTGCCCCGGTCGGCCAGGCGCCGCAGGATCGTCAGGAGCCGGCGCGTGTCCGCGGCGTGGAGACCGATCGTGGGCTCGTCCAGGACGTAAAGCGTCCCCGTCAACGCGCCTCCCAGCGCCGAGGCGAGCCCGATGCGCTGCGATTCTCCTCCGGAGAGAGTCCGCGCGGCGCGTGCGAGGGTCAGGTAGTCGAGACCGACCTCGTTCATGTAGCGCACCCGAGAGCGGATCTCCGAAACGACCGAAGAAAGGCGCTCCTGCTCGGCCGGAGAAAGCGCCAGCTCCTCGAACCACCGCTGCAATTCCGAGAGCGGAAGCTCCGAGAGCTCCGCGATCGTCCGCCCGCGCAGCCGCACGGAGACCGCCGCGGGCGTCAACCGGGCGCCCCGGCACTCCGGGCACAGCGTGTAGGCGCGGTAGCGCGCGAGCAGCACCCGGACGTGGATCTTGTACCGCTTGGTCTCCAGCCAGTCGAAGAACCCGTTGATCCCGTAGAACTCTCCCCGCCCCTTGGTCAGCACCTCGCGCTCGTGCGCCGAGAGCCTCGCCACCGGGATGTCGGTTCGCACCGAGTACCGGCGGCAGGCGCGGAAGAGGTCGCGGTACGCCGATTCGTACGCCGGCGTATTCCACGGCGCGATGGGGCGGTCGGACAGCGTCAGCGCCGTGTCCGGGATGACCTTCTCCAGGTCCACTCCGATCACGCGGCCGAAGCCCTGGCAGGCAGGACAGGCACCCAGCGGCGAGTTGAACGCGAAGAGGGCCGGCGTCGGATCCCGGAAGTCCGCGCCGCAGCCCGGACAGTGGAGACCCCGGCGAAACGTCCGCGCCCGGTCCTCGAAGACGGCCGAGAGCCATCCCGCCATCGCGAAGGCCGTGTCGGCGGCCGCGGCGATCTCCGCCCGCGACTCCTCGCGAATCACGAAGCGCCCGACGACGACTGGCAGGTCCCCCCGCGCATCCAGGAGTCCCTCGATGTCCTCCGCAATCTCGACGGTCTCGCCGTTGCCCGAGAGCGCGCGGAAGAACCCGGCGCGCTTCAATTCCTCAACGCGGACCCGGTCTTCGCGGCCGGTCCGGCGGGAGCGCCGGGCGTTGTTTTCACGCCTCCAGGCAAGCGGGGCCACCAGCGTCACGCGGGCACCACCCTCCGACGAAAACAGCTCCTCGACCGCCCGGTCCACGCCCCCGGGGACCGCGGCGACGCCGCAGGCGGGGCAGAACGTCGTGCCCCCGTGCGCGAAGAGGAGGCGGAGCGAATCGTAGATCTCCGTCTGCGTTCCGACCGTGGAGCGGGCGTTGCGCACGCCGTTCTTCTGCTCGAGCGCGATCGCCGGCGGTACCGGCTCGATCGCGTCCACGTCGGGCCGGTCGAGCCTCTCCAGGAACTGCCGCGCGTACGTCGAGAGCGACTCCGCGTACCGCCGCTGCCCCTCGGCGTACAACGTGTCGAAAGCGAGCGAAGACTTGCCCGAACCTGAAACCCCCGTGATGACCGTCAGGCTCCCGATCGGGATCGTGACGGACACGTCCTTCAGGTTGTGAGTCCGAGCGCCCCGGATGTGGATTGCTGGTGATGAAGAGAGAGACCGGTTCATCGAACCGTTCAATCTATCAGATTGAGCGATTGAAGATTGAAGGGATTGAAGGATTGAAGATTTGGAAGACTAATCATCAATCATCAATCAATCAATCATCAATCAATCATCAATTCCCCGCGGTGGAGCGGGCACTCCACGCGGGGCTGCGTGCCGGAGATGAAGACCTCGGTGACGCGGCGCGGGCACTGCGGGGTCGAGAGGCCGCCGGTCTCCGGATCGATCTCTGCCGTGACGATGTTTGAGGGGACGGGAAAGTTCTCGGCGAAGAACTGCGGCGCAACGGACCGCGAGAAGTCGGCGAAAATCGGCACCGCGGCCTGAGTGCCGGTCAGGCGCACCGGGCGGTTGTCGTCGTAGCCGACCCACACCGCCGCGAGGAATCGCGGGGAAAAGCCGATGAACCACGCGTCGCGGTAGTCGTTCGTCGTCCCGGTCTTGCCGGCGAGGATGCCTTTCACGCCGCCCGCGCGCGCCGTGGAGGCCGTTCCCCGGTCCACCGCCCCCCGCATCAGAGAGTCCACCAGGAAGACGGCGTCGGCGGGAAGGACGGGGCGTAGCGGCGTCTCCTTGCGATCGAGCACGTCGCCGTCCTCGGTCTGAACGCCCACGATCGCGATCGGATCCACGCGCACGCCCCCGTTGGCGAAGACGGCGTAGGCGGCCGCGATCTCGAGCGGCGAGACCTCGAACGCCCCGAGGGCCACCGAGGGATAGGGCCGGAGCCGCGAGCCCACGCCCGCGGCCCGCGCGGTGGCCAGGACCGCCGGAAGCCCCGCGGCGAGCGCGGCGCGCACCGTTGGGACGTTGATCGACAGCTCCAGCGCCCTGCGGGCCGTCATCGCGCCGCGGTAATCGCCGTCGTAGTCGTGGGGGCTCCATTGTTCGTCCTCGCCCCCCTTGTCCCACGTCACCGTGATCGGCGTGTCCTCGAGGATCGTGGCGGGAGTAATCGGCGTCTCGAGGTCTCGCCTGGCGAAGGCCGCCAGATACACGAACGGCTTGAAGAGCGAGCCCGGCTGGCGGTGCGCCTGCGTGACGCGGTTGAACTGGGAGATCCGATAATCCCTCCCCCCGACGAAGGCCTTGACCGCACCGGTCCGCGGCTCGAGCACGATGAGCGCGCCCTGCAGCGGCTCCTCCTTCGCGTTCGCCGCAAGCCGCCGGTAGTTTTTCTCGAGCGTTCCCAACCCCTGCGTCACCGCGCGCTGCGCGGCACGCTGGAGATCCACGTCGAGCGTCGTGTAGATCTGCAACCCCTCGGTCTTCAACTGTTTGCCGAAGCGGGCCTGGAGCTCCCCCTTGACGAAGTCCACGAAGTGCGGCGCGTTGGTGCGCGACTCCGCGCCGGAAAGGGAGACGAGCGGCTTCTGGAGCGCCTGCTGCAACGCCCCGTCGTCGATTCTCTTCTCATCCCGCATCTGCCGCAGCACGAGGTCCCGCCGCTGGCGGGCGCGAGACGGGTTGTGGAGGGGCGAGTAGACGTTCGGCGCCTTGATCATGGCGGCGATCGTCGCCGACTCCGCCAGGTCGAGGTCGCTCGCCTCCTTGCCAAAATAGTGGCGTGCCGCTTCCCCGACCCCGTTGACCGCGACCGAGCCGAACTGGCCGAGGTAGATCTCGTTCAGGTAGGCTTCCAGGATCTCGTCCTTGGAGTAGCGGGCGTCCAGGATTACGGCCAGCACCGCCTCGATCGCCTTGCGCCGCAGCGTGCGCTCCGGCGAAAGGTAGAGGTTTTTGACGAGCTGCTGGGTCAGGGTCGAGCCCCCCTGCCTCGCTCCCTTCGTGACGTTCGATACGAGAGCGCCGAGGCTCCGGCGGATCGACACGCCCGCGTGGCGGTAGAAGTCGCGGTCCTCCGTCACGAGGACGGCGTCCTTCAGCGTCTGCGGCAGATCCTCGAGACGCACGAGCGAGCGGTCCTGAAACTCCTCGCCGAAGACCGAGCCGAGCAGCTCCGGCTCGACAACGAGCGCGTGCGCGGGCTCGCCGGAGGAGTCTCGAACGGACGAGACTTTCCCGATCGCGAATTCGGCGCGCACCGGGAACCCGCGGAAAAACTTCCCGGGATATCGGAAGTCCCGCGGGAAAACCTCGACCACGTTGCCTTGCCGGCGGTAGTGTCCAGCCCGGGCAGGCGCTTCCGCATCAGCCTGATAGAGGAGGCGTTCGAGCTTGGCGACGAGCTTTTCGGGGGATCCTCCGTCGCCGGCGCGCAGCACGAACATGTCCGAGTAGATCCGCGACGGGAGATTCCACCGATGTCCCTCGAACCGCGAGACCACGACCGACGTGAAATGGGCGAGCACGCCGAGGGAGACCACGAGCACCGCTCCCACGACTGTCAGGAGGGCCAGGCGGTGGCGGTAGACCCAGAGCTGCAGTGAGACGCGGCGGCGGGGAATTGACCCGGTTTTCAGCACGGCACCGAGGATAACCAACCGCCGGGCAGACCTATTCGACGTTCTCTGGTCCGGCTAGAATCTCTCGGCCGCCTGTTCGCGAAGGCAACTCCGCGGCCGAAAGCCTGCTTTAATGGGCCGAATGCCGCGAAAACGGAGGAGACCCGCCCCGCGCGGCAGGGAAGCGCCGGTGGCTTCCCCGGCGACGGCGCCGCGGGACGTGGCGCCCCGTGACGTGGGCGGAGGGATCGCCGCGGGGTTCCTGCTTCTCGCGATCGCCGCCGCCGGGCTCTTCGTGGATTCGGGAGCCGACGCCTCTTTCGACGCGCCCAAGCGCCTGGCGACCCTTCTCTGCGCAGTGGCCGCGGCGCTCGCGGCGTTCGGGTTCTCCCACTGGACAAACCCCTTCGCGGGGCCCTCGACCCGACGGCCCACCGCTTCCGGGGCGGCGGCGATCCTCTTCCTCGCCGCCTGCGGCGCCGCTCTCCTCGCCGCATTCGCGTCTCCCCGCCGCGCCCTGGCCCTCGACGCGACACGGGCGCTCATTCTCTACGCGCTCTTCCTGGCGCTCGGCGCGAGCCGCGTCCTCGAGAAGAGGAAGACGCTTCTGCTCGCCGCCTTTCTCGCGATCGCGGCAATCAACGCGGCCGTCTCCGCGCTCCAGGCCCGCAACATCTACCAGCCATTTGCGCTCATCACGCAGGGAAGCCGCAACGCGACAGGCGCGTACGTCGGGAATGCCGGGTCCCTGGCCCTGGTCCTGGCGCTCGCGGCGGTGGCTTCGATCGGTCTTGTGCTTGTGTCGGAGCGCCTCCCCCTTCGCGTCGCGGCGGGGATCGCCGCCGCGGTTTTCGCGGCGGGGCTTCTCTTGAACCGCAACCTGACGTCCTGGAGTACGCTTCTCGCGGGAGCGGGCATCCTCCTCCTCGCGCGGTTCGGCAGGAGGGCCGCCGCGCCCATCGCCCTCGTCGTCCTTCTCGCGGGCGCGGCCGTTCTCGCCTACCATCCGATGCGGCATCGCGCAATAGAAGCCCTGTCCGCGATCCGGGCGAGAGACTGGGACCGTCTCGTCACGTACCGGCTGGGAGCATGGGCCGCCGCGATCGAGATGACGAAGGAACGGCCCCTGACCGGATTCGGGCCGGGAACCTACGGCGCGGAACTGGTTCCCCACCGCTTGCGCTCGGAGATCCAGACGCGGCGGCGGCTGGCCAATCCGCTGGCGACGAGCGCCTACGGCGAGGCCCATTGCGACTATCTGCAGGTCTTCGCGGAGGCCGGGATCCCGGCGGGCCTCGCCCTTCTCGGCGCCGTCGCACTCGTCTTTCGGGGCCTCCTCGCCGCGTCGCGCCGCCTGCCCCGCCGAGCGGATCGAGGCGAGGCGGTTCTTCTCCTGGCATTTCTCGGAGCCGGCGCGGTCGCGGCGCTGACGTGGTTTCCCCTGCAGCGTCCGCTTTCCGCCGTGCCGCTGCTGCTCGCCGCCGGCCGCGCCTGGAGGATCTCGGCGCCGTCCGCTGGCTCCGCTGCCGTTCTACAGGCAAAGGTCGAGCCGTGAGGCTCCTGCGCGGCTTCCTCCTCACGGGCGTTTTCGCGTGGGCGCTCGCGCCCGAGTTCCCGCGATACGGGGCGGAGAGGCGATTGCGCCCGGCAACGGACGCCTTGCGCTACCTCGTGAGCCATCCCGGGGAGGTTTCCGATCCCGCAGGAGCGCTCGGGCGGATCGAGCAGATCGCGCTGTCGGCAGCGCCGGGCCTGCCGGGCGACTCGCGCCCCTGGATCCTTGCCGGATCCTCGCGCCTGGCCGCGGGAAATCCCGATCGAGCGCTCGACCTCTATCGCACGGCCTTCGGGCTCGGGGAGCGGGCCGAGATCGACCTCAACATGGGCCGTGCCTGTGAATCTCGGAACGAACCGGAGAAGGCGATGGCCGCTTACCTGCGCGCCGTCTGGATCGCTCCCGCCCTCTTTCCCGCTCTCCTGCCCGACGTCCAGGCTCCCGTCCACGCCGAATACATCCGGCTCGAGGCGGAATTGCGGTCCGGCCGCCTTCGCGCCCCTCCCCCGCCTCCCTAACTAGGGTTTTTCGCGCGAGCGAAAAATCCTGGCGGAGTAGAGGCCCCAGGCGTGGAGCTTGTAGAGGAGCATGGTCTTCAGGATCGCGAAGCCGTAGCGGACCGAGGGACCGAAGGCGATCTGTGAGGCCTCGTCGAAGTAACGCGTCTCGATCGGGATCTCGCGGATCGTGAGCCCCCGGGCCATCCCCTGCGCGATGATCTCCGTGTCGAAGACGAAGCCGTCGGAGTTCTCCTCGAGGTTGACCGCCTCGAGGTACCGGCGGCTGTAGGCCCGGAAGCCGCTGTGGTACTCGGTGAGATAGATCAGGAAAGTCGAGTTCTCGATCGCCGTGAGGAAGATGTTGCCCAGGTATTTCCACTTCGGCATCCCGCCCTGGATCGGCCGGCCGCCGAGCATCCGGCTCCCGAAGACCGCGTCGCAGCGCCCATCGAGGAGCGGCTCGACCAGGTGCGGGATGACGGCCGGGTCGTACTGGTGATCCGGATGGACCATCACGACGATGTCCGCGCCGCGCTCGAGCGCGGTGCGGTAGCAGGTCTTCTGGTTGCCTCCGTACCCGCGGTTCTTAGGGTGCTGGACCACGTGGAGGCCGAGGCGCCGCGCCTCTTCGACCGTATTGTCGCGGGACGCGTCGTCCACCAGGATCACGTCGTCCACGGCGCCCTTCGGGATGTCCGCGTACGTGCGCGCAAGAGTCTTCTCCGCGTTGTAGGCGGGCATCACCACGGCGACCTTGAGTTTCGGCACCGTCGGGCGGAGGAAACGCTCGTTCATGTCCGCCGCGATGATAGATCGGAGAGATTCAGACGCCCCTTCGCGTCAGGATCACCGGGAGAGTGCGCAGCAGGATTGCCAGATCGAGACCGAGCGACCAGTTGTTCAGGTAAGCGAGGTCGTAGCGGAGCTTGATCTCCGGTTCCGTCGAATAATCGCCGGAGACCTGGGCGAGGCCGGTCACACCGGGGCGCGCAGACAGCCTCAGGCGGTAACCCGAGACGCTTTCGGCGAAACGGCTCGTGAATTCCGGCCGCTCCGGGCGCGGCCCGACGAGGCTCATGTCTCCCGCGAGAACGTTCCAGAGCTGAGGAATCTCGTCGATGCGCAGGGCTCGCAGCCAGCGGCCGACCGGCGTGACACGAGGATCGCCAGGGGGAGAGAGCACCGCGCCCGTCGCCCCCTCCGCTCCCCGGCGCATCGTCCGGAGCTTCCAGAGCTGGAAAGGGCGGCCGTCCTTGCCGACGCGCTGCTGGCGGTAGAGAACGCCGCCGCGCGACGTGACGGCGACGACGAGCGCGGCCGGCAGCAGGATCGGCAGGGACAGGACGAGGAGCACCGCCGAGACCGCGATGTCGAAGGAGCGCTTCGCGACCGCCCCGACGCCTTCGACCGGACGCATCCTCGCTTCGAGCAGCGGCAGGTCCCCGACGATGCGGAACCGCAGCCGCCCGATCATCGTCTCGAAGGGAGACGGCCAGACGAGGAGATCCGCCCGCCAGTCCGCCGGGATCTGCTCGGAGATCCGGTCCTTCCAGCTCGATTCCTCCGGGGTCACGATGACTTCGTCGATCTGTTCGCGCTCCGCGATCCCGGTCAGGTCTTCGATGGGACCGAGCAACGGAAGGCCGGGCCGCTCTCCCCCCTTCGCGCCAACGAGCCCCACGACTTCCACTCCCGTCCAGGGGTGGCGGCGGATCGCCTCGGCGATCAGCGACGCCGCTTTCCCGGTGCCGACGATCACGGCCCTCCGGCGCGGCTGCGGAAAGAGCCGATCGAGCAGCAGCCGCCAGAGCGCCAGAGCGATCGCGTCGAGGGCGATGTACACGAGAAGGACCGACCGCGGGAAGACGTAGTTCTGCGCGAAGGCGAGGAAGTAGACGGCGGAGAGTGCGAAGAGCTGGAAGAAGACCGCGGGGACGAGCAGCCTCGCCAGGGGCTCGCGGAAACGCTCGCGGGCGAGGTACAGGCGGAACAGCGAGACAGAGAGAACCTGCGCGCCGGCGACGATCGCGACGTTCAACAGCGTGTAGCGAACCTTCTCCGGAGGAAGCAGGCCTTCCGTGCCGGGCAGGGCCACGCGGGTCCGCACGAGGAAGGCGCCGTAGAGGCAGATCGCCGCGATCGCGAGATCGCCCGCCAGCGCCGTCAGCCGGAACGCGGAGTGGGACCTGGTCATGCGCCCGGGCCCGGGTCCTTCGTGATCCTGTCCGCGACGCCTTTCGCGTAGTCCGGGTAGAGACGCTTCATGCAGTCCGGGCAGATCGAATGAGAGAACTCCGCCTCGAGCGCTCCGGCCCTCGACGCGACGAGAGACACGGCGAAACAGAGGACTCCTTCGAGAAAGCGCCGGTTGCTCTTTCTGCGGGGGAATGCGGAACGTCCCGCCCCCGGTGGATCGCCGCGGCTGGAGAAAAGGAGATGCATGACGATGCGGGCTATCGCCTTCGCCGCCAGACGGGCCGCTGGTAGCCGAAGAGGCCCGCGATGACGCCCGCGGTGAGCGCGATGTTGATCACGCCGAAATAATAGAGCCTGCCGAAGATCCCCGGCAGGCGGGGACGGGCGGCGGCCGAGAACGCCAGGAGGAGCGAGGCGGCGAGGACCGTCGCCCCCGCCGGCCGCGACCGCGGATCGCCCAGGGCTGCGGCGGCGGCCGCGAGGAGGAGGACGGGCGCAAGCCATCGCGCGGCCTTGCGCGAGAGGAAAGCGGCGGAGAGGAGGCCGTGACGTCGCAGGTTGAAGAGCCACGTCTCGTGCTTCAAGACCTGGCCGGCCCCGGCGCCGATCCGGAATCGCCTCGAGACTTCGCCCGCGATGTCCTGTCCCGCCTCCTCCCGGGCGATGGCCTGTCCGGCGAAGACGACCTTCTTGCCCATCCGAGCGATCCGTACCGGGATCAGGAAGTCGTCCATGGAGGTGGCCGGCGGCAGAGGCTCGATCCAGGCCCTCCTGGCCGCATAGACCGCGCCGTTGGCGCCCAGGCACACCCCCAGGCGTCCCTCGGCCTCCTTCAATCGCGTTTCCCGATCCCAGAAGCTGGTCTCGCTCGCGTGTCCGCGCGAGCCGGCCTCGAGAATGAGCCTCCCGCAGACGGCGCCGACGTCGGGATCGCCGAACGCGTCGGCGAGACGCTGGATCGCTCCGGGCTCGAACCGCGTGTTCGCGTCGGTGAAGACGATCACGTCCGCCGCGGACTCACGAATGAGGTCATTGACGACGGCCGCCTTGCCGCGCCGCTGCGGGAACTCGACGACGCGGCCGCGATCGCCCAGGCTCGCGCGCGCGGCGTCGGCCGTCCGGTCGCGGCAGCCGTCGCATCCGATCGAAATGCGAAAGGGAACGGTGGTCTCCTGGGCAAGCAGGTTCCCTGCGCGCCGCGCGATAACGTCCTCCTCGTCGGCGGCGGAGAGCACGACCTCGAGCGACCCGGGCTCGCCCGACGAATCGCTCCCCGCCTTCGCGCTCCGGGAGAGGCGCTCGATCAACGTCGGATAGACCAGATACGACCAGGCCGCGAGGAGCACGCCTGCGGCCGCGAGCGAGCCGGCGAGCGCGATCATTGCGGACGGATCTTCCGGGCCAGCTCCCCTGCGAATTGGCGGCCGATCTCCCGCCAGTCGTACTCGGCCTCCACCCGCCGGCGCGCCGCCGCGGCCTGGGAGCGCCGGGCGCCGGCGTCCCCGAGAAGCCTCGCGACGGCCGCCGCGAAGTCCTCCGCCCCGGCGCCGAGCAGGATCTCTTCGCCCGCGACGAAATCGAGACCCTCGGCGCCGATGGCAGTCGAGACGACGGGAACGCCGCACGCGGCCGCCTCGAGGATCTTGAGTCTCGTGCCGCCCCCTTCGAGCAGGGGCACGATCGCCACGGCCGCGCGGCCCCAGTGCGGGCGAGTGTCGTCCCCTTCGCCGAGGAAGGCGACGCCCGCGGGAGGATCCCGCATGAGCCCCGACAGGCCGGCGCCCGCCCCCCGGCCCAGGATCTCCACCCGCGCGGATGGCGAAAGGCGCGCCACGAGCGGCCAGACCTCCTCGCAGAACCATCGAATCCCTTCGGCGTTGGGCGGCCATGAGAGATCGCCGACGAAAAAGATCTTCTCCTCCGGAGAGGGCTCCGCGCGGAAAGTGTACCGGACGAGATCCACGCCGTTGCGGACCACGCAGGCGGAGGCTGCGCCCGCCGCCTTCAGGGCCCGCGCGTCCCTCTCGGAAACGCACGACGCTCCCGCGGCGCGGCCGGCGAGGTCCCGCTCGACCCGGGCGACGCGCGGCGCCTGCGCGCGGAGGAGGACCCCGGCCAGGCCCGACGCGCGCTCTCCCATCCGCCTCCAGATCTCCGAATCCACGTTGTGAAAGTCCACCCACACCGGGGCCTCCGATTCGAGCGCCGTTGCCGCGACGTGGTAGGAGTGCGCCACGATCCAGGCCGGACGGCTTCCGGCGACGCTCTCTTCGAGCCGCGCTGCAAGGCGCCGCGACCGGTACAGGAGCGGCGGGAACGCCTCGCCCGTCAGGAGGCTCCGCGTCAGGGCCGCGGCCCGGCGCAGCGCCGTTCCCGCCTGTGGAATCTCCTCGCTCTCCACTCCCGGCGGGTACTCTCCGCGCCCCGCCAGATGCGGAGGCGCCAGGGCGAAGGCGCGGACCCGGAATTCCCCGGCGAGCCCGGAGAGCAGGTGATAGTTGCGGATCGCGAGGCCGTCGCGCGTCGGATGCGGCGGGCGCGGGAGAACCGAGTAGAGAAGCGGCTTCATCGGGAAGTCGCCGCCAGTATAGGTGCTAAAAATTCACGGTCACGACGACGGTGTCGATATAACTCCCCGCGGGAGGCGACTGCCCGGCGCCGACCTGGCCGCAGATCCTGTAAGCGCGGGGTTTCCTGTCCGCGACCGCGCCGGGCGCAAGGAGGCCGCCGACACTATCGCTCCAGACAGCGGGCGAGCCGTACAGGCATCCCGCTCCCGGAGCGGTGCTTGATGGCTTATAGAGCTCATAGGTGAGCAGGGCGGAGCCGGCGCCTCTCATCCTGCGCGCGGAGCCGTCGCCGTTGGCGCCAGGGGAGAGGCCAACGGACGGCTTCGCGCCCCGGGTGCAGGCGAGTGTCACGCCGCCCGAGGCGTTCAACGGGGAGGACACATTCGCCGCCAGCGGGTCGTAGTCGCCAAAGGCGACCGCGGCGGACGTTACCGTGCAGGTGTTGACGACGGTCGCCGACACGCCGACGGTCGCCGACTCACCGAACGACAGCGAAACCGCCAGCAACGAAAGAGCTGACGCCGCGAGGAGGGCTTTCATCACGCCGCCATGTCTTAACTCAATCCCTGTGCCAGGCCACTCGGGGCCGAGGCCCTGAGCGTGTCGTGGCACTGGGCGACGGCGCCACCCGTCCAGACCAGCGACGCCTCGACGCGCTTCCCCGTCTTTTCGTTGCGCGATGGGGTTCCCTCCGGAATCGGCTCGGAGCAGAGGATGAGGGCCCCGTGAGCATTGATAACCGCCGACCGCACCGGCAGGGAGTGAGAGCCCAGCGACAGTGTGAAGGCATGCCGCAGACCACCCGGGGAGGTGCGGCGGTGGTAAAGGCTCGGCCGGATGTAGCGGCGGTTTGAGCTCCCGGTTTCTTTCTTCCGCTCCCGTCATCTTATTAATTAACCTCGATCCGAAAATAGAAATCCCGGTGTCGGCGAGGAATTCGGAAAAAAATGAGCCTCCTGCTTGTTGATTTGGAAAGAGCGTGTGACGGCACTTTCC